>SKEK01000093.1_pt1 | contig 59386 bp, 53 predicted proteins | sample 4826761 | NCBI WGS metagenome assembly SKEK01 (sample SAMN11008811, study PRJNA524170) | human gut metagenome | biome: Human fecal sample; material: Feces; isolation source: fecal sample from pouch patient p32 | host: Homo sapiens | place: Israel: Tel-Aviv | collected 2015-10-13 | reverse complement strand
GATGGAGTCCTTGTAAATAATAGATTATTAATAAAAATTCCGATAGTTGATGAAGTTCAGTTGGTTGAAAAAATACCTTTAGGTGTTAAATGCTGTGTTGAAGTAGCTGAAAAAGGAAAAGTTATTGAGAAAATTTCAAATCCATATGGAATAGCAACAATTTTTAATTTAAATTCAGAAGAAACTAAAAAAGTGGTTCCCTTATCAAAAGCTCTTATAGGAAATAGATCGGGTGTTGTAATAAAAACTCCTCAAGGAGATGTTAAAGAAAAAATTATTCCAGCTGGAAATATCTATATAAAAGGTTGTAAAACGACTGAAAAAGTAGGTATACAAGAGGGCGCTCAGAAAATCATGGATAAAATATCTATTTTAAATGTACAAGATATTTTTGGTGAAGATGGAACAAACGTAGGTGGAATGCTGAGAAATGTAAAAAATACTATGAGTAAATTTACAGGTGAGAGTATACAGGATATAAAAATAAAAGATTTATTAGCAGTTGACACTTTTGTTCCTCAAAGAATAAAAGGTGGCTTAGCTGGAGAGTTTATGCTTGAAAATGCTGTAGGTTTAGCAGTAATGGTAGGAACTGAGAAAAATCAAATGGAAAATTTGGCAAAATTGATAAAGAGTGAATTAGGTATTGAAGTTGAAGTTGGTGGAGTTGAAGCAGATATGGCTATAAAAGGAGCTTTAACTACTCCTGGAACAGGAAAACCATTGGCAATAATTGATATTGGAGCAGGATCTACAGATGCTTGTAGTATTGACAAAATTGGAAGAAAATCTCATACACATTTAGCTGGGGCAGGAAATATGGTAACTTTATTGATTCAAAAAGAACTTGGAATTGAAAATTTTAATTTAGCTGAAGATATAAAAAAATATCCATTAGCAAAAGTAGAGTCTTTCTTTCATATAAGATATGAAGATGGAAGCGTACAATTTTTTAATGATCCATTGTCGCCAAATTTGTATGCAAAAAATGTGTTGGTAAAAAATGGAGAGCTTATTCCAATCGATATTCAAAACACTATGGAGAGAATTAGAGAAATTAGAAGAGAGAGTAAAAAAAGAGTTTTTGTAACAAATTCTAAAAGAGCTTTAAGAAAAATATCGTTAACTAAAAATATTAGAGATTTTGAATTTGTAATAATTGTTGGTGGTTCAGCTCTTGACTTTGAAATACCAGAGATGATAACAGAGGCTCTTTCTAAATATGGTGTGGTTGCTGGTTGTGGAAATATAAGGGGAACAGAAGGACCTAGAAATGCAGTGGCAACAGGATTGGTTTTAGGTGATAGAGAATGCTAAAAAATGGAATAGACATAGTATGTTCAAATATTATAAATGTGATTGATATAGAGGAGATATTTTTTGGAATAGAAGAAGAGGGAGTTCCTTATATTTTAAAGTTTTTAGAAGATGAAAAGATAGATAAAGAGTCTTATGTAAATGGAAGATTTGAGATAGGAATAGGTATTAATTCAGATGGAGAGATACTTTTAAATCAAAAGAAATATACAAAAAAATATATACTAAGAGAAAGTATTGAAAGCTCTAAAAGAAATTTAAGAATTTTTGGTCAAAATGCAGCGAGACTATTAAAAGGATTGCCCTTAAAAAAATTATGATAAAACGAAAGGTGTGAGGTATGCTTCATAAATATAAAAAAGAACTATTAAAAATTCAGGAAGAGATAGTAGATATGACTAAAATGGCTGTAGTAATTGTAGATGATGAGGGCAATTATTTAACAGAAAAAAGTAACTACTCAGAGTTTTGTAAAATTTTTAGGAAAAATAAAGAACTTAGTTCGTTTTGTGAAAAATGCGATGTAAAAGCTTTAAGTAAAGCATTTTTATCATTAAAACCGTATATTTATAGATGTCACGCTGGATTAGTAGATATGATAATACCTATTATTTATCAAAGTGAATTAATAGGTGCATTTTTAGTAGGCCAAATTCTTTTAGAAGATGAAGAAACATTTGAATTAGAGGATATTTTGGTTGAAAATGTAGGGAAAGAATTTAATATAAAGAAGATTGTTGAAAATTATGGGTTTTTAAAAAAGGTGAAATATAATGAACTCCAAAGTATTGCAAGTATTTTACATTATACGTCGGTTTATATAAGTGATTGTATTAAAAGTAAGAAATGGTATAATCATATTATTGAAAATAATATAAAAGAAGAAAGAGTAGAGTATAGTCATTCTCAAATTTCTTCAGCAGTGACTTACATAAATGAAAATATTAGAGAAAATATTCATTTAGAAGATGTAGCAGGATTATGTAATTTAAGTATTTCTCAATTTAGTAGAGTTTTTAAACGAGAAACAGGAAAAACTTTTAAAGAATATATTCTTATAAAAAAAATTGAAAAAGCTAAACATTTTTTAGAAATTACAAGTAAGTCTTTATCAGAAATATCAAATGAAATAGGAATTGAAGATAGTAGCTATTTTACAAAAGTTTTTAAAAAATATGAACGAATTTGTCCTAAGGAGTATAGAGATCTTTTTCAGAAATAAAAAATGTAGCTTAACAGCTACATTTTTTTGTTTTATTTAATTGTTATTTGATATACAAAAAGATTCGTATTCCTTAGTTAGTATATTTTTAACTTTTTCTCTCATATTAGAAAGTTTTTCATCAGGTATTGAAGGAGAGATTATTTTGATTGCTTTAACATATCTATCTAAAATTTCTTCTATTTTTTGATTCACAACTTCTTTGTTATTTGCTAAATTTTCAGGAGTCATATTAGATAAGAAGCTTGTTAAAGATTTATATGAAGTATCAGTTGTAGATTTTATTAGAGTTTTTGTAGATTCTATTTTATCAGCGGTTATATTTGAACTGATAGTTTTCATATCTTGTTCAAGTTGTTCTAAAGATTTTTCAATCATATTTAAAACAGAAATATAAGCTTGGTTATCTCTATTATTAACAGTAGTTTCTACTTTATTAATAGATTCTTTTAATCCATTTAAAATTTTAGTTTCTGCATCTGTAAATTTTGCATTTCCAGAAATAATTTTATCAACTAAAGATTGAGCAGAATCTAAATCAGTTTTAAGAATATTTATAAATCCAACTTCAAAATCTTTAAAGTGTTGAGGAGGAATTTTATTTTTAATTTCCTCAAGAATATCTTCAATTTCTTTGACAATAGTTGTCAAAAGATCATTTAATTGATTTTCAATTTCAACAATTTTATTAGAATCTATATCTTTTAATATTTGAGGTACAATAAAGTTAATGTTATCTAGTTGTAATTTAGTAACTGTATTTATATCTTTTAAATTTTCGGCATTATTTTTTTTAGTGATACCTTTTAAAATAAATATGTGCTCTTTAATAAATTGAATTACTTTATCATTAATTAAAGATAAATCTTCAGTAGGAATGATACTTACTAAATTTGTAAATATTTTACTAACTTTATCAGATGTATCCATACCTAAAGTTTTTAATTTTTTTTGAATATCTAAATAAGAATCTTCTCCTAAATCATTTTTTAGTGGTTCAATTAAAGAGTTAAAAGCAGATATATTGCTTTGGTAGAAATTTAAAACTTCAGCTTCAATAGTTTTTTCTTCGCTTTCAAAAGTACTATAACTTTTTTCACACTCTTCTATGAAGTTTGATAAACTTTTTCTGAAAAAGTATTTTAATTCAAAAGATGTTATAGGATGAAAACTATGTTTACTTTCTAATAAAGTTGTTTCAAGATGTATGTTACATTTTTTATCATTTATCTCAGTAAGGTGTAAATTTGTTTCAATTTTAAATTTATCACCTTCTGTTAATATAAAATCCAATCCTTTATTTGCTTGAGGTTTTTTTAAATATAATTTATGAGTTGTATTTCCAAACGTTACATCTAAAAGAAATGCCTCATCATTAACAGCAGCATTAACTTTTGTATTTAAAATATCTTTTACTTTAAGATCTTCATAAGATTTATTTGAATTTTTTGCTCCAACTAACCATTTTTTAAGATTTTTAGGATTTAATGCAAAAATCTCTGCAAACATAGGAGGAACATTAATAATTTTGTCCTCTACAATAAGAGGTTGTTTATTTGTTTTAACATCGTTCATATTTAATCACTCCCTTATAAAAAATTAATATGTCACATTTAATCTACGAATAAAATTTAATTTTCTTTTTTATTATTATAGTTTTATCAAAAATATTTTTTAAATTTATTTCTATAAAATAGCAAACGTTTGTAGTTTAATTTTTAAACATAAACTTTTAAAAAAGGTTGACTTGTGCATAATCATTATGTATAATTATGATAAATATGTATATTATTTATGGTTCAATAATTTGATTAAAAGGAAAGTTGAGTGAAAATCTCACACGGTCCCGCCACTGTAAGGAGGACGAAATTAGACTAGCCACTGTAGTTTTTATGGGAAGGCCTAAGAGTAGGATGAATCTGAGTCAGGATATCTGCCATGAATATAAAAGAAAATATAAAATCTGCGGTGAACAGATTTGTATTTAGAACTGTCAATTTCAATTCTAATTAGCAATATTCTATTCATTTTCGCATTTTTTATATTTCCGCTAAACTTCACAAATTTAGGAGAAATGATATTATGAAACATAAGAACATAATGGTTGTTGGGACGTCTTCAGGAGCAGGGAAGAGTATAACAGTTACAGGCTTATGTAGAGCATTTTTTAAAGATGGATACACAGTTTCACCTTTTAAATCTCAAAATATGGCACTGAACTCTTATATAACAAAAGATGGACATGAAATGGGGCGAGCACAAGCTCTTCAGGCGATGGCATGTGAGATAGAAGCTCACTATATAATGAATCCTATTTTATTAAAACCCACAGGGGATAGAAGGATTCAAGTGATTGTCAACGGAAAGTCTATCGGAAATATGGGAGGGCTTGAATACGGAGATTATAAATCAAAGTTAAAAAAAGATATAATTCAAGCTTATAATACGATTAAAGATGAAAATCAAATATGTGTTATAGAGGGAGCAGGAAGCCCTGTAGAATTAAATATAAAGCAAGACGATATAGTAAACATGGGATTAGCTGAAATGGTTGATGCTCCTGTTATTTTAGTTGCAGATATTGATAGAGGTGGAGTTTTTGCATCAATTTATGGAACAATATCTCTTATGGAACCAGAAGAGAGAGCTAGAGTAAAAGGTGTAATTATAAATAAGTTTAGAGGAAATGTTGATATATTAAAACCAGGATTAGAAAAAATAGAGGAACTGACAGGAGTTCCAATTTTAGGAGTTATGCCATACTTTGAACTAGACATAGAGGATGAGGATGGGGTAACAGAAAAATTTAATAAGATTAAATCAAAAACTGCAGATATAACAGTTTCGGTTATAAAATTAAAGCATATATCGAATTTTACAGACATTGATGCTTTACTAGCAAATAAGGATGTAAATGTTAATTATGTAACATCATTTCATGAATTAGGAAATGAAGACCTGATAATTATACCTGGATCTAAAAATACAATAGATGATTTAAAAGATATAAAAGAGAAAGGAATCGCACAAGAGATTATAAAAATGTCTAGAAAAGGAACTCCTATTATTGGGATATGTGGAGGATTTCAAATTTTAGGGGAAAAAGTGTTAGATCCTTATGGAATAGAGGGAGATATAAAAGAACTTCCAGGACTAGGACTTTTAGACATAGAAACTACAATGGAAAAAGAGAAGGTAACAATACAGTATACAGGATTATTAAAAGGAGAAACTGGGTTATTAAAAGGATTAGGAGATATTCAAGTTAAAGGTTATGAGATTCACCAAGGAGTAACAGAGGGGAAAGAAAAATCTATAACTTTAGATAATAGATTAGTAGCCACAGTAAAGGACAATATTTTCGGAACATACTTACATGGAATTTTTGATAATAGAGAGTTTACTGATTTTATTTTAAATAATATAAGAGAGAAGAAAGGACTGGAAAAGAAAAATAGCACAATGACATTTGATGAATATAGACTTCAAGAGTTGGATAAGTTAGAAAAAATATTCAGAGAAAATGTGGACATGAAAGCTATTTATAAGATTTTGGAGGAGAACTAATGAGCATCATTTTAAAAATATGGATAGCTTATTTGTTAGATTTAATTTTAGGGGATCCATATTGGTTTCCACATCCAGTTAGATTTATAGGAAAATATATAACTTTTATTGAAAATAAAATCTATTCATTAAAAAATAAAAAAGTATGGGGAGGAGTATTAGCTTTTACAGTAATACTTTCAACAGTAGTATTGTCATATTACATAGCTAGGACATCTGAATTTTTAGAAATTTTCTTTCTATACACAACTTTGGCAACGAAAAGTTTAGGTGCTGAAGGGATTAAAGTTTATAAAATTTTAAAAAGTGGAGATTTACAAAAGGCACAAAAAGAGCTTTCTTATTTGGTTAGTAGAGATACGGGTGAGATGGACGAAATACAAGTTGTAAGAAGTACAATGGAGACTATAGCTGAAAATAGTGTTGATGGAATTATAGCGCCTATGTTTTATGCATTTTTAGGAAGTTTTATAGTAATTGATGGAGTTTCAATGGCATTGCCTTTAGCAATGGGATATAAAGCAGTAAATACTCTTGATTCAATGGTTGGATATAAAAATGATAAATATATAGATTTTGGTATGGTTTCAGCAAAAGTAGATGATTTCTTTAATTTTATTCCAGCAAGATTATCTGGCCTAATAATAATTCCAATTGCAACATTTTTATTAGGAATGGGAATAAAAAAGCCATTAAAAATATTTTTTAGAGATAGAAAAAATCACTCAAGTCCAAATTCAGGTCATCCAGAGGCAGTTTTTGCAGGAGCTATAGGTGTTCAATTTGGTGGTAAAACAAAATATTTTGGAAAATATTTTGAAAAACCTACAATAGGAGATAAATTAAAAGAGTTTCAATGTGAAGATATAAAGAAATGTTATAAGATAATGTTTATGACATCTTTTGTAGGGATAGTTTTGTTTACAACATTTATTAAACTAGTATAAGACAATGGGAAGTGAAGTAATATGGATTTGCATGGTGGAAATATATATAAACTAAAAAGAGATAACGGGATAGAAGTTTTAGATTATAGTTCTAATATAAATCCCTTAGGAGTTCCAAATAGTTTTAAAAAAGCAGTTATAGAAAATTTTGAAACTTTAGAAAAATATCCAGATATAGACTATGTAGAGTTAAGGACAGCTATTGGAGATTACAATAATTGTCATATAGACAATGTAGTTGTAGGAAATGGCGCTACAGAGGTTCTATTTCTATATATGAAGGCAGTAAAAGCTAAAAAGGTCTTAATAATTGCGCCAACCTTTGCAGAGTATGAAAGAGCTGCTAGGGCTGCAGGAAGAGATGTTAAATTTTTTCCGTTGAGCAAAGATTTTTCTTTAAACGAAAATATGTTATTAGAATTTATAACAGATGAAGATGTTGTCGTTATGTGTAATCCAAATAATCCAACAGGAAAGTTTCAAAATCTTGAAAAAATAAAAAAAATAGCTGATTTTTTAGAAAGAAAAAATAAAAAATTATTTATAGATGAAGCTTTTATAGAGTTTATTGATGATTGGAAAGATAAAACTGCGTTTTTGTTAAAACATAAAAATATATTCATTTTAAGAGCTTTAACTAAGTTTTTTGCACTTCCAGGGGTTAGGTTAGGATATGGATTAACTTATGACGAATCAATATTAGACGAAATAAAAAATATTAGAGAACCTTGGAGTGTTAATGGAGTAGCTGAAATAGCAGGTAAAACTATGCTTTTAGATACTTTGTATATACATGAAACAGAAAATTGGATAAAAAAAGAAAAGTTATGGTTTTATGAAGAGTTATGTAAAATAGATAATATAGAAGTAACTCCAACAGAAACTAACTTTATATTAGTAAAGTTATTAAACGATAATGCTAAAAGTTTCAGAAAAAAAATGATAGAGAATGGCGTTTTAGTAAGAGATGCTTCAAACTTTATGTTTTTAGATGAAAGTTATATAAGATTAGCAATAAAAGATAGAAAGAAAAATGAGCAAGTTTTAGAGGCTTTAAGGAGAGTGCTGAAATAATGAAAGGCTTTGTTTTAGCAGGAACAAGAAGTGGAATAGGAAAAACTACAGTATCTATGGGGCTAATGGCTACTTTTGAAGATGTGGCTCCATTTAAAGTAGGACCTGATTATATAGATCCTAGTTTTCATAAATTTATAACGGGAAATAAAAGTTATAATTTAGATCTGTTTTTAATGGGAGAAGAGGGAGTAAAGTATAGTTTTGAAAAGCATAGTAAAGAAATATCTATTGTTGAAGGTGTTATGGGTCTTTATGATGGATTAGGAAATTCTTTAGATAATTATAGTACAGCTCATTTATCTAGAGTTTTAAACTTACCAGTTATATTAGTAGTAGATGCGGCAGGAAAAAGTACAAGTATCGCAGCAGAAGTTTTAGGATATAAAAATTTAGATTCAAGAGTTAATATAGCTGGAGTTATAATAAATAAAGTAAATAGTGAAAAACTCTATGAAATGTTAAAAGATGCTATAGAAAACTATACAGGAATACCGTGTTTAGGATATTTAAAAAAAGATGAAAACTTAGGAATCAGTAGTAGGCATTTAGGATTACTTCAAGCAGATGAAGTTGAGGATTTAAAAGAAAAAAAAGCGATTTTAAAGGAAGAGATAAAAAAAACTATCGATTTAAAAAAGATAGAAGAGATAGCTAATCTAGAAAAATCAGAAAAAAATATAGATATTTTTAAAAATATAGAGAATCTATATGTAGGATTAAAAGTAGGAGTAGCTAAAGATAAAGCATTTTCATTTTACTACGAGGATAATTTAGAGCTTTTACAAAGAATGGGAATAGAACTTGTAGAGTTTTCACCTATAAAAGATAAAAAAATACCTGAGGTTGATTTACTATATTTTGGTGGAGGATATCCAGAAAATTATTTAGAAGATTTATCAAATAATGAGGATTTTTTAAACTCTTTAAAAGAATTTCATGAGTCTGGAGGACATATTTATGGAGAATGTGGAGGATTTATGTACCTTAGCCAAGGAATAAAAACCTTGGAGCAAAAAAGTTATTCTATGGCACAATTAATTGACTGTAGTGTAAAGATGACTGGAAGACTTTTTATCAGTAGATTTGGATACGTAGATGTAGCTTTTGGTGAGTTAAATGGAAAAGCCCATGAATTTCATTATTCGACTATAGATGAAATAGGTAGTGATGAAAGAGTATTTAAACTTAGAAAAAGTGATGGTAGAGAGTGGTTATGTGGTTATAAAAATAAAAATCTTATAGCAGGGTATCCACATTTACATTTTTTTAAAAACTTAGATATATTAAAGCAGATATTAGAAGGAGCAAAGAAATGTCATATATAAAAAGACCACAAGATATTGAAATAAGAAGTTTTGAAATAATAGAGGAAGAGATGGGGGAAAAGGCAAAGGAGTTTTCTTCAACTCATTTACCAATAGTAAAAAGAGTTATACATACAACAGCTGATTTTGAATATGCAGACCTATTAGAGATTTCAGAAGGAGCAGTTGAGTCATGTTTAGAAGCCTTAAAAAAAGGTGGTAAAATATATTGTGATACTAACATGATAGCTAATGGTTTGAGTAAAATTACTTTAGATAAATATGGATACTCAGCTTATTCTTTAGTTTCAGATAAAGATGTAGCAGCTGAAGCTAAAGAAAGAGGGGTAACTAGATCAATAGTAGGGATAGAACACGCAGCGAAAGATCCTAATACAGATATATATTTAATTGGAAACGCACCAACAGCACTATTTAGATTGAAAGAACTTATTGATTCTGGTGAAGTTCAAAAACCAGCTTTAATAGTTGGGGTTCCTGTAGGATTTGTTGGAGCAGCTGAATCAAAAGAGATTCTACCTGGAAGTGGAATACCATATATTATTGTAAAAGGCAGAAAAGGAGGAAGTCCTGTAGCTGTTTCAATACTTCATGGAATTTTATATCAGTTACATAAGAGAGAAGGATTTTAATGGATAAAGAATTAAGATCGGGATATACAACTGGAACATGTGCGTGTGTAGCGGCATTTGTTGCATTAAATCTTTTGATAGAAAAAGATTTGGGAGAAAAAGTTGAGATAACCACATTAAATGGAGTAACTTTAGATATACCAATACATTCAAAAAAAAGAGGAATCAATTGGGCTAGAGGTGTTGTTTTAAAAGATGCAGGAGATGATCCTGATGTTACAAACGGAATAGAGATTTGTGCTAAAGTAAAAATTGTTGAAGAGTTACCAAAAATAGAGAAAGCTCATAAATTTGATAATATGCTGATAGTAGGTGGAAGAGGTGTAGGATTAGTAACAAAAAAAGGACTTAAAGTAACACCTGGAAAATCAGCTATAAACCCAGGACCACAAGAGATGATAGTAAAAACTTTAAATCCACTTCTGGAAGAGTATGGATTAAAAGTGATAGTAACTATATATGTTCCAAAGGGAAGAGAGAAAGCTTTGAAAACTTTTAATGGGAAGTTGGGAATACTAGGAGGGATATCTATTTTGGGGTCTACTGGAATAGTTAAACCTATGAGTGAGGATGCACTTACTAAATCTATGTTTGCTGAATTAAAAGTTTTAAAAGAGAATAGTACTAGAGAATGGGTAGTATTTGCTTTTGGGAATCATGGGAAACAGTTTTGTATAGATAATAATATAGATATTGAGCAGATGGTTGTAACAAGTAATTATATTGGATTTATGATTGATAGTGCAGTAAAATTAGGATTTAAAAAAATAGTATTAATTGGACATATAGGAAAAGCTATAAAAGTGGCAGGTGGAATTTTTAACACTCATAGCAGAGTTGCCGATGCTCGTTTGGAAATAATTGCAGCAAATGCTATTTTAATAGATGAACCTAGGGAAAATATTTTGAAGGTTTTAGAAGCAAATACAGCTGAAGAAGCTACAGAATATATATTAAAAAAAGAAAGTTTATTTAATTTAATTGCTAATAAAGTAGCTAAAAGATCAGCTGAATTTTCAAGAGATAACATAGAATTTCAATCAATTCTTTTTAATTATAGTGGAGATATATTAGGATATAGTGATGGATTTTATGAGATGATAGAGGAGTTAAAAAGTGAGTAAAGAGATATCGGTGGTGGGACTTGGACCAGGAAATCTAGATTATATGACAAAGGCAGGAATAGATAAAATAAAAAATTCTGAAGTTGTTATAGGTGGAGAGAGACAGTTAGAAGAGATTGACTCTCTTTTAAATAATCAATATATCTATATTATGAAAAAATTAGATGAAATGAAGGAGTTTGTTTTAAGAAATTTAGATAAAAATATAGTATTTATTGTTTCAGGAGATACAGGTTATTATAGTTTGCTTACATATTTAAAAAAGAGTTTTCCTGAACAAAAATTTAATGTCATTCCAGGGATATCTTCTTTTCAATATCTATTTTCTAGGATAGAGATGACTTGGGAACATTATCAACTTTGTAGTGTTCATGGAAGAGAAAATGATTATGTAGAAATATTTAAAAATAGTAAAAGCGGAGTAGTACTTCTAACTGATGAAAAAAATAATCCAATTGAAATAAGTAAAACACTTGTTAAAAATAATATTTTAAATGCTGAAATAATTATTGGAGAGAGACTTTCTTATAAAAATGAAGTTATTACAAGGTTTTTAGTATGTGATTATAAAAAGTATAATAAAAAATATGAAATGAATGTAACAATTATAAGAAAGGTTTGAAAATAATGGGACATATTTATGATAAAGAGTTCGTTCAAAAAGAACTACCTATGACAAAACAAGAGATTAGAGCAATTTCTATAGCGAAATTACAATTGCAAGATGATTCTATTTTAGTAGATGTTGGTGCTGGAACTGGAAGTATAGGAATAGAAGCAGCGACATATTTAAGAAATGGTAATGTTTTTGCTATTGAAAAGGAAGAAAAGGGAATAGAGACCTTAAAAGAAAATATAAATAGATTTAAATTAGATAATATAGAAGTAATTGTGGGAAGAGCTCCTGAAGCAATACCAACTATTCAATATGATAGAATGTTTATAGGTGGATCAACAGGTTCAATGAGAAATATACTTGAACATTTTATTAAATATTCAAAAGATAATTCTAGAGTAGTCATAAATGCGATAACTTTAGAAACTTTAGCAGATGCTACAAAGCTTTTAAAAGAGTTAAATTTTAAAAATATAGAAGTTGTAAATGTTGTTGTATCTAGAGGAAAGAGTATAGGTCCGTACACAATGATGTATGGAGAAAATCCAATATATATAATAACAGCAGATAAGGAGGAAACAAAGTAATGTCAACAGCAAAGTTTTATGGAATAGGAGTGGGAGTAGGAGATCCTGAAATGTTAACGCTAAAGGCTATAAGAGCTTTTAAAGAGCTAGATGTAGTAGTTTTACCAGAGGCTAAAAAAGCTGAGGGAAGTACAGCATACGAAATAGCTAGAGAGTATTTAAAAGAGGGAGCAGAAACTTTGTTTGTTGAGTTTCCAATGTTAAAAAGTGTAGAAGCTAGAAAAGAATTTAGAAAAAGAAATGCGGATATGATAGTTGAGCATCTAAAAGCAGGAAAAAAAGTTGGATTTTTAACAATTGGAGATCCAATGACATATAGTACATATGTTTATATTCTTGAGTACTTGGATGGTGTGATACCTGTAGAGACAATTCCTGGAATATCATCGTTTTCAGATATGTCTTCGAGATTTAACCTACCTTTAGTTATGGGAGAAGAATCTTTGAAAGTTGTATCATTAAATGGAGAAACTGATATTGTTGGTGAAATTAACTCAGCAGATAATATCGTATTTATGAAAGTATCTAGAAATTTTGATAAACTTAGAGCTGGCTTAGAAGCTACAGGAAATCTAGAAAATATAATAATGGTTTCAAACTGTGGAAAAGAAACACAGGAGATAAATTTTGATTTAACAAAAATGGAAGAGGAAGATATTCCTTACTTTACAACATTAATACTAAAAAAAGGTGGTATCAATCAATGGAAAAAGTTTATTTCATAGGGGCAGGACCAGGGGATCCAGAGTTAATTACAGTAAAAGGGCAAAGATTAGTAAAAGAAGCAGATGTAATAATTTATGCAGGTTCTTTAGTTCCAAGACAAGTTATAGAGTGTCATAAAGAGGGAGCAGAGATTCATAATTCAGCTTCAATGACTTTAGAAGAAGTTATAGATGTAACTGTTAAAGCGATAAAAGCAGGAAAAAAAGTTGCTAGGGTTCATACAGGAGATCCAGCAATATTTGGAGCACATAGAGAACAGATGGATATGTTAGATGAGCATGGAATAGAGTATGAAGTAGTTCCGGGAGTAAGTTCATTTTTAGCATCTGCTGCTGCAGTAAAAAAAGAGTTCACATTACCAAGTATTTCTCAAACTGTAATTTGTACAAGATTAGAAGGAAGAACGCCTGTTCCAGAAAAAGAAAGCTTAGAATCTTTAGCTTCTCATAGAGCTTCAATGGCAATTTTCTTATCGGTACATATGATTGGTGATGTTGTAAAAAGATTAGCTACACATTATCCGATGACAACTCCAATAGCAATTGTTCAAAGAGCTAGTTGGGAGGATCAAAAGATTGTTTTAGGAACATTAGAAACAATTGAAGAAAAAGTAAAAGAAGCAAATATAACTAAAACAGCTCAAATTTTAGTTGGAGATTTTTTAGGGGATAAATATGAAAAATCTTTATTATATGATAAGCATTTTACACATGAATTTAGAAAAGGAATTGAGAAGTAATGAAATTAGCAGTTTGGACTGTAACAAGAGGAGCAGGTCTAAATGGAGTGGAGATTAAAAATAAAATTGAAGGGATAGATGTATTTACTCTTTCAAAATTTAAAATAGATAATAGCATTCAAATGGAAAACTTTACTGAAGAATTAAACGAAGCTTTCAATAAATACGATGGACATATTTTTATAATGGCAACAGGAATTGTTATTCGTAAAATTGCATCTTTAATAAAATCTAAAGATGTTGATCCAGCAGTAGTTGTAATAGACGAAGGAATGAATTTTGTAATTTCTCTTCTCTCTGGACATCTAGGAGGAGCAAATGATTTGACTCAAAATCTTCATGAAATATTTGGATTAGTTCCAATCATAACAACTAGTTCAGATGTGACGGGAAAAATTGCAGTGGATACTTTGTCTCAGAAATTAAAGTGTAATTTAAAATCATTAGAAGCAGCTAAAAAGGTTACATCATTGATAGTAGATGGAAAAAATGTTGAATTAAGTCTTCCTAAAAATATATGCAATGAAAATCCAGAAGGTGTTGTGGTTATTTCTAATAAAGAAAATTTAGAAGTTGTACATTTATATCCTGAAAATTTAGTTATAGGAATAGGTTCAAGAAGAGGAATTGAAAAAGAAAAAGTTTATGAATTTTTAATAGAAACATTAGAAAAACATAATCTTTCACTTAAAAGCATAAAGCATTTTGCAACAGTAGATTTAAAAGCAGATGAAAAAGGAATTGTTGAAACTGCTAGAGAGCTTGGAAAAGAGTTGAAAATTGTTAGTAGAGAAGAGATATTGACAGTAGAAGATATGTTTCATGGATCTGAATTTGTAAAAAAAGAGATAGGCGTAAAAGCTGTTTCAGAGCCATGTGCATATTTAACATCAAGTAAAGATGGGAAATTTATAGAGATAAAAGCAAAAAAAGATGGAATGACAATTTCCATTTATGAGGAGAGATTTATTTATGAAAAAAGGTAAAATATATGTTGTAGGAATTGGTCCTGGAAATATGGATGATATAACAGTAAGAGCGTATAGAGTTTTAAAAAATGTAGATGTAATTGCAGGATATATAACTTATACAGATTTAGTAAAAGATGAGTTCGCGGAAAAAGAGTTTTATGTATCAGGAATGAAAAAAGAGGTTGCTAGATGTGAACAAGTATTAGAGATTGCTAAGTCTGGAAAAGATGTAGCGCTAATCAGTAGTGGAGATGCAGGAATTTATGGAATGGCTGGAATCATGATAGAAATCGCTCAGAAAGAGGGATATGAAGTTGAGGTTGTTCCTGGAGTAACATCATCAGTAGCTGGAGCCGCAGTTGTAGGAGCACCGCTAATGCATGACCATGCTACAATAAGTTTAAGTGATTTATTAACTGATTGGGATGTAATAACAAAAAGAATTGATAAAGCTGCAGAGGGAGACTTTATTATATCTCTTTATAATCCAAAAAGTAAAGGAAGAACAACTCAAATAGTTGAAGCAAGAGAGTTAATGTTAAAGCATAAAGCACCGGAGACTCCAGTTGCGCTATTAAGACATGTTGGAAGAGAAGATCAGAATTATACTTTAACAAACTTACAGGACTTCTTAAACCATGAAATAGATATGTTTACAGTTGTTATAATAGGAAACTCAAAGACGTATGTTTCTAATGATAGAATGATAACTCCAAGAGGATATCATATATGATTTGGGTTATAGGTGGAACAAAGGACTCTAGAGATTTTATAGAGTCCTTTCCTTTTAAAGAAAAGTTAGTTGTAACAACAGCAACAGAGTATGGTGGAAAATTACTTGAAAATATAGAAGATATAAAGGTATTTTGTAAAAGATTAGATTTAGAAGGAATGAACAAATTTATAGAAGAAAATAATATTGAGAAAATTATTGATTTATCTCATCCATATGCAGAAGAAGTTTCTAGAAATGCCATTGAATCTTCAAAAGTAAAAGAGATTGATTACATAAGATTTGAAAGAGAAAATTTAGTTTCTGAAGATGGCGTTATAGAATTTTCTGAGTTAGATATTATGATAGAATATTTAGAAAGGTTAGAAGGAAATATTTTAGTAACCTTAGGAAGTAATAATCTTCATAAATTTGAAAATATAAAAAATAAATCAAATATATATTTTAGAATACTTCCTAAATGGGAGATGATAAAAAAAGCTGAAGATTTAGGGGTTTTGCCTAAAAATATTATAGCTATGCAGGGACCATTTTCTAAAGAATTAAATGTTGCAATGATGAGGCAACTTAATATAAAATATATTGTAAGTAAAAAAGGTGGAAATACTGGTGGGGAAAGAGAAAAAATAGATAGTGCAAAAGAGATTGGAGCTATATCTATAATGTTGTCTAGACCCAATGTGGAATACCCAGTTGTATTTTCTCATATAGAAAAACTTATAAAATATATTATTTAAATGCTGAAGGGGGAAATAAAATGATATTTGTTGGGATATTTGGTTTAAAAGATTCAGAAGAAAAGTTAAGAGAAGTTGATTTTGAGTGTACAGGATGCTTATCAGAAAAAGTTCAATTATTCGCATTAAGAAGAGTTTTTGAAATTTTTTTTATACCGATAATTACTTTAAAAAAGAAATATATAATAGCTTGTAACTCTTGTAATAGTGTATATAAGCTAAAAGATGAGAAAATGGAAGAGGTTTTATTGAAGGGGAAAGTTCGTTATGAAGATGTAGAAAAAATACTTAAACAGTCCTAAAAATAAATTAAATGTGATTTAACAAAACATAAATAAAAAATATATAAACTATTGATTTTATAAATAGTTGTATCATTCATTATTTATATAATGACATTGACATTTTATATGAAAAGCTGTATATTTACATTATATGAAATATATGGAGGCAGATTAAAATGAGTAAGAAAATTGTATATATTATAGTGGGATTGTTATTAGCAATGAATATATATGCAAGAGGTTTAAAAAGTAAGGAAACTGAGAATAACCAATCTTCTTTAAAAAATTCTGTAATCACTAAGACACAAGAGATATTTAATTATGAAAATAATGTATCAAAAGTTATGCCTATTGATGAAGAAGAACTTGCAGAGGTAAGTGGAAAAAATGTTAATTTTGTTATAAATAAAATGAGATAAACTATTTTAGATAAAGTGTGGATAATAAAGTGAAAAAGAGAAAAGACTGAGTAGACGCAGTCTTTTTTCTTTTTTGTATTGATAGAAATAAATTATCTATCAGGTTTATAATTAATTGGGGAGCTTCTGAATAAAATATTTCTTTTTCTAGCTTCAATCTCAACTCCAAGAAGTTCTTGGGCTATATGTGTCATATTTCTTAAAATGTGAGGTTCAAAAATCTCTTCTACCTCAATATTTTCTTTTTCTTTTAAGTTAATATAGTTAGTCCATAAGCATTTTTTTATATTTTCTAATTCAGCTGGTTTTCTTAAAAGATCTAGAATAGAGTTTTTAAGAAAAGTAAAGGTTTCATCAGATACATTCTTCTTTTCATTTGTAATTAATCTTATTTGATCTCTTATTTTAGTTGCTTCTTCTTCGTGTAATTCATATAAAACATATTTAACTTTGTCCCAAATTTCTTTTAAAATGTCAATTGAGTTGATATTTTGCTCTTTAATCCAAACAAAAGCAACCAATCGTCTTTTCCAATCCCACCATCTGATAGGACTTTGTAGGTCAATTGAACTAATTAAAAAAATATTTCTTTCTAAAAGTAATGCACCAAAGACTCCTGGTGGATTTCCAAGACGCTGATTTTTTAAACTTGTTCTATAAACTCCGCAAGAAGGACTTCCCTCCATAAATATATAAGCATCAATATTTGCTCTTTCTAAAGTTTCAAGACAAGCGATAGCACCTTTTCGAACCATCTCATTTCGGTTTTCTCCCTCTTTATTTTTTATATTTGCTTTTCCATTCCAAAAATCAAATCCATTTCCTCCTGAAAGTTTAATACTTGGTCTAGGAACTCCCATTCCACTCATAATTTCAGGACAAACAGGAGTCCAAATGAATTGTCCACGGTCTCTTCCTAAAGATTGAGTCAAATCTATTCCTTTTCCGTTGTATCTGACTTTAGAACCAAATTGACACGCTGCAATTCCCAATCTTAATTTTCTATTTAAAAGATTTTCCATGTTGCCTCCTTGTATATACGGTTTAGATAATATATACTATTAAGAAATATAGTTCCTTTAATAAAAAATGAAAAATAGGAGAATTAAAATGGAAACTAAAGATAAATATAGTAGAATTGCAAATATTTTTGATAAATTAGAAGAAAGAATGCCTATGAATGAAATAAAAAAAGAAGCTGTTCAAATGTTAAAAGGCAAAATTCTTGAAATTGGAATAGGAAGTGGTGCATGTTTAAAGTATTATGAAAAAAAATCGGATGTAACAGGTATAGATTTTTCTATTGGAATGTTGAATATAGCAAAGAAAAAAGCTAAGTTATTGGGATTAGAGAATGTAAAATTATTAGAAATGGATATTGAAAATATGAGTTTTTCAGATGAAACATTTGATTCAGTATTTTCCTCTTGTGTTTTTTGTACTATACCTAATCCTAAAAATGGAATAAACGAGGTATATCGAGTTTTGAAAAAGGATGGAAAAGCAGTTTTTATAGAGCACATGAAAAGTGAGAACTTTATAATTAATATAGGATTAAGAGTTTTAAATATTTTTACAAAATTAATTTTAGGAACATCTTTATTAAGAGAAACGGAAAATACTATTAGAGAAGCTGGATTTTCAAAAGTTATAAGTAAGAATATTATGTTAGGAGATGTAGTTAGATTAATTATAGCTGAAAAATAAAATTCAAAGAGATAATACTATATTATCTCTTTGAATTAGAATTATTTATTGTTAATAACTTTATAAATATATATTAAATCATCATCATCTTTAAATCGACTATAAGTCTCTTTGTATTCTATTTTATAGTTATTTTTTAAATCAAATTTTGAATTTTTAGACAAAATATAAAATTTCTCAGGAAGAATAGTATTATCATCTAAGAAATGAATATCTTGTCCTACACTCCAAACATCTTCAATTGTGAAATCCTTTGAATATATATGAAATAGCTTATTATTTTTTTGTAAAGTTTCTAAGGGAATTAAATTAGAATTGTTCTTGTTACGAATTTCATTTTCAATAATCCACGTTAAATTACAATTAACTATTAGTAGTAAAAATCCACTTAAATAAATAACTTTTTTTTTGAAATTTTTTTTATCAATTAATCTGTCTTTAAAAAGATAGACTAATAAAATAAAAAATGGAATAGTTAAATAGTAAAAATTTGGTTTTTTCCAAAATATAAGTCCAACACTTCCAATAGATAAAATTGTTATAAGAGTAGCTTGCATGTAAAATAAAATTTTATCTGATTTCTTCAAAAGATTCCAGTCGCTATTTAGATAGTAGTTTAAGATAATTCCAATTGGAATAGATGAAACTACATATATAGGAAATCCATATCTCTCTTTTTTCATTTTTATAAATGATAAAAGTAAAAAGGTTAAAATAGACCAAAGAGTTCCAAATTTAAAAAGTCTATTTTCCTCACTATTTTTTAAATTCCATTTTTTAAAAAAAGTAATAATAGAAAAGAATATCCAAATTCCCATGAAATAAAAATAGTTAAAGTAAAAGAAAAAGCTTTTAACATGTTTACTTGTCCAAGTGTTTTTTTCTTTATTCATAACAGAGAAAAATAGTTCTTTATTCTCTAGAATCATAGCAATAGGCCAAATAGAAGCTAGAATTAAACCAATTAAAATATATAAAATAATTCGTCTACGATTTTCAAGTATTTTTTTTAATTTATAAACCCAAATATATGAGATAACAAAAGGTAGAAACATACCATAAATCGCTACAGGACCTTTACTTAGTAAAGAGGCTGCTAAAAGTATAGAAGCAAATAAAAGACTAAAAGTTCTTTTAGAGTTTATACTTTTTAAAAGATAAGTGATAGATCCAAACATAAAAATATATGGATATGCATCCCAAGCATTTTCACTACCAACTTTTGTTATCATAAAGGTAGTTGCAGCAACAAACGATACTAAAAATGGGAGATTTTTATTATCAGATAACTCTTGAACAAATCGGTATATAAAAAAGATCAGTAAGACAGAAACTAAAGCCACAGGTAATCGAAGTATCCACTCATCAGAAAAATTATTAGAAATTTTCATAACAGCAGCTGTAAACCAAGTTGGTAATGGAGGTTTTTCAAAACGATATTGTCCATTTAAAGTAGTAACGAGCCATTCATTATTAAATACAATCTCTCTAGCGGTAATAAAATTTCTAGATTCCATTAAATCTGCTTTTCGAATCCAAATAGTACTAAAAAATGAGATAAAACTTAATCCTAAAATAGATAAAAGTTTTTTATCTTTAAACATGAGAAAATCCTCCTTAAGTTTTAAAAGTATAGTAGAAATTTATAGATTAAAAAATATTTGAACAGTTGTTCCCATATTAGGGGCACTTGAAATTTTTATATCTAAATTTAAAAGATTTATAATTCTTTTAACAATAGACATACCAAGACCATGACCTTGAATCTCTTTGCTACGAGATTTATTTGCTCTAAAGAATCGATCGTAAATATGGTGAAGTTCTTCAGAAGTCATTCCAATACCATAATCTTTAATAGTTAAAATAGCTTGTTTTTGTTCATCGTTATTTGTAATACTTATATCAACTGGGTTATTTTTACCATATTTAATAGAATTTTCCAAGATGTTTTTTATTAATAACTTAATTAACCCCTCATCAGATTTAATAATTGTATACTCAGGAGTAAAATTAATATTAGATTTAGGGTATTGATGTTTTAAGCTAGAGATACATCCTAAAATAATTTCAGATAGTTCAACTTCATTTTTTTCACTTTTGATTTCAGATTCTTTCGCAATAAATAAAAGTTTTTCAATAAGTAGATTCATACTTTTAGTTTCATCTTCAATAGATATTAAAGCTTCATTAAATATTTCAGGGTCTTTTTTTCCCCAACGCTTAATCATATCAATATATCCCCCAATTATAAAAAGAGGAGTTTTTAGCTCATGTGATGAATTATGAACAAATTCAATTTGTTTTTTATTTTGTGTATCAAGTCTTAATAACATATCTTCGTATGAATCTAATATGTTATCAAATTCTTTAAAATAATTTGTAGGTTTTATAACTTTTAAGTTTTCTAAAGTAATATTCGAATTAATATTTTCTAATAAAGAAAGTTGTTTTTTTATTTTTTTTAATAATTTTGTAAAAGCAAAGATAGATATAATTATACAAATGGATAATCCAGATAAAAAGATATAAATCATGTCAAAGAAGAAATTTTTTTCTTCGCTTAAATTTTTTACAAGAATAACAGTATAGACTTCTCCATCTTTATTAATCAGTTCATTTTTTAAAACCATATAATCATACCAATGAACATTTTTTACCTTATCTTCAACAGCAGAATCTAAAAGAAATTGCTTTTTATTTTCTGTATAAGTTAAATCCTTATATTTTATTGTTATTTCTAAATCATCAAGAGCAGGATTTTCTACTCTAAAAAGTTGGTTGACTAAATCACCTGTAAAAATTTCCATAGATTTTGAATTAACTTCTTCTAAGATTTCATATTTTAAAAATCCCATAGCATTTCTTAAGTATTGTTTAGATGAATTAATTAAATATTTTCCAGTAATAGATAGTGATAAAAGTAGAACAATAGTAAATAGACAAATCAATTGAAAATAACTTTTCTTTAAAGTACCTGAAAGGGTTCTCAAATTAATCCTCCTTTTTTAATGAATAACCAAATCCACGAATAGTTTTAATGTATTTACTATCAGGATCAAGTTTTTTTCTAAGAGCTTTAATATACATATCAATAATTTTTCCATCTCCAAAATAATCATATCCCCAAACATTTTCTAAGATATTTTCTCTGCTTAAAACTAAATTTTTATTAATCATTAAGTAGTGAAGTAAATTGTATTCTGTTTTAGTTAAAGTTATTAAACTTTCATCTAAAAGAACCTCTTTTGTATTTAAGTTAAGAGATATATTTTCGAATTTTAAAATTTTTTTATCTGTAAAAGATTGTTTATTTCTAAAGATAACTCTCATTCTAGCTAGAAGCTCTCCAATGACAAATGGTTTAGTAATATAATCATCAGCCCCTAAATCTAAAAGAGTTATTTTGCTAAAAATTTCATCTTTAGCAGTTAATACTATAATTGGTATATTAGATTCATTTCTAATAGTTTTACAAACATCTTCACCACTCATATGAGGAAGCATTAAATCAAGAAGAATAAGAGCGTAGTTATTTTCTCTAAATAGCTTTAAACCATGACTTCCGTCCACAGCTAAATCAATGTTATATCCTTCATGAACTAATTCTAATTCTAAATATCTTCTAATTTTAGGGTCATCTTCAATGATAAGTATAGTCTTTTTTAACATAGCTTCCCTCCATTTAAATTAATTGTTACATGTATTATAAAACAAAAAAGTAAAAAAATGGTAAAAATTTATTTGAAAAACTTGTATATTGAATAATTGTGAGGTATATATTGTAGCAGTATTTGTTTTATTTTAAAAAATTTACTAAAAATTTACTTTTAAACTTTATAATTAAAAAAAACAAAAGGAGGCAGCAATGGAGATATCAGCAGTAATACCAGTTTACAATGAAAAAGATAACATTATTCCTATGGCAGAAAGAATTGAGGCAGCTTTTAAAAAAGGATTTAAAGAGTATGAAATTATTTTTATAAATGATGGAAGTACTGATGGAAGTTATGAGCTCTTAAATAAATTAAGAGAAGAAAATAAAAATGTAAAAGTTTATCATTTTACAAAAAATAATGGTCAAAGTGCGGCAATAGATACTGGATTTCAAAAATCTCAAGGAAGTTTAGTTTTAATGATGGATGGAGATTTACAGACTGATCCTGAGGATGTTTATAAACTTTTAGAGCATATTCCAGAGTATGATGTAGTTAATGGAAGAAGGGCGACTAGAGAGGATGGTTTTAAAAGAAAGTTAGCATCAAAAATTGGAAATGGATTTAGAAATTTTGTAACAGGTGATAATATTCAAGATACAGGGTGTCCATTAAAACTATTTAAAAAAGAAGTTGTTAAATCATATAAATTATTTAATGGAATGCATAGATTTTTACCAACTTTGGCAAAGTATATGGGTTATAAAGTTATAGAGGTACCAGTAAGGCATTATGATAGATTGCATGGAGAGTCAAAATATAAAGTTTTTGGAAGAGGCTTTAAAGCTTTTAAAGATGTTTTTGCAGTAAGATGGATGAAAAATAGAATGCTAAACTGGAAAATAGAGGAATAGTTATGATGAGTGTAGAAAATTGGAATATTTTTTTAATTATAGGTTTTATTGGACAAGGACTTTTTTCAATGAGATTTATTATTCAGTGGTTAGCTAGTGAGAAAGCTAAAAAGAGCGTTATCCCTTTTTCATTTTGGATATTTAGTTTATCAGGTAGTATTTTTTTATTAATTTATGCAATATATAAAAAAGACCCTGTATTTATATTAGGGCAGGCACCAAATGTACTTATTTATTCAAGAAATATATATTTAATAAAAAAAAATAGAGGAGTTGAAAGATAAATGAAAATTATTGTAACAGGAGCAGCTGGATTTATAGGATCACATTTAGTAGAGAAATTGTTAAGTTTAGGACATAGCGTAATTGGAATAGATAATTTTCATAATTTTTACTCAGAAGATATAAAAATAAAGAATGTTTTAGAAAGTTTAAATAAAATTGAATATCTTGTAGAGATTTTATCAAGAGACACAAAAGAAGAAAAAATAGAGATGCTAGTAAAAAAAGTAGATACAAACAACTATTCTTTAGAGTACTGTGATTTAAAAAATATTGAAAGTTTAGACAAGATATTTAATGAAAATAAAATAGATATGGTTGTAAATTTAGCAGGATTAGCTGGAGTTAGACCATCTTTAGAAAATCCTTTAGAATATGAAAAGGTAAATGTAGGTGGGTATTTAAATCTATTGGAGTGTTGTAAAAAATATGGAGTTAAAAAATTTATACAAGCTTCTTCTAGTTCAGTTTATGGTAATAATAAAGTAGTTCCTTTTAAAGAAACAGATGTAGTTGATTTTGCAATATCTCCATATGCTGCAACAAAAAAATCTTGTGAAGTATTTGGACATGTTTATTTTAACCTATACAATATAGACACATTACAATTTAGATTTTTCACAGTTTATGGGCCAAGACAGAGACCTGACTTAGCTATTCATAAGTTTGTTGATAAAATTTTAAAAAATGAGGGTATTCCATTCTTTGGAGATGGAGAAACATATAGAGATTATACTTATATTGATGATATAATCGATGGTGTTATAAAAGGGGTAAAGTATTTAGAGAAGCATGAAAATGTTTATGAAGTTATTAATTTAGGAGAATCAGATGCAATTTCTTTAAATAAAATGGTACAAACAATTGAAAAATATTTGGGTAAAGAGGCAGTAATAGAGAGACTACCAATGCAACCTGGAGATGTAAAAAGAACCTATGCAAGTATAGATAAAGCTAAAGAACTTTTAGGATATAAGCCAACTACAAAATTTGATGATGGAATTGACAAATTTGTAAAGTGGTATTTAGGAGGAAAGTAGAATGAAAATAACTGTAATAGGAACAGGATATGTTGGACTTGTACAAGGTGTAATTTTAAGTGAATTTGGTCATAAAGTTATATGTTTAGATATAGATGAGAAAAAAATTGAAAATCTAAAAAATGGGATACTTCCAATATATGAACCAGGATTAAAAGAGATTTTAGATAGAAATGTTTTAGAAGGAAGATTAAAATTTACAACGAATAAAGAATATGCACTAGGAGATGCAGAGGTAATCTTTATAGCTGTTGGAACGCCTCCTAGAGATGATGGATCAGCGGATTTAACTTATGTTTTACAGTGCGCAAAGGATATTGGTCAAAATATTAGTAAGTATGCAATAGTTGTTAATAAATCAACTGTACCAGTTGGAACAGGAGATCTTGTAGAGGAAACTATTGAAAATGAATTAATGGGAAGAAAAATAAATGTAGAGTTTGATGTAGTTTCAAACCCTGAGTTTTTAAGAGAAGGAAAAGCTGTAAATGATTGCTTAAGACCTGATAGAGTTGTTATAGGAACTGAAAGTAAAAAGGCTTTGGGAATAATGAAAAAAATATATGATGTTTTATATATTAATAAAACTCCTTTTGTTTTTACAAATAGGAGAACATCAGAAATGATAAAGTATGCATCAAATGCATTTTTAGCTGTGAAAATATCTTTTATAAATGAGATGGCATTATTGGCTGAGAAAGTTGGAGCAAATACTCAAGAAATAGCTCAAGCTATGGGAATGGATGGTAGAATATCTCCAAAGTTTTTACATTGTGGACCTGGATATGGTGGATCATGTTTTCCAAAAGATACAAGAGCAATTGTTGAAATAGGAAAAGAATATGATGAAGATATGAGTGTTGTTTCAGCAGCAATATCTGCAAATGAGAAACAAAAGAAAAAAATAATAGATAAGATAATTAAAGAGATGAATGGTGTAGAGGATAAGATTATTTGTATATTAGGATTATCTTTCAAGCCAGATACAGATGATGTTAGAGATGCTCCAAGTTTAGATATAATAAAGGGTTTAATAGAAAATGGTGCAAAAATAAAAGCGTATTGTCCTAAAGGTATAGAGGAAACAAAATGGAGATTAGAAAAATATAAAGATAAGATACAGTATTGCAAAGATGAAGATGAAGCTAGTGAAAAATCAGATGCTGTAGTTTTAGTAACTGAATGGAATCAATTTAGAGGAATTAATTTAGAAGAATTAAAAGAGAGAATGAAAGGTGAGTTTTATTTTGATCTTAGAAATGTTCATATTAAAAACTGTAAGGTAAGATCTTTATTTAAATACTATCCAGTAGGGCAAAGATAAAAATTAAGGAGAGGGTATGAGATTTAAAGATGATACATATAAAGAGAGATACAAACTATTTTTCATAGGTTATTTTGCTTTAATTATAGGGATAACTTTTTTAAGATTTCCAGATCTTAGAAATGAATTAAAATACTTTGTAATAACAGAACAAATGGTAGAAACTAAAAATTTTATAATTCTTAAATATTTTACAGAGCTTTATCCAGATAAACCCCCGATTTATTTTTGGATATTAGGTTTAGTTAGATATGTAACCAAAGAGAATTTTTATCCAATTTCTCTAATTATAGCAAATATTATTCCTGCAGGAATAACTGCTTTTTTAGGTTTTAAATTGTCTAAATTATACTGGAATGAAAAAATGGCATATATATCTACTGCTATTTTTATAACATTGCCATATATATTTGGAGTATCACTAGTATTGAGAATGGATACTTTAATGACAACATTTATAATGGGAAGTATTTATCTTTTTTTCTCATCTTATTCAGATAAAAAAGAGATATCATTAAATAAGAGTATTTATTTTTATAGCTGCATAGCCTTGGGCGTTTTAGTAAAAGGAGGAGCTGCTTTTATTATTCCTGTGTTAACTATATTATTCTATTTATATTTAGATAATAATTTAAGTTATCTAAAAAAAATGAGATTATTATTAGGATTAGGAATAATAGTAACTATTTTAGGAATTTGGTTTCTAATGATGTTAAGTTTTCCAGAGGGCAAAAGTTATATAGGATTAATATTAGGGCAAGAAACTTTAGGAAGAGTTGTTAAAGCAAAAACACATACTAGACCTATATACTACTATTTAAAACTTCTACCATTAACAACTTTACCACTAGCTCCATTTTTTATAGTAGGACTTTATAAAAGCTTAAGAAATTTAAAAAATAGAAAAAAATGGAAAAAGATTGATAAAATTGCATTTAGTTTATTTGTTCCAAATTTAGTATTTTTTAGTTTGATAAGTGGTAAATTAGATATTTATTTACTACCTCTTTACTATGGTATAGTTATAGTTTCATTGAGAGTTATTGAAAGAATTTGGAGTGGATCAAAAGAAAAAGTTTATAGAATTTTATTATATATTAATTGTACGATATTAATTATTTGTGCTGGACTATTGCCATACTATAATAAAAATTTTACAATAAAAGAAAGTATAGAGATTTTAAAAGAAAACAGTGAAAAGGTTTATAGTTATAGATTTGAAGATGCTAAAAATATTTCTAATGAAATAAATAAAAATTCAATAGAAAATATACCTTTAGAGGATTTAAGTAAAATGAACGAAGGTGAATTACTTTTAGTTAAAAAGAAATATAGAAAAGATATTTCAGATAGAAGTTTAGAGGAACTTTATTCAAATAAAGAGTATACTATTTTAATTAAAAAGTAATAGGAATAAAAATAAGGTCGTAGAAATACGACCTTAGATTTTTTTTACAAATTCAGATTTAAGTTTCATAGCTCCAATACCATCAATTCTACAATCGATGTTATGATCTCCTTCAACTAATCTTATGTTTTTTACTTTTGTTCCAATTTTAACAACAGAAGAACTTCCTTTGATTTTTAAATCTTTAATAACAGTGATTGTATCACCATCAGCTAAAAGAGTTCCATTAGCATCCTTTACAATAAGAGAGTCGTCTGAGTCATCCTCAGTAGCTTCCATTGACCATTCATAAGCACACTCTGGGCAAACAAATAGATTTCCATCCTCGTAAGTGTACTCTGAATTACACTTAGGACAATTTGGTAATTTTGTCATAATATTTTTCTCCATTCTATAAATAATTACTTATATTATAAAACAAATTTGAAAAAAATTCAAGAAAACAAAATTTTATTAGTGTTATTTAACTTTTAATCCTTATATAAAGGGAATTTTTTACAAAGAATTTTAATATCTTCAATAATATTTTTAAGAATTTCATCATTATCACTATTTTGTAAAGCTGTAACAATTAAATTTCCAATTAAAATCATCTCATTCTCTTTCATACCTCTTGTTGTTAAAGCAGGAGTACCAAGTCTGATTCCACTTGTAACAAAAGGACTTTTAGTATCATAAGGAATTCCATTTTTATTAACCGTTATATTTACTTTTTCTAATATTTTTTCAGCATCTTTTCCAGTTATATCTAAATTTGTAAGATCAACAAGAATAAGATGGTTATCAGTACCTCCACTGACAACTCTAACTCCGTTTTGAGTTAATGTATCTGCTAAAACTTTAGCATTTTTTATAACTTGTTCTTGATATTTTTTAAATTCTGGTGAAAGAGCTTCTTTAAAGGCTACAGCTTTACCTGCTATAATATGCATTAAAGGTCCACCTTGAATACCAGGAAATATAATCTTATCGATTTTTTTAGCAATCTCTTCATCATTTGTTAAAATAAGCCCGCCTCTTGGTCCTCTAAGAGTCTTATGTGTTGTGCTAGTAGTAATATGAGCATATGGAATCGGAGATGGATGTAATCCAGTTGCAACAAGTCCAGCAATATGAGCCATATCGACAACTAAGTAAGCACCAACTTCATCAGCTATTTCTCTAAATTTTTTAAAGTCAATAGTTCTAGGATAAGCGCTTGCTCCAGCGATAATAAGTTTAGGTTGATTTTCTAAAGCTAATTTTCTAATTTCATCATAGTCAATTCTTTCATCATCTTTTTTTACACTGTATGATATAACTTTATAATCATTTCCAGAAAAATTAACATTTTTACCATGAGTTAAATGTCCACCGTGATCTAGTCTCATTCCTAAAATACAGTCACCTAAATCTATTAAACTTCTATAAGCTGCCATATTAGCTTGAGAACCAGAGTGTGCTTGAACATTAGCAAATTTTGCGCCAAAAAGTTCTTTTGCTCTTTCAATAGCTAAAGTTTCAACTATATCTACAAACTCACACCCTCCATAATAACGTTTATTGGGATACCCTTCGGCATATTTATTTGTCATAGCTGAACCAACAGCTTCCATTACACTTTTTGAAACAAAATTTTCCGAGGCAATAAGTTCTAAACCATTTTCTTGTCTATCTAACTCTTTTTCAATAGCATTGTAAACATCAATATCTGTATCTTTTAAAAATTTTAACATTAAACTACCTCCTGCAAATTATGTGATGTTTTAATTATATACTATTAATGTGTAGAATTCCATATATAAAATCAATAAAATAAAAAAACTTTGATTTTAGATTCAAATATGCTAAAATTATTTCGTGAAATATTTATTTAAAGCTTATATATATTTGGAATATGGCCAAAAGTTTCTACACCAAACCTTAAATTTGGTACTATAAGTAAAAGTAAATTGGGAGTCAGTTAACCCAGGAAGCTTTTGCTTGCTGGGATTTTTTTTATTTGGGAGGATTATTTAATGAAAAATTATTTAAAAGGTGCATTATTATTAGGAAGTTTATTTATAGTTGGGTGTAGTTCTTTAGTTGAGAAAAAAGAACAAGCTAATATAATAATAAAAAATGGAACTCTTTTAACAATGAATGAAAAAAGAGAGATTATAGAAAATGGAGTTATAGTTATAAAAAATAATAAAATAATTTCTGTAGGAAATGAAGATTTATTAAAAAAATATAGTGCTACTAAGATTATAGATGCAGAAGATGGAATTATAATGCCTGGAATGATAAATACTCATACTCATGTATCAATGACAGTATTTAGATCTTTAGCAGACGATGTTCCTGATAGACTAAATAGATATATTTTTCCTTTAGAAAATCAAATGGTAAGCCCAGAGATGTCATATATAGGAGCAAAGCATGGGGCTATGGAGATGGCTTTAGGTGGAGTAACTACGATGGTAGATATGTATTTATTTGAAGAGAGTGCTGCTCAAGCTGTTAAAGAGGTTGGATTAAGAGGAATTATGACACAAAATATAATTAAATATCCAACAGCAGATGGAAAAGAAAAAGGAGAAACATTAAATAGAGCTGTTGCTTTTGTAGAAAAATATAAAAATGATGAATTAATAACTCCAGGATTCGGACCTCATGGACCTCATACAGTAACAAAAGAGGAGTTATTAAAAATCAAAGAACTTTCAAAAAAATATAACGTGCCTGTTTCAATGCACGTAGCAGAAACTGATGGAGAGTTTGATAGAATCAAAAAAGAATATAAAATGACACCTGTTGAGTACTTAGATTCAGTTGGTTTATTAAACGAAAGATTTATTGCAGCTCATAATATCTTTATAACAGATAGTGATATAGAACTAATGAAAAAAAGAGATGTTGGGATAGCTCATAATATGGTTGCTAATATTAAATCAGCAAAAGGAATTTCACCAGCTTTAAAAATGCATGATAAAGGGATGAGAGTAGGTTTAGGAACAGATGGTCCTATGAGTGGAAACACTTTAGATATAATTGGTCAAATGGGGTATGTTGCTAAGTTACACAAACTAGATACAAAAGATAGATCAGCATTACCGCCAAAAAAGGCTGTTGAAATGGCAACGATAGGTGGAGCAAGAGCTATACATAGAGAAAATGAATTGGGAAGTTTAGAAGTTGGTAAATTAGCTGATATAGTAATAGTGGAAACAAAGTCAGTAAACATGAATCCAATATATGATCCATATTCAGCTTTAGTTTATTCAGCTAATGCTAGCAATGTAGATACTGTTATAGTAAATGGAAAGCTAATAGTAGAAGATAAGCAAATTAAAACTGTAGACTCTAAAAAAGTAATAAAAGATATAACTGATTTTAAGGAAAAAGTTCAAAAAGTTGCAGAAACTCTATAAAATTAGTCAAAATTATGATATAATATATCCTGTTTTTAAAAAGTTATTAAACTATTTAAATATACAGGGAGGAAACTAATCAGAGTATGCTAGAAAAATTTGTAATTATAATTACGTTATTGTATTCTACAGTCACTTTTGGATATGAGGATACAAAAATTAGAGAGATTATAATAAGTGAAGTGTTGTCTCACGAGGGGGATAAACTTGTAAAAACACAAAAGGAACTTTCTAAATATGGAATAAGAAATTTTTTATTAATTGAGTACAATAAAAAATTTAATAAAGATTATGAAATAAAATCTCTTACAGAGGAGCAAGCTAGAGAAATAGCCGAGCATCTTTTAACAGAGTATCGATTGAATGAGGTTAAGCACTCGTATTCACAAATGATGATATTTGATATATTTTTTAATGGTGGATATAATGCAGGAGCTGTTATAACTCAAAGAGCTTTAAAAAGATATAAACCTTCAGAAAACATAGTTGTAGATGGAGTTTTAGGAAGTAAAACAATAGCTGTTATAAATTCAGTTCAAGATCATGAAAAGTTTATAGATCTTATAACAGAAGAAAGAATAAATTATTATAAAAGTTTAACTAGTTGGGAGCTATATGGAAAGGGTTGGGAGAAAAGAATTCTGTCTTATAGAACTAAGTTAAAAGAGATGGCTATGGTTGACATTAATAATAGAATATAGTATATTGTGTTTAAAAGAATAAAAAAAGTTTACTAGGGGAGCCAAAAGGCTGAGAAGTTAAAAAACTGACCCTTCGAACCTGATCTAGTTAATTCTAGCGTAGGGAAGTAGCAAAATACAATATTTTTTAGTTAAGAATACAACTATAATTTATAATTTGGCTATCCCTATTTTAGGGATAGCTTTTTTTATGCAAAAATTCTAGGAGGTAAAAAATGAAAAAAGTTTTAACTATAGCAGGATCTGATTCGTGTGGTGGTGCAGGAATTCAGGCAGATTTAAAAGCTATGAGTGCTCAAGGTGTATATGGAATGAGTGTCATAACTGCAATTACAGCACAAAATAGTATGGGAGTTTTTGCAGTTCAAGAGGTGGACTTGAATATTATAAAAAAACAGATAGAAGTTTTATATGAAGATATAGAGATAAGTTCAGTTAAAATAGGAATGTTATCTAGTAGTGAAATTATAAAAGTTGTTTATGAAACTTTAAAAAATGTCAATGGAAAAAATATAGTTATAGATCCAGTTATGGTTTCTAAAAGTGGTTACTATCTTTTAAAAGAGGAAGCAATAGAAGCATTAAAAGAATTTTTAAAAATTGGAACTCTAGTAACACCAAATATTCCAGAAGCAGAAATTTTAGCAGATATGAAAATAGAGTCTGAAGAAGAGATGATTTTAGCGGCTAAAAAAATAAAAAAATTAGGTGCTAAAAATGTTTTGATAAAAGGTGGACATAGAGAGGATAACTGTACAGATATACTTTTAACAGAAGAGAATGAGATTGTTAAATTTTTAGGTGAGAGGTTTGAAACAAAAAATACCCATGGTACAGGGTGTACATTATCTTCAACGATAGCTTCTTATATAGGAAAAGGTTATTCTATCGAGGAATCAGTAAAAATAGGAAAAAGATACATAACAGATGCAATAAAAAACTCTTTTTCTATAGGAGAGGGAGTAGGACCAGTAGGACATTTTGTAGATATTTATAAAAAGGCTGGTGTTGATTTTGAATAAGAATATCATGAAAGAGGAGTTAGTTGATGAGGTTGTATTAGCTTTAAAAAATATTAAGGAGAAAACACCATTGGTTTATCATTTAACTAATACAGTAACTATAAATGATTGTGCTAATATAACCTTAGCTATTGGAGGTTCACCATTAATGTCGTTTTGCATAGAAGAGATTGAAGAAATAATTGAATTTTCATCAAGTGTAGTTTTAAATATAGGAACTATGGATAAAAGTATGGAGACAATGGCAGTGGAAGTTGGAAAAATTGCTAATAAGTTAAAAAAACCAATTATTTTAGACCCGGTGGGGGTAGGAGCCACAAAGGCCAGAAAAAATCTTGTAAATGCATTATTAAAAGAGATAAAATTTACAGTAATAAAAGGGAATATGGCTGAAATAAAGTCAATTTTAAATATAGACTCTTTGAGTAGGGGAGTAGATTCTTTAGAAAAGGATGACAGTGGAGAAAAGTTAGTAAAGCTTGCAGCTAAAAAATTTAATTCAATTATAGCTATAACTGGAGAAATTGATTATATTGGAAATCAAGAAATAGTTTTTAAAGTAATGAATGGTCATAAAAAAATGGAACTAGTTACAGGAACAGGATGTATGATTTCATCTTTAATAGGAGCATTTTTAGGTGGAAAAAATAACTCATTAGTTAGTGCAGTAGGTGGAGTATTATCAATGGGAATAGCTGGAGAATTAGCAGAAAAAAACTTTATAGGAACAGGAAGTTTAAAAGTTAACATAATGGATAATATATCTAATCTAACTGAGGAGATAATAAGAAAAAATGAAAAAATATCCTCTACTATTTAGTAGAGGATTCATACTTTTTATATAAAAAAAGTGGTAAACCTGTTAAGTAGATAAGAAGTGTTTGAATAATATATATTTTTCCAGCAGCATACACCATCCAAAAACAATAAAATATAGCTAAAGTTCCATATAGAATATATTTTTTCTCATTTTTAAATGATGAAATTTTTAATAAAAATAAGATAGAAAAAATATAAGGTAAAAGCATTAGTGCAGCAGCAGAATTTGTAATTATAAGATATACATTGCTTGAAAAAAGAGACACCATAAAAGCAAGCTGCTTAATGAAAGCATTGAAAATTATAGCATTACTAGCAGCACCATTAACATTTAAATTTTTTAAAAAACTTGGAAATAGGTTATCCATAGATATATTATATGGAATTTCGGCAGCTATAATAGTCCATGTAATCCAAGCTCCAAATATAGAAATTAAAACAGAAATATTAATAAAAATTGCACCCCATTTACCAATAATAGCCTCTAAAATATAGGCTAAAGCAGGATCTTTTAAATTTTGGAGCTTCTCTGTAGGAAGTATTCCATAGCTAAGCACAACTATAAAAATATATAAAAAAAGTGCTATAAAGTAACCAATAAAAGTAGCTTGACTAACATCGTTTTTATTTTTTGCTCTTCCCGAGATGACAACTGCTCCTTCAACGCCAATTAAAGCCCATAAGGTTTGAAGCATACACCCTTTAATCTGTACAAAAATATCACCCTTATAGTTTAAAGTCCCCCAAAAATCAAAAGAAAATATCTTATATTTAAAAAAAATAAACATAAAGCAAATAGACATAATAATTGCTGAAACTTTACCAAAAGTAGCTAAAAAATTGAAAAAATTATAAGTTTTAATTCCTTTCATAATAATATATGAAATTAGCCAAAGAAGAGATGTGCCTAAAATAAATCCTTGTGGTGTTTTTACCCCTACAATAGATGGAAAAAAATAACTTAATGTTTGTACTATAAGAACAGGATAACTAGCATTACTAACAACGCAAGCCAACCAATATCCCCAAGCGGAAAAAAATCCAGCCAAAGGTCCAAAGCCAATACGAGCATATTCATATATTCCATTGTTTAAATCCGGTTTTTTTAAAAGAAGTCTTTGGTAGATTTTTATTATAAAAAATACGCCTAAAGCAGATATTGTCCAACCAATTAAAGCGGCTCCAATAGAAGAGGTTTTTGCAATCTCTTTTGAGATATTAAAAATTCCGCCACCAATAACAGAGCCAATTACAACACCGATAAGTCCAAATAAACCAAACTCTTTTTTCTCAGCCATAAATATCACCTATTCTTTAATCTTTAATGTAAATATTGAGTATTTATTAAAAAAATATAGAGAGCAAAAATAAAGTAAAATAAAAGAAGATAAAAATCTACAGACAAAAAGAGCAATCATTATAGCAATTTGATATTTTATAGCAACAATAGGTAGAGATCCGCCTAAAATTTGACCGGTCATCATACCAGGAAGAGAAACTAATCCAACATTTGCCATAGTAGCAACAGAAGGTTTAAAAGCTAAAGTTATGGCATTTGCTATAAATGGTTTTAGTGCTTCAAATTTAGTGGCTCCAAATGATAAAGAGAGAAGGTAGCTTTCTTCGTTAAGTTTTAAATTATTTAAAAAGTCATTTATAGTTACAATCATTCCGTTTAGAGTATTTCCTAAAATCATACCAGAGATTGGTATTAAATATAGAGCATCAAGAGGATCTTTTAAATGTAATAAAAGTTCTGAAAATATAAACATATTAAGAATTAAAGGAATAATAGTAGATACAGCAACGATTATATAAAATTTACTATCTCTTATTTTAACGTCTCTTACAATTGTAAAAGTGCATGCAAAGGTCATAAGAGTTAAATATGCTAAATTAATCCATGAATTATTGAGTGTTAAAATATAATGTAGATAAACACCGACTAACATAAGTTGGATAAACATTCTAAGAATAGATTTTATAACATTAGAAATCATATTTATTTCAAGATAATTCATAATATAAAAGATAGGAATTAAAAAAATAGCAAAATAAAGTAGATTAGGTAAAAATATATCTTGTGCCATTAAAGAATCACCGTCCTAAAATTATTTAAAGATTCTGTTTTATCATGAGAAACTAAAATAACCGTTTTATTTGTATTTAAAATATAATTTATAACTTTTTCTTTCATATCTTGATCTAAAGAAGAGGTTATTTCATCCAAAATCCAAATTTTTCGATCTAATAAAATTATTATAACAAAAGCTAATCTTTGTTTTTCACCACCTGAAAGTTGATTTATATCTTTAGATAAAATACTAGAATCTAAATTGAATTCTTTTAAAGTTTTTATAAAAAGATTCATATCTAGTTTGGTTTTTAAATTCTCTTTATAATTAAAAATAGTGTGTATTAATTTTTCAACATTGATATTCAAAAAAGGAGTGGATTGAGGCATATATCCAATTTTATTTCGAATAATATTAATAGTTTGTTCATTTAATTCTAAATTATCTACTAAGATACTTCCAGAATTAGGAGTACTAAAACCAAGTAAAAGTTTAAGTAATGTAGTTTTTCCTTTTCCAGAAACTCCAGAGATTAGTATTTTTTCTCCAGCATTTACAATTAAATTAAAGTTATTTAAAATAATTTTATCATTAAATTTTAGACTTATATTTTTAAAGTTAATCATATTCCCTCCATAAAACTTTATAGGGATTTTAACATATAAAGCAAGGAAAAACCATAAGAAATTTGTATATAAAACTAGGGAGAGTTTAAAAATAAGGAGGTTGTTTGTATGACGGGACGAGTATCAAATTAGAAGAGGTTAATAACTTTGAAAAAAAATTACTAAAACATGGAAAAATTTTAACATTAAAACCTAAAGAGGATATTATAAATAGCTTTTTTCTAGAAAAAGGTCACAATGTTGAACATTTAAAAGTAGATTCTAAGAGTAATGATGAAATTTATGAGGTTATAGCGAAAGAAAGTATTGTTAAAACTATGAGAGGTTTAAAGGATAGAGAACGATTTATAGGTATTTGGGCTTTAGATACTCTTTTACATTTGGATCGATTGGATTTATATTATGTTTTAAATAAATTTTATCAGGTTTTAGTTGAAAAAGGATTGCTTTATCTTTCTTTTAGATCTGGGGAAAAAGATTATTTTAAAGAGGGAAGATGGAATACTTGTTTTACAGAAAAAGAGTTAATTGATTTAGTTGGATTTACTGATTTTGATATTTTAGAAATGAGTAATCAAGATGATTATATTAATGTAATATTAAAAAAGTAGTTCAACTTAGTTTGAACTACTTTTTATTTGTGATAGATTATACGAAACCTTTACTCATCCACTTCCTAGTTTTCCAACGCCATAACATAGCAAAACCTCGAATCCATTCATCTGTTCCATTTGCAATCCAAATTCCAGCTAATGCCAATTCAAATTTAATTCCTAAAAGCCAAGATAGAGGAGCTGCAACTCCAAGCATAACAAGACAACCCATAATCATAGGAAATTTTATATCTCCTGCTGCATGTAAAGCACTTATAACAACGATATTAAATGTTCTTCCAGTTTCTATAAAAATGAGCCAAGGAAAAACTTTTGCTGTAGCTTCTACAATAGCTATATCTTTTGTAAAAAGTTCCATAATAGGGTATCTGAAGCTATACACAACTACGGACAAAAAAGTTGCTGAGAAAAAGGATAGTTTTAAACTTTTTAAGCATTGATTATATGCTTTTTCTTTTTTGTTTGCTCCAACAAGTTGACCCACTTGAATAGATGTACCTTGTCCTAAAGCGATTGTAAAAATCATAATGAAAGATGATACTAAAGCTAAATATGTTCTAGCAGTAATTTCAATAGTACCCATTGTATTCACTATGGATAAAATTATAACTTGAGTAAAACTCCAAGTTAAATGCTCTCCTGCAGTTGGAATCCCAATAGATAGTATTTTTTTCACTTTTTCAAAGGTAAACCGCTTAAAGTCCCTCATAGAAAATTTGCAGTAATTAGTCATAATCCAAAGCGAAGCCAGAGAACCTATAAATCTAGAAAAAACAGTGGATAAACCAACACCAGTAACACCTAATATGGGTGCTCCAAACCATCCAAATATAAACATTCCATTTCCTAAAATATTTAATAAGTTTATTCCCACATTTATGAATAACATAGGTTTGGTATTTCCGTAGCTTTTTAAAATTGATCCGCTAGTTAAAGAGATAGCTTGAAAGATACAAAACCCTCCAACTAATTTAAAATAATTTTCACCAATCTCCCTCAAGTTAGGAGGTAATTTTATTTTTATTAAAATCCATTCCCAAAACCAAAAGTATAGAATTCCTAAAAATAAAGCGATAAAAAAATTCATTATTAAAGATACAGCAATAACCTCTTTTGTTGATTTATAATTTTTAGCACCAATAAATTGAGCCATCAAAATAGTGGTTCCTAAGCAAATAAAGCTAAGGATTGTGTTTTGAATAAATAGAATTTGACTCATGCCACCAACAGCACCAACAGCTTTATCACTAAATCTTCCAAGCATAATAGTGTCTATATTTCCAACAATAGTTACTAATAGTAATTCTAAAAATATAGGTATTGTAATGGAAAAAAGTGACTTTCTTTCTTCAATCATAGCAGGTCATCTCTCCTTATAAAGTCATAAAATAAAGGGAATCTTCTATTCCATGCTTTTTCATTGTGTAAAGCCTTAGGTTCTATAGTTGAAAAAAGATAACTTTTAGATATATTTTTTTCTAAAATAGCATTTTTAATTTTAAAAAACCCATCTAAATAAATTTCTGGAAAATATATACAAGCATCTGAGCTAGTTTCTTGTGTTCCTATATCCATATAAAATTTTATATTTTTTGGAATATCATTATTTTTAATAAAAGTTAATAATTCATCTTGGCAAAACCAAGTAGCTATTGAAAATAGTCCAACTTTTGAAAAAATTTTAGGATATTTTAAAACAGTATACAAAGATATTATAGCTCCCATTGAGCTCCCTGCAATGTATGTATTATTAAAATCATCAAGAGTTCTATAGTTTGAATCTATATAATTTTTTAAAGTCTCTACAAAAAATAAAGAGTATTTATCTCCTTTTCCACCAATATTTTTAGGAATATTTAAAAAAGTTGAAAGAGTACTTTCAATTGAATTTTTCCAAGGAGAATATTCATTGTATCGTTCATATTTTTCTTGAGAACTATCAACACCAACTACAATACATTGTTTTTTTAGTTTATTTAAAATTTGATCAATATCCCAACTCAGACCAGATATACTTTCATTTTTATCTTTAAAAATATTTTGCCCATCATGCATATATAAAACAGGATAGCTAGTATTATTTGTGTGATAATCACTAGGTAGATATATTCTTAATTTTTTATTTCTATCTAATTCTGAACTATAAATTTCTTTTAATATTATGTTCATAAATTGTGTACGCACCTTTCAATTAATATTTTTAAATTTTATAGCATAAAAACCAATCAAAAAAGATTTCTATACAAAAAAGCATAGAAATCTTTTAAGAAACTTTTATAAATTATTTTTTAATGTTAAGCTTTAAAACGTTTAGAGTCCCATCAAATCCTCCAATATATACTGGAACTTCAATGCTAACATCCTCTTTGGTATTAAGATTTTTACTTCCCCAAACATATGGTTTTAAATAATCATCCACGGCTTCATTTTGAGAAACTTTCAAATTAGCAAGAGGAGCAAATTTACCAATAATAGTTTGATTTGGATTTAATATATTTTCTTGTTGGTTCCAAACATTATTATTTACATTTGATAAATCATATAATCCTGTAAAAGTATTTGTTTTATTGATAACTTTAGCATCACTCCAATTTATAAAAATAATGCTATCTGATTTATTTTCAACTGCTAAATTAAATGCATTTGTACCTTCGTTTCCTTTCAAAATAATGTTTTTACTTTCTGTTGTAAAAGTATTTGTCTTTCCTTCAGGTAACGTTTGATTAATGTTAGAACAAGCTGTCAATGCTAAAAAACTTAATGGTAGTATATGTTTTTTCATAAAAATCACTCTCCAAAATTTTATTATATTTTAATCTAAATACTAAAAATTTATGATAGTGGGATACTAAAAGTGAGGGTAGTATTTATATTAAGAGTACATAGATAAGAAGAAAAAGTCAAGTTATTTTTCAAAAATATAAAATTATTTAATGTTCTTAAAGAAATTAAAAATAACTATAAATATACAAAAAAATAAAAAAAATAACAAAAGTTATTGACAAATTGAAAAAAAGAAAGTATATTCTTAATTGTTGTGATAAAGTAACAACAAAACAAGACGGGGAGTGAGGAGTTTATGATAAGGGAAAAAATGATATTTTTAGGTTGTTTATTGGTAGCATCTTCTGCAATTGCAAAACCACTAACTTTAGAAGAGAGAGTTATGAAATTAGAAAAACTTCTTGAGGTACAAGTAGAAGAAAATAAAAAGCTTCAAAATCAAATTTTTGAAGAGGGGCAAATAGTAGAGGAAGATAAAAATCAAGAAAAAAAAGATGATGTAACGATAGTTAAAAGAGTTTCAAAATTGGAAAAAGAAGCAGAACTTTGGGAAGTTCATGGATATGCTTCCTTACAATATAGAGTAACTGATGATGGAAGTTCAAGTGGAACTAACTTTGGAAAAGGAGACTTTTTCTTAGGATTACCAGGAACTGGAGAAAGCTCAAATCAAGTTGAGTTAGTAACAAAAAGAAAGTTTTATGGTAAAAATGGAGTTTTTGGAGAATTAAATTTAAGAGCTGAATATGGAAATGGAGATTCTTATTATTATTCGTCTTCGGGGTCAGAGCATGACAATGGAAAAGGAGATTTTGAAATTAAAGAAGCTTATATAAATATGGGTGGATTTAATTATTTACCTCAAAATGCAACAATTTGGGGAGGAAGAAGATTCTTAAATAGAAATGCAACGTTCTTAAGTGGTGAGTTTTATAAACAATCTTCAGGAATGGGATTTGGATATGAGCAAAATGGGTTATCATTAGCTATAGTTGCAGTTGATCCAGGAGCTGAAGATGGAAAATCAGCATCAACTTTAGAAGATGGATTAGGAAGAAGAACAGTAACATCTTTTGACTTCAACTATGCAGGAATATCTGTGCCAGGAGGAAGTTTAGATTTAGGAGCAAAAATTTATGTTCAACCGAATGCAAAAGAAGCACCTGAGGGTGGAAATAAACCTGGAAATCCAAATGCTACAGAAAATGGATTTGGGCTAGGATTTGTATATAATACAAATTATTATGGTTTAACAGATGGTTTTGCATCTCATGCATTTAATTATGGGCATGGAATAGGAGCTCATGCAACAGGAGGAATGAACTTTGGTCAGTGGACAGATGGAGCATTAAAAGATTCGTATACTATGCTAGCTACAACAGGAGGATTGATAAATCTTAATGAAAAATGGCAATTAGGAACAGAAATATCTGCATTGCATGGAGATCAATTATATGGGCTTAGTGGTCATTTAACAAGAGCTGGATTTTCAATTCAACCATCATATAAGGTGAATGATAACTTTAGAATGGTTTTCGGAGCAGCAATTGGAATGCAAAGGGTACAAGATTATAAACATAACTGGGGAGGTTTACAAAAAGAAACACAAGTACGTTATGGACTATCAGTTGCTCCAACATTTACAGTTGACAGTGATTATTTTGGAAGACCGCAAATACAGCCATTTGTAACTTGGGTTAAAACTAACTTTGATGGTGGATTTGGTGGAGATTTAAGTAAAGAAAAATCTCAGGTTTTATTTGGTGTAAAATCAGAAGTTTGGTTTTAATAGTTAAAATTAATTTGTTAATGGATAGTATGTCTATCCATTAACAATAAAAAAATAGGAGGAAAATTTTGTTAGAGAAACTTATAAGTAGACAAAGAAAGATAGATGAAAAGTACTCAACATCAAAAAAACTTGGAGCCGAATATTTAAATGGAATAACAAAATTTAGTTTATGGGCTCCAACTTCTAAAAATGTTTTTTTATTGATATTTGATAAAGAGAATAAATATCAATTAGTAGAAGAGATAAAAATGATTAAAGACAATAGAGGTGTATGGGAGCATACTGAAATAAAAATGGATTTAGATGGATATTACTATCAATATAAAGTTGATGGGAAAATAGTATTTGATCCATATTCAAAATCTATGGCTTCTTTTAGAAATACACCTAAGGGCGAATCAATAGATGATGAAGAAGCTGGAAAAGGTGCTGTAGTAGATTTATCTAAAACTATAGAGGTTTTACCACTATTAAAAAAAGATATTTTTAGAAGAGAAGATTGTATTATTTATGAGATTCATGTAAGAGACTTCACAAGTGAAGAGGGTTTAAAATTAAAAAATAGACAAGGTAGCTATAAAGCTTTTATTGAAAAATTAGATTATATAAAAAGCTTAGGAGTTACACATGTTCAATTATTGCCAGTTATGAAGTTTTTCTATGGCGATGAAGAAAATAAAGAGATGGAGTATAAATGGAGTACTAAAGGAAATAATTATAATTGGGGATATGATCCATACTCTTACTTTTCACCAGAGGGAGTTTACTCTACAAATAGTAAAGATCCTTATAATAGAATAAATGAATTAAAAGAGTTAATTAATGAAATCCATAAAAGAGAAATGGGAGTTATATTAGATGTTGTATATACCCACTTAGCGGATAAAAATATATTAGATGATATAGTTCCTAAGTATTACTTTTTTTATGGAAAAAATGGTGAATATGTAGGAGGATTTGGAAATAACTTAGCAACAACGCAGTATATGGCTAGAAGAATTATGTTAGATTCTATTAAGTATTGGTTTGAGGAGTATAAAATTGATGGTATGAGATTTGACATGATGGGAGATGCTGATTATTTAACAATGGAAGAAGCTTATAAAATCGCAAAAGAGATTAATAATAATGCTATTTTTATAGGAGAAGGTTGGAGAACATTTAAGGGATATGATTATGGTGCTAAAGGGGCCGATCAAGATTGGTCGGAAAAGAGTGATGCTGTAGGAATGTTTAGTGATGATTTTAGAAATATTTTAAAATCAGGGTATATGAAAGAGGGAAAACCAAAATTTTTAACTAATGGAAAAGTTGATATAAGAAAATTATTTAAGAATATAAAAGCACAACCTACTAACTTTAAACCATACTCTCCAGGAAGTGTTGTTCAATATATAGAAGCTCATGATAATGCAACTTTACATGACACAATAGCAATGGCTATGAAATATAGTACTGAGGATAATCAAGAGGATATTCACAAAAGAATAAGAATAGGAAATTTCTTGTTATTAACAAGTCAAGGAACCTCTTTCATTCATGCAGGGCAAGAGATGGGAAGAAGTAAAGAGTGGAAGGAAAAATCAGAACCAGAGCAAAAATATTTGAAGTTTGATTTCGGAACATTTATTGATGATTCTTATGATTCAACTGATTATATAAACTCTTTTAAGTGGAGTAAGCTTTTAAATAAGGAGAATAAAAAAACTTTAGATTTTACTAAAAATATGATCTCTTTAAGAAAATCAGAAGAAAAATTTAGATACAAATCATTTGAAGAGATAGAAAAAAATATAAAACTTTTAGTTGGAAAAAAAGTGAAAAAAGATCTATTAATAGTTTATAAAAATGATAATTATATTGTAGTTATAAACGCTGACAAAATAGAAAGAGAGCTAGATTTAAATATAGATTTAAAAGATTATGAAGTAATTGTTGATTCAGAAGTTGTAGATTTAAGTGGAGTAAAAAATCCTAAAAATATTTTTCAAAAAAATAATAAGATTACAGTAAGTCCATTAACACCAATATTATTGAAAAAGAGGTAAAAAAATGAGAGAAAAAATAGAGATATCTGGCGAAAATTTAAGAAATTTTCAAAGTAATATTTATAAAGAGTATCTTCTAACAAATGGAATGGGAAGTTTTTCTAGTGGAAATCCAAATGGAAATTACTCAAGACAATATCATGGATTATTTGTAAGATCATATAACTCGCCTATAAATAGGTATATGGCACTGTATAAACTGGAAGAAACTTTTAAAGGAAGAAATTTGGGAGTTTACAAAAAAATAGAGGGTGGAAAAGAGTTTTTAAAAAGAGGTGATAACTATCTATATAGATTTACTCAAGCTCCATTTCCAAAATTTGAATATAATATAGAAAATATAGCTCTAGAAAAAGAGATTATAATGGGAAATATGAGGGATGCTGTTGGTGTTAAATATTATGTAGATAGCACAGAGGAAATAGTGGTTGATTTATTTATGAATTTTAGAGATTCTCATAACCTAAATGAAGAGCTAGTTTTAAATTATGAAATAGAAAGTGAGGATGGTATTTATAGTATATCTTTAAATGGTGAGAAGATGTATTTATATACAGATGGAAACATAGAATTAGTAAAATCTGAAGAGGAGACTGAGAATTTTTTTGGTGAGAAAGAAAATGAAGTTACAAGAAAAGGAATAGTCTATGATTTAGCCATTGAAGATAGAGGAGAAAAATCTTTAGATAGTTGTAAAAGAGTGTTTAAAATAAAGTTCAAAGGTAAAAATGAGTATAACTTTATAGCTTCTTATGAAAAATTAAACTCATATAGAGATTTAGATTTAATTAGAAATAATGAAGTGAAAAGAATAGAAGGATTACTTGATAAAGAGGATTCAAATATTTTTTATAATGATTTAAGAATATCTGCAGATCAATTTATAACTTTAAAAAAGATTAATAAAGGTAGAACTATTGTTGCAGGATACCCATGGTTCAATGATTGGGGAAGAGATACAATGATTGCTTTTACAGGATTGGTTTTATGTACGGAAAGATATGATGAAGCTAAGTTGATTTTAAAAACGTTTAAGGAGTACTGTGATAAGGGGATGTTGCCAAACAATTTCCCAGATTCAGAGGATGCTGCACCAGCTTATAATACAATTGATGGAACACTATGGTACTTTTATGGAGTTCATAAATACTTAGAGTACACAAAGGATTATAAGTTTGTTCAAGAGGAGCTGTTTGAAACTTTAGAGGACATTTTAGAGTGGCATATAAAGGGAACAAGATATAATATACAAGTGGATAAAAAAGATGGTCTTTTATCTGGTGGAGATGAAAAAACTCAATTAACTTGGATGGATGTAAAATATAAAGGATATGCAGTTACTCCAAGATGGGGGAAAGCTGTTGAAATAAATGCACTATGGTACAATGCTCTAAAAATATTTGAGGATATTTGTATAAATTTTGGAAAAGATTTTAAGTATATGGAATACGTAGAGTTATTTGAAAAGAATTTCGAGAAAACATTTTTAAATGAAGAGGGTTATCTAAATGATTATATAACACCAAATGATATAAACAAGCAGATAAGACCTAATCAAATATTTGCAGTGAGCTTACCTTATAGAATACTATCGAAAACTGCAGAGAAAAAGGTTGTAGATATTGTAAAAGAAAAATTATTGACTCCTTATGGGTTAAAATCGCTAGCGAAGGAGGATAAAGATTTCATAGGAGAATATAGTGGGAACTTATACAAAAGAGATATAGCATATCACCAGGGAACCGTTTGGAGTTGGCTGATAGGACATTTTATAGATGCTTATACCAATGTCTATGGAGAGGCTAACATAGATAAACATTTAAAATATTTAAAAGATCACTATTACTTAGACGCTGGCTTAGGTAGTATCTCTGAAATATTTGATGGAGAGGAACCATATAGAGGAAAAGGGTGTTATGCACAAGCTTGGTCAATAGGAGAAGTTTTAAGAGTCTACAAAGAAAAAAAATAAAAAATAAGTAAACACAAAGGGGTGGAAAAAATGAAAAAAATATTAGCAAAGCTAGCATTAGGAATAACATTAACTTCAAGTTTAGTTTACGGAGAAAACATAGTACCTGAAGATGGTGCAAAATTAAAAGTGTGGGAATCAGAGGGACCAGAGTTGAAATGGTTAGAGCATGTGGGAAAAGAGTTTGATAAGAAGTATGGGATAAAAGTTGATTTTGAAACGGTAGCAATGACGGATACAATATCTAGATTGGAGCAAGACGGACCAGTTGGAACAGGAGCAGATATAGTGGTAATGCCACATGATAGACTAGGAAGTGGAATAACGTCTGGAGTTATAATGCCAAATTATATTTCAGGAGAAAGAATAAACCAAGAGTTTTTACCAACAGCTAAAAATGCTGTAACATGGTCAGATGGGCAAGTCTATGGATTCCCTCTAGCGATAGAAACATATGTTATGTTTTATAACAAAGATCTTTTACCAAATGGGGTAACAAGTTTTGAAAATCTAAAGACTTGGGATAAAGAAAACTCTTTTACTAATAAAAAGTTAAATAAATTTGCTTTTGTGTGGGAAGTTGTAAATTTATACTATGGACAGGTATTTTTAGGAAGTCAGGGAGGATATTTGATTGGAAATGGAGGAACTGATAAAAATGATATTGGTGGAAATAATGAAGGCGCTGTAAATGGTATAAAAGATATGCTAACTTTAAAAGAGATATCAGTAGATAATCCAGCAGATGTAAACTATGATTCTATGATGGGATTATTTAGAGAGGGAAAGATTGCAACAATGTTAAATGGACCATGGGCAATTGAAGGAGTAAGAAAATCAAACTTAAATTTTGGAATTCAAAAGCTACCAACTTTAAATGGAAAGCAATTAAATCCATTTTCTGGGGTTAGAACATTAGCTGTGAGTTCATATACACAGTATCCGAAGGCAGCTCAACTATTTGCAGAATTTGCAACAAGCGAAGATATGTTAAAAAAGAGATTTGAAATAACAAAACAGATTCCACCTTTAAAAAAAATAAATGAGCTAAAAGAGATTTCAGAAAATGAATATGTAAGTCCAATTTTGGAGCAAGCAATGGATTCAACACCAATGCCTTCTATAATAGAGATGGGATTGTTCTGGGATCCCTTCTCATCTGCTTTGAATGATGTTTATTTAGAAAAAGCTCAACCTAAAGAAGCTTTGGATAAAGCTGTAAAAATAGTTAAAGATCAAATAGATTCACAAAAATAAAAGAAAGAGGGTTAAAAAAATGGGATTAGAAAATAAAGATGTCTATTCCAACCCAAAATCATCAATGCTGATGTCAGCATTGATGATGGGGCTTGGGCAAGCATATAATAAATATTTTTTAAAAGGTTTTTTATTCTTTATAGTAGAATTATTGTTTGTATTAAATATAGGTAAAATTATGCAAAAAATATTAGGTTTAATCACCCTGGGAGATAAACCACAACAAATGGTTAACTTTAAGGTGGTTCAAGGAGATCATTCTATATTTATGATGGTTGATGGATCTATCTCTTTAATTATTTTAATTATATTTATAGGTGTTTATATATTTAATATAATTGATGCTAAACAATGTTTTTTACAAAAAGGAAAAAAGGAAAAAGATTTAAAAAAGTATTTATACGATATTTATGATCAAAACTTTATAAAATTAATGCTTATTCCAGGAGCTTTAGCAGTTGTATTCTTTGTATTGTTACCAATTTTTATAACAGTGCTTGTAGCTTTTACGAATTACTCTAGTCCAAATCATATTCCTCCAAGAAACTTAGTGGATTGGGTAGGATTTAAAAATTTCATAAATATTTTTGAATTGAAAATTTGGAGTGAAACATTTATTAAATTAGGGATATGGACTGTCATTTGGGCTGTTTGTAGTACGATGTTAAATTATACATGTGGATTGATTTTAGCTTTGTTAACATCAAGAAGTGATATAAAATTTAAAAAATTGTGGAGAACAATATATATATTACCTTATGCAATACCAGGTTTTGTTTCACTATTAGTTTTCAGATTAATGTTTAGTGGAGTTGGACCAATAAATAACTTAATATCAAGTTTAGGACTTGAAAAAATCCCATTTTTTACAGACTCTACTATGGCAAAAGTTATGTTATTACTTATAAATACATGGTTAGGAGCACCATACTTTATGGTTTTAATATCTGGGGCACTAACTAATATAGATGGAGCAATGTATGAAGCAGCAGAAATTGATGGAGCTTCAAGATGGCAACAATTTAAGGAGATAACTTTACCAATTCTGTTACTACAAACATCTCCTGTATTGATTTTGACATTTGCATTTAATTTTAATAACTTCTCAGCAGTATATTTATTGACTGGTGGTGGGCCAATAAATTCAGAATATAGGTATGCTGGATCAACAGATATATTAATTACATGGGTTTATAAATTGACAAAAGAACAAAGTCAATATAATATAGCGTCAGTAATTTCGATAATATTATTTATTTTTATTGCTAGTATATCTAGTTGGAACTTTATAAAATCAAAATCTTTTAAGGAGGACACTGAATAATGGATATAAAAAAAATTAGAACTTTAGAAAAAATAGCAGTGCATACTTTATTGATAATTATAGCATTGTTTGTATTAATTCCAGTTATTTGGATAGTTCTATCATCCTTACAAGAGGGGAATAGTTTATTTAGCTCAACGCTAATTCCTAAAAAATTAACAATTCAGCACTATATAAATCTTTTTAAAGATACAGATTTCCCACTATGGTATTGGAATACTTTTAGAATAGCTGTAGCCAATATGTGTATATCAGTTGTTATAACAACTTTAACAGCATATGTTTTTTCTAGATATAAATTTAAAGGTAAAAAAGCTGCATTAATAACAGTTTTAGTTTTGCAAATGTTTCCTTCGTTCTTAGCAATGACAGCTGTGTTTATACTATTATCGAAACTAAATCTTTTAGATACATTTACAGGATTGATTTTAGTTTACTCAGCAGGTCAAGTTCCTTACAACTCTTGGTTAGTAAAAGGATATTTTGATGGAATACCTAAAACATTAGATGAAGCTGCAAGAGTTGATGGAGCGGGACATATGACAATATTTTTAAAAATAATACTACCTTTAGCAAAGCCAATAATAGTATTAGTTGCAATTACAAACTTCATGGGACCATGGTTTGATTTTATATTCCCACAATTGGTACTAAGAAGTCAAAATAAGCGTACGTTAGCTATGGGAATATTTGATTGGATACAAAAAGGTGCCAATGATAACTTTACAATGTTCGCAGCAGGAGCTATTTTAGTTGCGGTACCTATAACAATTTTATATATGTTTTTACAGAAGCATATAGTAAAAGGACTATCAGCAGGAGCTGTAAAAGGATAATATAAGGGGGACGGATATGTTAAAAAGAGAAAGTGGAATTTTGCTTCATATTTCTTCTTTAAACGGGAGATATGGGATAGGTGATTTTGGTAAAAGTGCCTATGAGTTTGTGGATATGTTAAAAAGATCAAATCAAAAATTATGGCAGATCTTACCTTTAGGAATAACTGGATATGGAGATTCTCCATATCAATCTTTCTCTGCATTTGCAGGGAATCCATACTTTATAGATTTAGATGAATTTTTAGAGATGGGATTAATTGAGGATAAAGACTTAGTTGAGTTAAAAAAAATAAATAAAGAGGAAAAAATTAACTATGAAAAACTTTATATAGAAAGATATAAAGTTTTGAGAAAAGCATATGCAAACTTTAAAAATAAAGAGGAATATCAAGAGTTAAAAAAGTTTGAAAATAAACATTCAAGATGGTTGTCAGAGTATGCACTATTTATGTCTTTAAAAAACAGGTTTAACGGTGTATCTTGGCAAGAGTGGCCAAGAGCGTTTAGAGTAAGAGATAAGAAAGTTTTAAAGAGCTCTAAAAATGAGTTGAATTATGATATAGAGTTCTATATATTTTTAGAGTATTTTTTTAGAAAACAGTGGGAAAAATTGAAAAATTATGCAAATAGAAATCATGTGAAAATAATTGGAGATATTCCAATTTTTGTTTCAACAGATAGTGTTGATACTTGGATAAATCCAGAGATGTTCCAGTTTGATAGAAAATTAAAACCAAGAAAAGTAGCGGGATGTCCACCAGATGCATTCAGTATAGATGGTCAGCTTTGGGGAAATGTACTATACAACTGGCAAGCAATAAAAGCTACAGACTATTCTTGGTGGATAGATAGAATAAAAGATTGTTTTAATTTATATGATGTGGTTAGAATTGATCACTTTAGAGGATTTGATTCTTACTGGTCAATTCCAGCTCAAGATAAAACAGCTAGAAATGGAAAATGGGAGATAGGACCGGGAATAGACCTATTCAATGTAATAAAAAAGAAGCTTGGTGATTTAGATATAATAGCAGAAGATTTAGGATTTTTAACACCAAGAGTTAGAAAATTATTAAAAGCAAGTGGATATCCAGGGATGAAAATACTTCAGTTTGGATTTGGAGAGAATGAAAATAATGAAAATTTACCATCTAATATAAGAAAAAATACAGTTGTTTATACAGGAACACATGACAATCAAACTTTCTTAGGGTGGTATGAGTCAGCACCAGAGGATGAGCAAATATTCTGTTGCGAGTATTTATCGCAATATCTGGAGAAAAAAATTGAGGTCGTGAAAAATGATCCAGTATACAGTGCTATTGAAGCTTTATGGAAATCTCAAGCTATCTTTTCAATAGTTCCATTTCAAGATTTATTAAAACTCGGAAATGAATCTAGAATGAATACACCATCGACATTAGGTGGAAATTGGGACTGGAAAATAAATGAAGTTTTAAAAACAGAAAATATAGAGAGATTTTTACAAGATATTACTCAAAAATACGGGAGATAATTAATGAAGAGAGATTTGATAGATAGAGAAGGAATTCTCCATATACCCAAGAGTAACTATGCCTATGCTTATAATCAAAATACCCTTCATATAAGAATTAGAACGAAAAAGGATGATGTTGAGAAAGTATCTTTAAGAATAGGAGACCCTTATAACTGGGAAGAGGGTGGCCTTGATGGGGGAAATTTAAATGGAGCAGAGGCAAGTGGATGGATAGGTGGAGAAAATGTACCTATGAAAAAAGAGCTATCAACTGAGTATCATGATTATTGGTTTTGCCAATATAAACCAGCAAGAAAAAGAGTTCGATACGCTTTTATATTAGAGAATTACTCAGAGAGGATTCTGTTTGGAGAAAAAACAATAGATACTTTAACAAAGGATATAAAGGAAAATGACTGGGAGCTGTCTAATATAAGTAATTTCTTTTCATTCCCATATTTAAATAAAAAGGATATCTTAGATGTTCCACATTGGGCAAAAAATACAATATGGTATCAAATATTTCCTGAAAGATTTTGTAATGGAAAACCAGAAAATTCACCTAAAAATGTTGAACCATGGGGATCTAAGCCAGAACATAATAACTTTATGGGAGGAGATTTATATGGTCTTTATGATAAAATAGATTATTTAGTGGAGTTAGGAATAACAGGAATATATCTATGTCCAATATTTATATCTTCAACAAATCATAAGTATGACACTATAGATTATTATAAAATTGATCCACATTTTGGAGATGAAGAGATATTTAAAAAAATAGTGGAAAGATGTCATTCAAAAGGGGTAAAAGTTATGCTAGATGCTGTATTTAATCATGTTAGTATAGAGTTTCCATTTTGGAAGGATATTATAGAAAGAGAAAGTAACTCAAAGTATGCTGATTGGTTTGTAATTAATAAATTTCCATTATATGAAGAAAATAATAAAATTAACTACGAAACTTTTGCTAATGTTAAGGAGATGCCTAAATTAAATCTTGAAAATTTAGAGTGTAGGGAGTACTTTTTAAAAGTAGCTTGTTATTGGGTTGAAAAATTTAATATTGATGCTTGGAGATTAGATGTTTGTAATGAAATAGATCATAAATTTTGGAGAGAGTTTAGAGAAAGAATAAAACATATAAAAAAAGATTTTTATATATTAGGAGAGATTTGGCACGATGCTTTGCCTTGGCTTATGGGAGATCAGTTTGATGCAGTTATGAACTATCCTCTGTCAGATGCAATAATAAAATTTCTACTTTCAGATAAAAAATTAGAAGTTGAAAAATTTATATATGATTTAAATAAAATTTTAATCTCTTATCCTAAAAATACAAATGAAGTTACATTTAATCTATTGGATAGCCATGACACAAGTAGAGTTTTAACGAGTTTAAAAGAGGATAAAGATCTACTAAAGGTAGCATTATTACTGCTATTTTTCCAATCAGGATCACCTTGTCTATACTATGGAACTGAAATTGGAATGAGTGGAGAAAAAAATAGTTTTTCTGAAAATAATAGAAAATGTATGGTTTGGGAAGATGATAAGCAAGATAGAGATCTCTTTAAATTTATTCAAAAATTAATAGAGATTAGAAAAAATAATAAAGAGTTTGAAACTGTTGATGTTCAATGGCTTCTTGATTCTAAAAGAAGATTTTTAAAATTAAAAAAAGGATTGATAAGTTTAGTTATAAATTTAGAAGACTCAATAATTAATTTAAATATACATGAGATAGAAATAAAAAATAACTCTTTAGATTTGTTTAAAGATGAAATCTTAACTGATAATATAAATATAGAAAAATTTCTTTTAATTAAAGAAAAATAAGAAGGGGTATTGGAGATGAAAAATTCAAAAGAATTATTGAAAACTAAAATAGAAAATCAAGTAGAAATTTTATTTAATAAAAGTCTTGATGAGGCTAATGCTTTAGAAATTTATCAAGGGTTAAGTAAGGTATTACTTGAAACTATTTCAAAAGATTGGTTAAAAACTAGAAAGAGATATGAAACAGGAAAGCAAGCATTCTATTTCTCTGCTGAATTTTTAATGGGGAGAGCTTTAGGAAATAACTTAATAAACTTAGGATTAGATAAAGAGGTAAAAGAGGTACTAGAGGAGATTGGATTTGATTTAAATTCAGTTGAAGCAGCAGAAGAGGATGCAGGACTTGGAAATGGTGGATTAGGAAGACTTGCAGCATGTTTTATGGATTCTCTTGTAACCTTAAATCTACCTGGTCAAGGATATGGAATAAAATATAAAAATGGAATTTTTAAACAAAAAATAGTTGATGGTTTTCAAGTTGAAACTCCAGAAACATGGTTGAAATATGGGGATGTTTGGACTATTAGTAGACCAAGCGAAGAGGTAGTTGTTGAATTTGGAGATGGGAAAGTTAGAGCAGTTCCTTATGATATGCCAGTTATTGGTTATGGAACAAAAAATGTTAACACTTTAAGACTTTGGGAAGCTAAAGCGATGGAAGAGTTAAATTTAAAAGCTTTTAATGATCAAGAGTATGATGAAGCTTTAAAAGATGTGAATGCAGCAGAGGATATATCAAGAATTTTGTATCCAAACGATTCAACAAATGAGGGTAAAAAATTAAGATTAAAACAACAATACTTTTTTACGTCGGCTTCATTACAAGATATAATTAGAAAGTTTAAAAAAATTCACGGAACAGACTTTAAAAAATTACCAGAATTTGTGTCAATTCAATTGAATGATACACACCCTGTAATTGCTATTCCTGAACTTATGAGAATTTTATGTGATGTGGAAGGTCTTTTATGGAATGATTCTTGGGCTATTGCTCAAAAAACATTTGCTTATACAAACCATACAATATTATCAGAAGCTTTAGAAAAATGGTGGATTGGTCTATATGAAGAAGTAGTTCCAAGAATTTTCCAAATAACACAGAGAATTCACTTCCAATTTTTAGATCTTTTAGAGGAGAAATTCCCTAAAGATAAAGAAAGAAGAGAGAAAATGTCAATAATTCAAGGAAATTTAATTCATATGGCATGGCTTGCAATCTATGGATCGTTTGCAACTAATGGAGTTGCAGCTTTACATACAGATATATTAAAGCACATTGAATTAAAAGAGTGGTACGAGTTATTCCCAGAGAGATTTTTAAATAAAACAAATGGAATTACTCAAAGAAGATGGTTGTTAGAAGCGAATCCAGAGTTATCAAAACTTATAACAGAGCTTATTGGAGATAAATGGATTACAGATTTCTCTCAAATGAAAAACTTAGAGAAATATGTAGCAGATGAAAAAGTAACAGATAGATTTTTAGAAATAAAATCTGAAAAGAAAAAACAGTTAGCTCAGTTTATAGAAAAGACACAGGGAATAAAGATAAATCCAGATTCTATATTTGACATACAAATTAAAAGACTTCACGAGTATAAAAGACAGCTTTTAAATATTTTACATATTTTAGACTTATACTATAGATTAAAAGAGAATCCAAATACGGAGATTCATCCAGTAACATATATATTTGGTGCAAAATCTGCTCCTGGATATATGAGAGCAAAAGGAACAATCAGATTGATAAATGAAGTTGCTCAAATTATAAATAATGATCCAGAGATAAAAGATATGATAAAAGTTGTATTTATAGAAAACTATAATGTATCTTCAGCAGCACTTTTATTCCCAGCAGCTGATATTTCAGAACAGATATCAACAGCCGGAAAAGAAGCTTCAGGAACAGGAAATATGAAGTTTATGATAAATGGTGCTTTAACATTTGGTACATTAGATGGTGCTAATGTGGAAATTGTAGAGGAAGCAGGAATAGAAAATAACTATATTTTTGGATTAAAGGTAGAAGATGTTGAAGAGTTAAAGAAAAAAGGTTACGACCCACATGTTCCTTATGAAAAAACAAAAGGATTAAAAAGAGTTGTAGACGCCTTAATTGATGGGACTTTAAATGATGAAGGAACAGGACTTTATAAGGAACTGTATGATTCCTTACTAAAGGGAGCGTCTTGGCATGAGCCAGATCAATACTTCGTACTAGAAGATTTTGAAGATTTTAGAAAAACTCAAGAAAAGATAAATAAAGAGTTTATAGATAGAGAAACTTGGGGTAAAAAAGCTTGGATAAATATCTCTAATGGAGGAAAATTCTCATCAGATAGAACAATAGATGAGTACGCTAAAGAGATTTGGAAAATTACTTCTCAAAAAATTTAGAGCAAAATAAAACTGAAAATCTTTGTTAAAAATTGAAAATATTACATTAAAAAGGATATTTCAAAAAAAATTTTGATATATCCTTTTTCTTTATATATAATGTTATTAATGACAGAATTAGAAAGTTTAAAATAGTTATAAAATGGGAGGTTATTTTGATAAAGACTGATGAAATTATAGAAAATTTAGAAAAAATTGGTTTTGGAAAAAAAGAAGCTGAGGTTTTTTTAGAGTTAGTAAAAAATCCTGGAACTAATGGATCACAAATAGCAAAAAATTTAGGGTACCAGAGAACAACAGTTTATCAAAACTTAGATATTTTACAAAAGAAAGGATATATAAGTTCTTATTTAGATAAAGAGATAACTTTATATAAAACTATGAACTTAAAAGAGATTTTAGAAAATTATAACAAAGAAATAAATGGTGCCACAAAATTTTTAAAAGATGAATTGAGTAAAGTTGAAGTGAGTGGAACTCAGAAACAATTTTATAATTTAAATTCTTTTGAAGAAATCAAAGATAGATTTAAAAATATTTTAAAAAGAGCTAAAAAAATTGTATATATAAATACTAATTTAAATTTATTTGAATACGAGAAAGAGTTGAAAAAATTAAGAGAAAAAGATGTAAGAATAATAGTTTTTAGTTTTAATAAAATTGACTATTCAAGTTTAGGAATTGAAGCCTATATAAGAGAAAGTTTTAACTTTAATATAACAGATTCAGAAAAAAGAATTATGATTGCAGCGGATTCTTCAGTAGCAATGATTGCAAGTAATTACGAGGGAGAGTTTTGTGGAACATATTCAGAGAATAAACTTTTAGTTAATACAGTAACAGAACATATAAAAAATGATATTCATTTAATGAAGTTAGAGGAAAGCTTAGGAAGAAGCATCAATAGAATAATAACATTAGACTTTTAATAATTTAAATAAAATCTTCAAACGAGATATTTTGTATTGGAGATTTTATTTAAAAAATGCAAACGTTTGCAAAAATAGAAGAATAAGTTTATAAATTTGGGAGGGTGTTATGAATAAAAAATATTGCTTTAAAAACTTTACATTAATTTATTTTGTAGTATTAATTTTAATTTTTCCTCTTTTAAAAAAGAGTATTTTTGCTTCTGAAAAAATACAAGTTAATTTTCATTATAAACGTTTTAATGAAGATTATTCCGATTGGAATCTATGGGTTTGGGAAGAGGGGAAAAGTGGTACAACTAAGTATTTTGAAAAAAGTGATGAATATGGAAAAATAAGTACAATTGAGTTTATAAAAGAAAAAGATGTTACATATTTGGGATTTCTACTGAAAAAAGGGGATTGGGTAGATAAAGATATAACTAAAGACAGACATATCCCTTTGACTGAGAAAAAAATAGATGTGTATTTATTACAAGGTGATGAAAATATATATAGTAAAGTAGAAGATGTAGATTTAAGACCAGCAATAAAATCAGCTGAATTAAGTGCTTTAAATGAGGTAAGTTTTAAATTAACAAATCCTATATCGCTTTTAAATGAAGAGGATATGAAAAAAATTAGAGTGACAGATCATTTGGGAAAAGAGTTTAAAGTTCAAAAAATTTTAGTTGAAAATAAAGAAAAAGTTTTAGATGGAACTATAAAGTTAGAAAAGAATTTAGATATAAAAAAACAATACTTTTTAGATATAGTGGGAAATAAGAAAGTTAAAATAGTTATTAATGGAGTTTTTTCAGATAAGAATTTTGAAAAAAAGTACTCTTATAGTGGAGATGATTTAGGAGTTGTTTTTACAAAAGAAAACTCTAAATTTCTTCTTTGGGCACCAACGGCTCAAAAAGTTATATTAAATATTTATGAAGAGGGAAGTGGAGATAATCTAATAAAATCATTACCTTTAGAGGAGAGGGAAAATGGAGTTTGGGGTTTAATAGTCAATGAAAATTTAGAAAATAAATATTACACTTATACGATAACAGTTGGAGAAGAGTCAAGAGAGATTGTGGATATATATGCCAAAGGTGTTGGAATAAATGGCGATAGAGGAATGATTTTAGATTTAGAAAAAACAAATCCTATAGATTGGAAGAGTCATAAAAAACCGATTTTTATAAATCCAACAGATGCTATTGTATATGAAGTTCATATTAGAGATTTTTCAATTGATGAAAGTTCTGGAATAAAGAATAAAGGTAAGTTTTTAGGAATGGTTGAACAAGGGACTAAGAATAAAGAGAGAGAATCTACAGGATTGGATTATTTAAAAGAGTTGGGAGTTACTCATGTACAGATTTTACCTTTCTTTGATTTTGCAAGTATTGATGAAACAAAGATAGATACACCTCATTTTAATTGGGGGTATGATCCTAAAAACTATAATGTACCAGAGGGAAGTTATTCTACTAATCCTTATGATGGAAGAGTTAGAGTAAAAGAGCTTAAAGAGATGATAAAAGGGTTACACGAAAATGGAATTAGGGTTATAATGGATGTTGTTTATAATCATACAGCGGTAAGTCATAACTCATATTTTAATTTAACAGTACCAAATTATTTTTATAGAATGGATGGAGAAAATTTTTCAAATGCTTCAGCTTGTGGAAATGAAACAGCTTCTGAAAGAGCTATGGTAAGAAAATATATAGTTGATTCTGTTGTTTATTGGGCAAAAGAGTATAAAGTTGATGGATTCCGTTTTGATCTGATGGGAATACATGATATAGAGACTATGAATGAAATAAAAAGAGAGTTAAATAAAATTGACCCTACAATAATAATATATGGTGAACCTTGGGCAGCAGGAAACTCTCCTTTGGCTAGTTCTAAAAGAGCATTAAAAGAAAATACATATCTTTTAAACAATATAGGCGTTTTTAATGATGATATTCGCGATGGTATTAAAGGAAGTGTGTTTGATTCTAAAGATACAGGATTTGCTACAGGAAAGAATGGAATGGAGGAGAGAGTTAAGTTTGGAATAGTGGGAGCTGTAAAACACCCACAGGTGAAGTATACTAAACCGTGGGCTAATTCACCATCTCAATCAGTTAATTATGTTTCTGCTCATGATAATCTAACTCTATGGGATAAGATATCCTCATCTAAAGCAGGTTCTTCGTTGGAGAATCGATTGAGAATGAATAAATTGTCTCAAGGGATTATAAGCACCTCTCAAGGAGTTGTGTTTATTCATGCAGGAGAGGAGATTTTACGTTCAAAACCTTTAGGTAATAACAAATTTGATGAAAATAGTTATAAATCAGATGAAAAAATTAATAGTATAAAATGGCAACAAAAAGGTTATATTAAAGATATGAATGAATATTATAAAGGACTTATTACTTTCAGAAAAAATAATCCAGGACTTAGAATGAAGTCTCAAAAGGAAGTAGAAAAAAATATTATATTTAAAGATAATGTTCCTAAAAATGTAATTGCATATACTATAAAAGCTGATAAAGATACTAATCAAGATAAAGACCTTTTTATAGTTCATAATGGTAGACATGAAAAAATAGAAGTAACTCTTCCAAAAGGTGAATGGGAAATTTATATAAATGGAGAAAAGGCTGGTATAGAGATTTTAGAAACAGTAAAAAATAAAGTAAATATTGAAAAAATATCAACATATGTTTTGAGAAAAAAATGATTATCAAATTAATTTTTATCTATTAAAAATTAGGAGTTGAAAAATGAAGATACTTGCAGTTAGTGATGAAGCAACGTTGGAGAGATATTCTCCTGAAATTTTAAAAGAGATGTTCAAAGATATAGAATTAATAATATCTTGTGGAGATGTTAGTAACAAATATTTAGATTACCTTTTTACTGTTTTAAACAAAGAGCTAGTTTATGTTAATGGAAACCATATATACGCAGGGGATCACGATATAAGTTTTTGTAAAAATATAGATGGAGGAGAAAATTGTACGGTAAAAGGAATAAAAATTGTTGGATTTGATGGAAGTCAAAGATATTCAATGGGAGCACATCAATATAGCGAAAAAGATGTTTTTTTTATGGTTATGAAAAGTTATGTTAAAACAATGTTTAAAACAGTTGATTTAGTTATTAGTCATTCACCTATTGGGGGGATAAACGAAGGTGATGATCCAATACATAAAGGTTTTAATAGTTATAGAAAAGCAATTGATCTTTTAAAGCCAAAATATTGGTTACATGGACATATCCATTTAAAAAGTCACCATGAGATTCAAGAGGGCCAATTTGAAAATACAAGAATAATAAATGTATTTGGATATAAGGTCTTAGATTTGGATTTCTCCTAGGAGGAAAAATGAAATTTGATATAGATAAAGAAGAAGCTGAAATAGCCTTTAAAAAGGCTTTGAGAAAAACTAGATTTAATTTTTTTGATAGAGAAAATAGAAAAATAAAGGAATTTAGTGTAGTAGAAAAAGAGAATCAACTTTCTAATAAAATTTATTTAGGTGTAAAAGAAGTTCCCGTTGTAAAAATTGTTGGAACTGTTGAAAAAGCACAGGATTTTGATAAAGATTTTAATCCATTAAGAGAAGAGTCTAAAGGTAGGTGGAGTTCAGTTTATATAAAATATTTAGAAAGTGGAAGTTTACCACCAGTTATTTTATATAAAGTTAGAGAGGAATATTATGTATATGATGGAAATCATAGAATTTCTGTAGCTAAAAATTTAAATTTTCATTCAATAGAAGCAGAAGTCTATGAGTTTTTCTCTCAAAATAATGAAGAAATTGATAAACTCTCAAGAGAAAGATTTAGTTTTGAAAAAGAAAGTGGTTTAAGTAATATAGAATGTTCAAAAGTGGAGAATTATAAAGAGCTAAGAGAGGAAGTTAGGAAATTTTTAAATCTTTACTTTTTGGGAGAGGAAAATTTTGAGAAAGCAATTGTATGGTATCAAAGAGTTTTTACTCCAATTGTAAGTATATTAATTTCTAATTTTAAAAATTTAGAAAATGAAAATAATGGAGATATTTTTGTAGAATATTTAAAATATAAAAATACTTATAGATTAGGAAATAAATATCAAAGAGGTTATAC
>SKEK01000090.1_pt1 | contig 59895 bp, 80 predicted proteins | sample 4826761 | NCBI WGS metagenome assembly SKEK01 (sample SAMN11008811, study PRJNA524170) | human gut metagenome | biome: Human fecal sample; material: Feces; isolation source: fecal sample from pouch patient p32 | host: Homo sapiens | place: Israel: Tel-Aviv | collected 2015-10-13 | reverse complement strand
TGAGTATAACGATTTTTTGGTAGAATGATTAGTGGACATGTTCATCTGCTTTCTATACTGAGTTGGGGAATTCTAGTATATCAGACGAGCATGTCTTTTTTTGTTGCACCTCATTTTACAACGCGGGGCGAAAAAATTTACAAAAAAAGCTTGCAAAAAGTTGAAAGTTTGGATATACTTTACTGGTAAACTATTAACTAGTTAAGAAAAGGAGCCATCATGAAGAAGAAATTTCTTTTATTGATAAATGTACTTGCGCTTTTGCTTGTTTGGCAAGTTAGCCACATTAAGCAGGTTGCAGCAGATGACAAGATTAAAGTTGTAACAACTTTTTATCCTGTCTATGAATTTACCAAAGCTGTTATGGGAGATACAGCAAATGTATCAATGCTGATTAAAGCAGGGACTGAACCACATGATTTTGAACCATCTACCAAAAATGTAGCTACCATTTCAGATGCTGATATGTTTGTCTACATGGATGATAGCATGGAAACATGGGTTAAAAAAGTCAAAAAATCAATTAATTCTGATAACCTAACTATCGTTCGAGCAAGCGGTGATATGCTTCTCATGGCTGGTACAGCTGAAGAAGAAGGTGAAGACCATGACGAGCATGAAGGACATAGTCATGAATATGATCCACACGTTTGGTTGTCACCAAAACGCGCAGTTACCTTGGTTGAAAATATCCGAGATGCTTTTGTTGCTAAATACCCTGATAAAGCTGACACTTTTAAAGCTAATAGCGCAGCTTACATTGAAAAACTCAATGACTTAGATAAAGCCTACACAGATGGACTTTCGAATGCTAAACAAAAAAGCTTCGTCACTCAGCATGCTGCTTTTGGTTATTTAGCACTTGATTATGGTTTGAACCAAATCTCAATTGCTGGAATTTCCCCAGAAGTAGAACCATCAGCAAAACGTATTGCAAGCCTTACAAAATACGTTAAAAAATACGATATCAAATACATTTACTTTGAAGAAAATGCGTCAAGTAAAGTTGCCGCAACGTTAGCAGATGAAGCTGGTGTAAAAACAAAAGTTTTAAATCCGCTAGAAAGCTTAACTAACAAACAAATCAAAGCTGGCGAAGATTACTTCTCAGTCATGAAAGAAAATCTGAAAGCTTTGAAATTGACAACTGACGTTAAAGGTAAAGAAATCAAAGCTGAAACAGATGATACCAAAACTGTTCAGCACGGCTATTTCAAAGATAAAGACGTTACTGATCGTAAATTAAGTGACTGGACAGGAAAATGGCAATCTGCTTACCCATACCTTCTTGATGGTACACTTGATCCTGTCTGGGCTTATAAAGCCAAAGCTTCAAAAGGTGAACAAACTGCTCAAGAAGTTAAAGACTATTACACAAAAGGCTACCAAACTGATGTTGAACAAATCATCATTGATGGTAAGAAAAATAAAGTTACTTTTGTTCAAAATGGTGAAAAACATACCTACACTTACAAATACGTTGGTTACAAAATTTTGAAATACGAAAAAGGTAACCGTGGTGTTCGTTATCTTTTTGAAACAGATGACAAAGACGCTGGCGAATTCAAATACATTCAATTTAGCGACCACAATATCACATCAACAGATGTTGAACACTTCCATCTTTTCTGGGGTAACAGTAGCCAAGATGAAATTCTAAAAGAAATGGAACACTGGCCAACTTACTTCCCAGCTAAAGAATCTGGTCAAGAAATTGCCCAACACCTTGTTGCTCACTAAAATAATTAAAGGCTTGAATCAAGTGATTCAAGCCTTTTCTTTTTTTAGAGAAGTGGTAGAAAAAGTTGATTTTTGAGAGCAGGACATCGCGTTGCCAGCTTATGAAAACTTTGCTATAATGGGTTAAGATAGCACTTACATTTTAGGAGGCCACGTGAAAGACAAGCAAGTGACAAAATTCTTTTTAGCTTGTTCGACCTTAGTTACTTGTATAACATTGGGAATTAACCTCACTTTCAGACATGCAGCTCACGCTGTTATTGCTGAATCAGGACAAGTTTCCCCAACAGCGACAGCTGATTTTATTACAAGTATCGGTGAGACAGCTCGACAGATTGGTCAAGAAAGAAATCTTTATGCTTCAGTGATGATTGCTCAAGCTGTTTTAGAATCAAGTAGTGGCCAATCAGCACTTAGCCAAGAACCTTATTATAATTTCTTTGGGATAAAAGGGGCTTATAATGGTAATTCAGTCGTCATGCAGACTTGGGAAGACGATGGTAGTGGAAACACTTATGAGATTGACCAAGCCTTTCGTTCATACAACAGCTTAGCAGACTCACTTAATGACTATGCTAATTTACTAAGTTGGAATCTTTATGCGGATACTTGGAAGTCAAATACCTCTTCTTATCAAGATGCTACAGCAGCTCTAACTGGTCGTTATGCCACAGATACTGCTTACGCAGATAAGTTAAATGCCTTAATTGAGCAGTATGGTTTAACAAGCTATGATGAGCCGTTGGTAACCGATGAAGTTCAAGAGACTACCGGACAAGATAACCAAACTCAACAAAATAATCAACCTACTAAAACCGTTAATCCGAACTACGTTTGGAACAAACACCGCGGTTCATACACTAGTTCAGACATTCTAGCAGAAGACGAAGCTTGGTTAGCTTATATTAGATAAAAAGAGCGTAAGCTCTTTTTTTGTTGCCCTATTTACGGAAAAACAAAAAAGCCATCTCGATTGCTCGAAATGACTTCTTGTAGTAAATGCGATTTCTTATTTTGTGAAACCGTATTTTTTGTTGAAGCGATCCACACGACCATCTGCTTGAGTGAATTTTTGGCGACCAGTGTAGAATGGGTGAGAATCTGATGAGATTTCCACACGTACAAGTGGGTAAGTAGCGCCTTCAAATTCTACAGTTTCGTTAGAAGCTTTTGTAGAACCGCTAAGGAATTTGTAACCAGTAGTTGTGTCCATGAATACTACTGGACGGTATTCTGGGTGGATATTTTGTTTCATTGTTAAAAGATTTCCTTTCTGCCATGATGATTTCTTATGCACCATAGTTATTTTAACTTCTATAGTTTATCAAATAATGCGATATTTGACAAGACTTTTGTGCAAAATAATTGAATTGAAATATAATTGTTAAAAAACGCTCTACAGCAGGCCTGAGCTTAGTTTTTTGAGGCTAGTAAATCTTTGATTTCTTGATAGATTTGCTCGTTTTCCTCAAGGCTGTAAGAATTGGCTCCGCTGGCAAGTGGGTGACCTCCTCCGTTGTGACGTTTAGCAATCTCGTTGATGACTTGTGTTTTACTACGCAAGCGAACACGGTAGTTACCGTCAGCTTGTTCAACGAAAATTGCCCAAGATTGAACACAATCGATACGACCTGGAGCTCCAACAATAGCAGAAGTTTCAGCTTCAGTGACATTGTATTTTTTCATAGTTTCTTGCGTCAACACCACACGCGCAGCCCCATTATCATCAACTTCTAAGTTATCATAGACAAAGCCTTGAAGTTTCGCAATTTTAAATGAAATAGAGTCCATTTGGCGAGCTAGACTTGAAAAATCAAAGTCATATTCACGAAGTTTACTTGCAATCATGAATGTTTTGCTGCTTGTAGCTGGGTATAAGAAACGTCCGGTGTCTCCGACAATACCTGAGTAAAGCAAGCGGGCAGATTCGCTAGAAAGGGCTAAGCCAGTAGAGAAAGCAAAGTCAGAGATGATTTCGCTGGCACTTGAGGCGTTAGTATTGACATACAAGAGGTCACCATAAACATCTTCGTTAGGGTGGTGGTCAATCTTAATGAGGCAATCGCCTTTTGTGTAGCGCTCATCGTCGATACGTGGAGTGTTTGCTGTGTCAGTGACAATGACCAAAGCCCCATCATAGTCGCTGTCAGAGACTTCATCCATTGTTGTAATCCATGCAAGAGTTGGCTCATCAAAACCAGTTGCTAAAACTTTTTTAGTTGGAAAATTGTGCTTGATGAGTTCACGCAAACCAGCTTGGCTACCTAGTGCATCAGGATCAGGACGTTGATGACGGTGAATGATAATGGTATCGTAAGCTTTTATCTTTTCGAAAATTTCTTCAAATGTATTCATATCTAAATTCCTTTGTAAGCTAGAGATTTACCCTATTATAGCATGAAATGACTGCGAGGTGGTAATGAGGATTTTTGAAATAAATCTAAGGTTTTATTTTTAATTTTTAGAAGTAAAGTGCTAAAACAATAAATCTAAACGTTCTCTAAAAATAAAAAAATCATAAGGGGGATATGCTCATGTCAGTATTTTATGCTCCAGCTGTTAATCTTATTGGACGTGGTGTTGTTAAGGAAATCGGTAGTTACATCAAGGGATATGGTTATAAGAAAGCTCTTTTGGTAACTGACCATTTTATTGCTAAGAGTGGTATTTTACCTAAAGTAACGGCACCGCTTGATGCTGAAAACATTGACTACGTTGTCTATAGTGATGTTGACCCTAACCCAACCGTTAAAAACGTTGAAGAAGGATTAGCAGCCCTAAAAGAAAATGGTTGTGATTTCATCATTTCTCTTGGAGATGGTTCACCTCAGGATGCTGTCAGCAGTATATCTATCCTAGCTACTAATGGTGGTCGACCTCTGGATTACGAAGTCGTTCATAAATCAGAAAAAACAGGCTTACCAGTAATTGCCATTAGTACAACGACAGGAACTTCAGCTGAAATTACCATTAATTATGTTATCACTGATGAAGAACGCAAAGTCAAAATGGTTATGGTTGATAAAAATAGCCTAGTTTTGATGTCAGTCAATGACCCAGAATTAATGGTTTCAATGCCTAAGTCATTAACAACCGCAACTAGTCTGGATGCTTTAACTCACGCTATCGAAGCATTGGTAACACCAGGTGCTTACGCCGCAACGAAAAAACTTTCGGTTGGGGCGATTGAGTTAATCAAAGAATACTTGCCGCGTGCAGTTGCCGATGGTCATGACCTTGAAGCGCGAGAAGCCATGGTTAATGCTATTTTCTTGGGTGGTATGGCTTTTAATAATGCAGGTCTTGGCTATGTGCATGCTATGGCACACCAACATGGTGCCGTTTATCATTTACTACATTGTGTTTGTTGTGCGATGACTTTGCCAATTGTCGAACGCGAAAATGTCAAACATGTTCTAGCAACTTTCCGTGATGTGGCTAAAGGACTAGGACTTCATACCTAAGATAAATTGGAAGAAACAATCGCTCTTTACAAACAGCTATTTTAAGCTAAAACTTGGATAAGTTGCAGGAAAAATCCTGTGACTTATTTTTTAAGAAAAATTTCTTTGCAAAGTAAAAAGAATGTGTTAAGATAGTAGCTAAAAAAATTTAATTAGGGAGGCTAACTTGGATACAACAACATTAAAAGAATTGGCAAAAACAGAACTTCATTGTCACTTGGATGGTTCCATCTCACTAGAGACAATTCGTCAATTAGCAGATATGGCAGATATTGCTGTTCCAGCAGCAGATGAAGATTTAAAGGACTTAGTTACCGCACCTGCTGAGGCAGAAAGCTTGATGGATTATTTAAAAGCGTTTGATTTTGTCCGTCCGCTTTTGCAGACGAAAGAAGCTCTACATTTGGCTGCTTATGATGTTGCTAGACAAGCTGCGCAGGAAAATGTCATTTATACTGAAATTCGCTTTGCACCTGAATTTTCAATGGATGAAGGATTGACAGCTTCTGAGACCGTTGAAGCAGTTCTGTCAGGTCTTAAGCAGGCAGAAGCAGATTTTGGCATTGCGGCTAAGGTTCTTGTCTGTGGCATGAAACAATCACCTGCACATGTGACACGTGATATTTTTGACCATGTCGTCCAGTTAGCTGATAAAGGATTAGCTGGTTTTGATTTTGCAGGAAATGAACTAGATTTTCCACCTGCAGAATTAGAGGCTATCATTAAGCATACTCAGGAGTTAGGGCTTCCTTTGACATTTCACGCTGGTGAATGTGGTTGCGCTCATTACATTGCGGATACCATTGCTCTTGGTATCAAGCGTATCGGACATACCACGGCCATTTATGATCAACCTGAATTGATTCAAGAATTTGTCAAAAAAGGGGTAACAGCTGAGCTATGCTTGACAAGCAATCTCCAAACCAAAGCTGCGAAATCTTTAGCTGAGTTTCCTTTTCTTGTTTTGAAAAATGCTGGCGCTAAGATTACCATTAACACTGATAACCGTACGGTTTCTGACACCAGCCTAACAAGAGAATACGCGCTCTTTGCTAAATATTTTGGTGTTGGAGTTGATGATTTCCTAACATTTAATAAAAATGCTATTCAAGCATCGTTTACAACAGAAGCTCAAAAAGCTGATTTATTATCGAAAATTGACAATTTATATAAAACATTTCTGTAAAATTATGCTACAATAGTGGTAATTTATGTTTGGAGGGAACTATGGCTTTAGTTAAGATTGTCTATGCCAGCATGACAGGAAATACTGAAGAAATTGCTGACATTGTTGGAAATAAGTTCGAAGAACTTGGACACACTGTCGAAGTAGACGAATGTACAACAGTTGACGCAGCTGATTTTGAAGATGCTGATGTTGCGATTGTTGCATCATACACATACGGAGATGGCGAATTGCCAGATGAAATCGTTGATTTTTACGAAGATCTTGCAGATGTTGATTTGACAGATAAAATCTTCGGTGTTGTCGGATCTGGTGATACTTTCTACGATTACTTCTGTAAAGCAGTTGACGAATTTGAAGCACAATTTGCCTTGACTGGTGCAACAAAAGGTACGGATTCAGTTAAAGTTGACTTATCTGCAGAAGATGAAGATATTGCAAATCTAGAAGCTTTCGCAGAAACTATTTCTGAAAAAGTAAACTAAATAAGAAACTGAGGTTGGAGTGTGCTCCAATCTCTTTTTTCTCTTCCTTTCATAAAGAATGTTTTATAAAGTGAGGTGTCATTATGACCAAAAATAGAGATTACGATTATGGTTTTCACGATGATCTTACCCCGACTTATTCGACGGGTAAGGGTCTAACAGAAGAAATCGTGCGAAACATATCTGCTTACAAGCATGAACCCAAATGGATGCTTGATTATCGTTTGAAGAGCTTGGAGTTGTTTTATAAACTTCCCATGCCAGATTTTGGACCTGATTTGTCTGGAATTGACTTTGATGATGTCATTTATTTCCAAAAGCTAGCGAATAAGAAGGTTAATGATTGGGATGATGTTCCTGATAAGATTAAAGAAACTTTTGAGCGTTTGGGGATTCCACAAGCTGAACGTGATTACCTTTCTGGTGCTGTAGCTCAGTACGAGTCTGAAGTGGTTTATCATAATATGAAAGAAGAGTTCCAAAAACAAGGAATTATCTTTACCGATACTGACACAGCTTTGCAAGAATTTCCAGACTTATTTAAGGAGTATTTTGGAAAAATTGTCTCAAATAGTGAGCATAAATTTGCTGCTTTAAATGGTGCTGTTTGGTCAGGTGGAACTTTTATTTACGTGCCAAAGGGCGTGCAATGTGATATTCCAGTACAGACTTATTTCCGCATTAATGGTGAAAATGCAGGGCAATTTGAACGTAGTTTGATTATTGTCGATGAAGGAGCTTCAATTCAATATATTGAAGGTTGTACTGCTCCCAATTACACAACCAATAGCCTTCACGCAGCAACGGTAGAAATTATTGTCAAACGTGATGCTAGTTTTCGTTACACGACTATGCAGAATTGGTCTGACAATGTTTATAATCTGGTAACTGAACGTGGTAAGGTCGAAGAAAACGGCATGTTAGATTGGATTGATGGTAACCTCGGAAGTAAGGTCAATATGAAATACCCTTGTTCGATTTTAGATGGTCCACACGCCAAAACGTCAGTACTTTCCATGGCATTTGCCAATTATGGTCAACATCTAGATGCTGGCTGTAAAGTTTATCACAATGCTCCACATACCTCATCAACTTTGATTTCAAAATCAGTGGCTAAGGATGGTGGAAAGACTGACTATCGTGGTTCAGTTTACTTTGGCAAGCATAGTGAAGGTTCAAAATCACACATTGAATGTGATACGATTTTAATGGATGACTTATCAAGCTCAGATACTATTCCATTTAATGAAATTCATAATTCAAATGTGTCTTTGGAACATGAAGCTAAGGTTTCAAAAGTTTCTGAAGAACAACTTTACTACATGATGAGCCGAGGAATTTCTGAAGAAGAAGCAACAGCTATGATTGTTAATGGTTTTATGGAACCAATCACCAAAGAACTTCCAATGGAATATGCCGTCGAAATGAATAGTTTGATTACTATGAGTATGGAAGATTCTATCGGGTAAATATTTGAAAATTCTAAAAATAATCTTTTTATCTCTTGAGTCTTCTTGTCAAGAGATAAACTTTTCTTTATAATGGAAGTAATATGAAAAAACATGAGTACAAATATGGTCAGCTACGTAAGTTATTAGTGATTCTTGGTTTACTTAGTATTTGTGGCTATTTTATGATTTATATCATCAGGCACTGGCAACTGATTGCCGCTTTTTGGCAATCTAGCTCGAAAACAACTCTAACACAGTTTTTGATGCAGTTGCGAACAAAAAATCTGATGAATATCACTATTTTGCTATTTTTGACAGCTTTAACAGCAGCCATTCCTTTTATGTCGAATGCGATTTTTGCTATCTTTAATGGCTTGATTTATGGCCCTGCTATTGGCTTTTTGATGAATCTCTCAGCAAATATCCTTGGCAATTTTATCTTTGTTAGAATTCTGAAAATGATTGATTTAAAGGACAATGATATCAAGTTGAAAAAATATTTTGCAGGATTCAAAAATGTCATAGATGCTGTTGAAAATCAAGAACTGGGTATTATGCTAGGTTACATGATTCCTGTGATTCCAACCCTACTCATCAATTATCACGTGGCAAAAATCAAATTGCCTTGGCGCAGATGGTTTCTCTACGTTACAATCGGAGTAGCACCGAGTAGTTTATTGTATGCTTTAGGTGGAGATGCGGTTGTTGCGGGAAATTTAAGACTGATTATTGTACTGCTTGTTATTTTTATTGCCATCAGTTTAATAGGAACTTATTTTAAACGAAAAAAGAATAAGTCATCTTTATAGTAGAAATAAAAAAGATAAGGATATGGAAAAATGTCAGTAAAAGATTTGAATATTATCCGTCAAGAAATCGATCAAGTAGACCAAGAGTTAGTAGCCCTTCTGGAAAAACGTATGGCTCTAGTGACTCAAGTAGCAACTTATAAGAGAGCTACTGGAAAAGCTATTTTAGATACTAGTCGTGAAAAAGTAGTCTTAAATAAAGTTGCTAGTCGCGTTCAAAATAAGGATTTTGAAACGACGCTGGTCAATACTTTTGCAGATATCATGAAAAATTCTCGCGATTATCAAGCTAAACAATTAAAGGCTGATTTAGATTAAGAAGGTAGCTCTCATGATTAAAAACTTAAAAGATAATCAAGATTATTCTTACAATGTTCTTGTAAAAGTAATCGGCGCAAGTCTTCTTATTGGATTTCTGATAGGTTGTGTTGATACTGTATTCGGTCGCGTCTTACTCATACTTAGTGACTTTCGAACTAGTCATTTCAATTATGTGATTCCTTTTTTGGGGTTGATTGGGATGGTTATTGTTTTTCTTTATCAAAAAGCGGATGCTCGAGCTAGCAAAGGAATGGGGCTACTTTTTGCGGTTAGTCAAGAAGCCGAAAAAGAAATTCCGTTGGTCATGTTACCTTTGGTAACTGTAGCAACTTGGCTAACTCATCTTTTTGGAGGAAGTGCTGGTCGTGAAGGTGTTGCTGTCCAGCTTGGGGCGACGATTTCACATGCTTTTAGCAAGTTTTTCTCTTTTGAAAATAGCTCTCGCTTGTTTCTTGTAACGGGTATGGCAGCTGGGTTTGCCGGTTTGTTTCAAACGCCATTGGCGGCTGTCTTTTTTGGACTTGAGATATTGGTTCTTGGTAAATTACAATTACCAGCTCTTTTACCAATGACAATTGCTTCATTTGTGGCGAGTGCAACATCACATGTTTTAGGATTAGAGAAATTTGCTCACTTTGTCAATGTTTCACTAACTTTTAATGCTTTGTTGTTTTGCAAACTTGCTTTGCTAGGACTTATTTTTGGACTAGTCGGCAATGCCTTTGCTGCTTTACTTGCCTATGCTAAACAAAAAGCCAAAGAGGTCATGTATAATCCCTACTATCGTATTTTATTTGGTGGGATTGTGCTTAGTCTTCTTTTCTTGATGTTGTATCATGGACGTTATTCAGGTCTTGGAACTAATCTGATTGATGCTAGTTTTTCTGGGAAAGACATTTACTTTTATGATTGGTTATTGAAACTAGTCTTGACTGTGGCAACTTTAGCAATCGGTTTTCAAGGTGGTGAGGTCACACCGCTCTTTGCTATCGGTGCATCACTCGGTGTTGTTTTAGCAAATGTTTTTGGTTTGCCAGTTGAATTTGTTGCAGCGGCAGGTTACATCAGCGTCTTTGGTAGTGCCACAAATACACTTTTAGCTCCGATTTTTATCGGAGGAGAAGTCTTTGGTTTTGCTAATTTGCCATATTTTGCTTTAATTATGATTTTTGCTTACAGCCTTAATCGAAAACACTCTATTTACACAGGACAAGAGGTTTTGACATTCTAGAAAAAACACTCAAAAAAGTCAGCTATTTTGCTTTACAGATATGGTGATTTTTGGTAAAATAAGAAGAGTGTGTAATGGACGCACTAATAATACAGCTAATCCGCTGGGACAAGCACCTAATGATTAGTAAGATAGGAGAATAAATAAATGAATCCATTAATTCAAAGTTTGACTGAAGGTCAACTACGTACTGACATCCCTGCATTCCAACCTGGTGATACTGTTCGTGTTCACGCAAAAGTTGTCGAAGGAAGCCGCGAACGTATCCAAGTTTTCGAAGGTGTGGTAATTTCACGTAAAGGTCAAGGGATCTCAGAAATGTACACAGTTCGTAAAATTTCAAGTGGTATCGGTGTTGAACGTACATTCCCAGTTCACACTCCACGTGTAGAAAAAATCGAAGTTGTTCGTCACGGTAAAGTACGTCGTGCTAAACTTTACTACTTGCGTGCATTGCAAGGTAAAGCTGCTCGTATTAAAGAAATCCGTCGTTAATTTTGGCGATAACTTTTCGATTGAAAAAATCTGTCCTTGTGACAGATTTTTTCATAGCTCCCCTTAGTTCAATGGATATAACAACTCCCTCCTAAGGAGTAGTTGCTGGTTCGATTCCGGCAGGGGAGATAGAACCTATTGTAAAAAGCCTTGATATCAAGGCTTTTATTACGTTATAAAGTGGGCTAGCCCGAAAACAGCCCGAAAACTAGGCAATGCCTCGGACAAAGTCGAAAACTTCGTCTTGTTTTTTCTCAAACAAATGGGCGTAGGTTTGCAAAGTTTCTGTTGCATCTTTGTGTCCTACAAGTCTTGCAATAGAAACGACATCAACATTGTGGTAAATTAAGAAGCTTACATATGTGTGCCTTAAACCATGACAAGTAACCTCTGTTTGAGTTCGTTTTTTAATTAGTTTATTGGCCATATTGTTCGAAACTCTAGTAAACAATCTATTGTCATCGTTTTCTACAAAACCAGTGGCTAAGTACTTATCAAGCATATCTAAGAATTCTTGATTAATTGGAACTTTGCGAACTGACTGTGGATTTTTAGTCTTGCCCCAGCCACGCCTTGCACCATTGATTTTATACGTTCTAAAAATGTAAATGTATAACTCTTTTCGATTTATACAATTATCGTCATTCGTCAAACCTTGTGCTTCCGAAAAACGCAGACCTGTTTTTGCAACAACATAGCAGAAGAAGCTAGATTGATATTGAATCGTCTTGCTGACACTTTCAATAAATTCTGCACGTTGATCTAATTCAAGGTACTTGTTCTCTTCTTTTTTGGATTCAACAGACGAATGTATCTTGACCAAAGCTGTAAAATCTTTCTTTAAACTGCCTTCGTGTATTGCCACTTTAATCGCTTGTCTGATATTGGAATTAATACGCTTCACGGTTTCTTTGACATATCGTTCGCTTAAATCATTAAAGACTTTTTGGTACTGTGTAGCAGTGAGTTTAGACAGTTTGGCGTTTTTAAAATATTCTTTGATAACTTTATGGGTAAATTTGTATTTTGAATAGGTTTCGGGGTCTACATCAGGCTTTTTGTAGATTTCCATCCATTCTTTGAAATAATCAGCAAGTGTTATATTTTTGTCTTCCTGAACACCTTCTGACAATTCTTTTTGTGCGATGGCTGCAGCATTGACAGCCTCCGCTTTGGTTTTAAAGCAACTCTTAGATATTTCTTTGTATTTTCCGTCAGCTGTTTTGTAGCTGATCCGGAATTGCCAACCTGACTTTTTCTTTCTGTAAAATGCCATTGTTTTTTCCCTCATTTCTATGGTAAAATGAGTATAGTAAAGAGACCTACGCGCGCAGGTTCTTTTACTATACTACCAATTATCCCTTACACTCAAAATTTGGCGATGGAGAGTGTGAGGGATTTTTTGTTTTTATTTAAGACCAGAACCGGTTTTATAATCAACTACATAAGTCCCGTTTTTTTGAATAAAGTGAATTGAAACACTAGCATAGTATGAACCATCATCTAAATCCCAATCGCAATCCATAGATGGAACTTCCGAATCAGTATCAATATCGTAGTCAGTATCTGTCTCAGTTGTATTTGGTTCACCGACAGTTGCTACAATCTCGTCATAAGTAGTAGTGCCATCTACAATGCTATCAAAATAAGCGTCAGTCCACTTGAAGTTTGAATCAGCTTCTGCTTCTTTACTAGCTTCTTCGGAAGATGACTTACTATAATCAGCATCAATTGACGAGCTAGCTTCATCAACAGCTTTGCTAGCCTTATCCAAAGCACTACCATACATTGATTGTGTAACTAAAACGATAACAATTGAAGCAAGCGACAAACAAGTTCCAACAATCGCAAGCACTTTTTTGTTTTTACGGTTAACAATCAATGCGATTACACCCAAAATTAGTGCGACAATAGCAATAAAGAATGAAACGTTGTTTAAAATAGGCACCCAAGAACCAACTAGGGCAATGCCGCCAAAAACAATCGCTAAAATACCTAAGACTTTCTTTTCGTCTTCCATAATATGAATCCCCCTATCAGCTTTTAACGTGGTTCAGTCTTTTGCACGTAGTTTTTTTGAAAATTAATCTATCAAATTAAAAAATTCTTCTTTTACCATGATTTCGTCAGCAAGTGATGTCAATTCGTACTTTTCCATGAATTGAGCGTAATTAAAGTCTTCGATATTATCCCAATAAGACAATTCATCTTTTAGCAGATGATGAATCATACACCTATCAGCTTGCAATTCAGCTTTTTCTTTATTGAATTTATAATAACTTGCTGTATGTTCTTTATGACCGAATTCATGATAAATAACTTTATCTTTATGAATTCCTTCGAGTTTTGAATTAATAGCGATAGCATTAAAGAGTGGATTATAAAAACCATCCCTCTCAATCACATCCCCCTCAAAATAGCATATTGGTATTCCGTGTGATTTACACAATTCCTCTGCTGACATAATATTATCCTACTTTTTCATTTTTAATTGAGCTTCAAAGACGTCTGCTAGATAATTAATTTCATCTTCTGTCAATGGTTTACCATCAAAAGCCATAGAGCCAGCAACGGCTTTTTTTAAATCAACGGTAGCATCATCGTTGTCAGAAGCTATTTTGGGATTATCCGTACGTCCCAACAAATAATCAGTAGACACATTGAAGTAGTCAGCAATTAGCTGTAAGCGTTCTGCTGATGGTTTTTTATTTTTTATTGTATAAATAGAATTTCTACTCAATCCTAGTTTTTCTTCTAGGGCTCCTAATGTAATTCCTCTAGCTTTGGCTAGTTTTTTAATTCTTTCGAATGTTGAAAACATTGATTTAACAACCTTTCTAAGCATTACGAAAAAATTCTATAAAAAAGTTTGTAAAATTACTTGACTAATTACAAACTTTATTCTAGAATATAATTTGTAAAGCGAATAAATAAGCGAAACAAAAAACGAAGATAAAACTAAAAAAAATAAGTTTGGCGACTTTGATTATCAGTATTTATCAAGTATTTTGTTAGTGATTTTCTTATACTTTGATTTTAGACTATAGTTTGTAAAAAGTCAATAATAAAGTGTAATTTTTTCGCAAAAAAATTCGCTTTACCATTTTGAAGAAAGGAAATATATAAAAATGAGTCAACAACACAAAAAGTGGATTGCTTTAGTCGAACAGCGATTGAAAGAGAAGAACTGGTCGAAAGCAGATTTAACACAAGCGGTTGGTTTACGAAGCCAAGGTACCATTACCGATTTGCTCAAAACTGGTAAAGGTAGTGTTGATTTAAAACTACGTGTTTCTAAAATTCTTAGCATTCGTGAACCGTGGGAAGAATTTGAAGAAAATTAAAAGGAGTAAACATGAGAAAACTAAAAAAACTCAAAGAGTTCTTTGAGTGGAATTTAGACGGATACGATGTTGCGCTTGCGATTATCGGAAGTCTTATAGGGGTGTTTCTAGGAACGTTGATTTTTTGGATTTTATTTAAAAAATAAAAAAATTAACAATTAGTGTGATAACAGTCGTTGCGAAAGCAACAGCTAGCGGAAACCAAAACGAAGTCAACCAAACAAACTTATTGTGTTCTTTGTAAGCTTGATAAAAATAAATCCCCTCGTCGGTAACGCCGATGTCGTGACCAATGTCTTGAACCACTAATTTGTGGTGAATCAATTCGCCGAGTGGTTCGCCTTGTTTATCTATCAGTTTTTCATACTGTTCGGGCTTAATGCGAGGAGATTCTTGGGATTTTCGAATATCAAGCAATGATTTTAATAATTTTCTAGCTTTTCGTGAAATGATAATCATACAGCACCTCATTAGTTTTTTATTTTCATTATATCAAATTCAGAAAGGATATGACATGAAAAGCCAAAGTATTATCGTTTTTTACAAAAAAGGCTTCAAAAGAATATTTCTTTTTGAAGCCGACAACATCGATGATATGTTCCAAGCCCTTGAATATGATGCGTTCAAAGACAAGAAAGGTAGAACATATTTTTTAGTTGGTGGCAAAGAAATTAAGTTAACAGAATAGGGGAATAAATATGGCTACAAAAGAAAGAATCACTGAATTCACAGAAGTGTCATTCACGTACTTAAAAGAAGTCATTCAGGAATCTGATAAAAAAGACCCAGAAACTATCAAAGCAGTTTCTGAGTTGATTAAAACAGTAAATGATTTTATTAAGATTTACTGACTTTCGAGATGATTATACCAAAAAAAGCCGCTGAATAATCAGCGACTTACAAAACAAAACTACTTACATTATAACAAAAAGGAGGCAAAAAATGAATGATATTGCTGAATTAATTGAAGTTAAGATTGACGCAGTAGTAACGTCAATTTTAGCGAATAAGCTTGATTTCTTGGATAAAGATAATCAATTTAGCCCGCTGATGACGCAAAGCGAAGCGAGGAAGTGGCTCGGTGTCGGCGATGACACGTTGAAATATTACATTTTAAAAGGAATGCCTGTCATTAAGAAGAACGACAAGATATATCGAATTCCGAGGGACGCAGTAAAGGAATGGATTAAAAACGAATGGAGAAATATTTAACATGGATGAGTATTTAGTTTTAGAACGTCCGTTGTATGACGGTCATCAAAAGATTTATTTCTTTGAGAACGGGTATGGCGCAAGCGTAGTAAACCATTCATACTCGTACGGAACAGAAATGGCTGTAATACAAGGTAATATTAACGATTGGCGCATTTGTTGTAGAAAATTAATTTTCGATGACGATGATGACGGTATTTTAGGTTATCTAACTGAAAAAGAAGTTGAAAAATATTTAAAAAGAATCAAGGAGCTATAAACAACATGTATTTTAGGCAAAGAGTTAGGAAAATCCGAGCTAATCAAGGCTTGACACAAGAACAATTTGGCAAGATGCTCGGAGTTTCAAAAACTACAATCTACGAATGGGAGCGAGGTCTGCATTACCCAGACGATAAAAATTTGAAAAAACTCGCTGATTTCATGGATTTAACACCAGACGAGCTAGCATACAATTTTTTCGACTATGAAGTCTGGGTTGATTTTGGCGAAGGACAAACTAAAAAGCTTCTTGCACTCGTTAGAAGCAAGTTTGAAGCAAAAGCGTACATTAAATTTTTAAAAGAGCATGACCTTCCACTTTCTGGAAAATTAGAAATCAAGGAGATTTAACATGGACTTATTTATTATCTGTTTTAGTTTAGCAGCACTGCTATACGTGCTAACGTTGCCATTTATCGGCAAGAGAGCGCATAAGGAAGAAGAAACAGTCAAGCCTAATTATTCAGGTTGGGAAGCGAGTGCAATTGCGTACAATCGCATGCACGGTTTACCAGATGACGCGATTTAAGGAGAACGACAATGACTAGATTAAGAGAACTACAGCGAGCAAAAAAGCTAACCCAGCAAGAATTAGCTGATATTGCTGAAGTATCAAAACGAACTATCCAAAATTGGGAAGATGGCACAAGTAACATAAAACTTGAAAAAGCCAAAAAGCTAGCAGATTACTTTGGTGTCAGCGTTGGATATTTACTAGGTTATGATGACAACGATTTTGAAAAACAAATCAGAATTGATACTTTAAATAACGTACTTAATAAATTGTACCAATCGCATGATTTATTGTTAGAAACAGCTTCAAAAGATTTTTGGAAAGGTTATACAGCGGCGGTGTTGATAGTGCAAACGCAGAAAATGATATTAGAAATTGAGGAGTTTACAAATGGAAAATGAATACTTTGACACAGACGAAATTATGGTGATTGATTTTGATAAAAACGGCTGGCACGGCTACTTTGGTGAAAGAGAGGAAGAGAATCAATAATGTACACATACGAATACCGCTGCTTGGATTGTGGTGAGCGTTGGGAAATTATTGATAGTTACCCGCCGCTTGAATGTCCACATTGTGAAAGTGAACAGATTTATCAATTATGGAAAGTGAGGGCGTACGATTGAGAATTTATGTTAATAAACGTAAAAAATTGATTTTAGCACCAGAAGTTTTTGAAAAATACGGTGGTGTCAGTAACGAAACTATGCAAATTAAAAATGGTGAATTTACAAAGGAAATCGAAAAAGAGGTCAACGAAGCTATGCAAGAGATTATCGAACGTTGGCAACCAATTTTCGATAATATTCCAACGGAAGCACTATTTGCTGAAAGACAAAGGCAAGTTAAAAACTTTAGTGATTTTGAAACAGTGCTAACAGAACTGGTAGAAAAGGAGTATGGGAAATGATTTTTGTAAAAGGGTATTTTGACGGTATTAGCTATAATGCTACAGATTGGTTAAACCATGAAATTGAATTGAATAAGCATTGCTGGAGCCATAAAATCGTTGGTTATCAACTTGGTCTAGAAAATGTCGCTACTATTCTTGTCGAATGGGTTGGTCTGACTGGTAACGAGTTTGAGGAGTGGGAACGTGAAGATTTTAGCTATTGATCCATCTTCAAACAAAATCAAAACCAGTACAACTGGAATTGTTTTGTTAGACAATGCAAGGCTTGAATGCTCGTGGGTAGCAAGTTATGGCATGCGAGGTTTTAAAGAATGGTACACAACTATTGGATTTGATTTAGAGCCAGATGTCGTTGTTGTTGAAAAATTCGAAGCTCGTGATAATGACAAATCAAAAGATAATTCAGTGTTGGAGACGATTGCTTTTATCGAAATGTGCTTTCCGAATTTAATTTTGCAACGCAATGCTGGTTATAAATCTGACATTCCAGATAATCTCTTAAAAATTTTGGGTCTATGGAAATTTGAAAAAAGCCATCATCAAGATTGCCGAGCAGCCGCCCGACTTGGGCTATTTTACGCAATGCGAAACGACATTGAAGAAGTGGTTCAAGACATTGGGAAGGTGGTGATTGAACATCGAAATCACGCTTAGAAAATGGCAAGAAGAAGCTGTAAAAAAGAGTGTTAAAAATCCTGTTCACGGCATCTTTCTAGAAGCTTTAGGCGGTCGAGGCAAAACCATCTGCGCTTTATCAATATGCAAAGCTAAGCACGTCGATAAAGTCATCATCGTCAACAATCGAGTGGCTATTTTAGACGGTTGGAAAGAAACTGTTAAAAAATTTGAATTCGATAAAGACTTTGAAGTTATCTATCTAACTGATAGAGCTTTGCAAAATCGTGTTAAAACGCAAAAAATAGCTTGTGACGTGCTCATTATTGACGAGTGGCAAAATGTATCAAGTGATAAAAACGTGCGAGCATATGCCAAAATAAAGCGCAATTACACGATAGGATTATCAGCCACACCGATTAGAAAAAAAGGACAAAATTTTTACCCTTTAGAAAAAACGCTGTGGGGGTTTGCTAATCCTAACAGAAAATTTGATTGGCAGAAAACACACGGAAAGATGGTATATGATCCATTCTCTTATTCAAAAGAGAAATGGGATGATTTTAGAGACTATGAAACATACGTTTCTAAATTACCAAATTTCATGCGTTGGGAAGAGATTGAAGAGATTGAGAACGCCGAAAAAAACAATGGCTACGAAATCAAATTCTTCCAAAAGACAGTTCCTGTTGCTAATCCTGAAAAACTAAAGCAATTCAAAAAAATGAATTTAGTAACAGTTGGTGACAAAACAGCCATGGCTAAACAATCGTTTGGGCGCAAGACGTTTGAACGTTACTTAAGCCAGACGGGTGTGACTGTTAACTTTCCAAAACTTAAAGCAATTAATGCTAATACTCCGCTTTTAAAAGAGTTAGACGGTCTAATTGAACGAGCGCCGCACGGCATGCTGATTGTTAGCAAGTCTAAGCAGGTTGTTAACGTCATTCATGAACGTAACCCAAATACAGGAATTTGGACAGGAGATGTTAAAGAAGGCATTGATAATCAAACAGTTGTTGCTGCAAGTCAAGTTCTTGGTGTTGGTGTTGATGGTCTTCAGTATCGATTTCAAACAATTGTCGTTCTTGACCCAGTTGACAAAGATAGCGGTGAATATGATGACTATCGCCAGCTCCTATGGCGAGTAACAGGAAGTCGTCAGCAGCATGATGTCAATGTTATTGAATTTTACTACAAAGGAGAATAAATGTTTATTTTACCAGAAAACAAACCACAAGTGCCGAGAGACACACCACGAAACTATTTCATCTACGGCGAAACAATGAGCGGAAAATCCTATTTGGCCAACGAGTTTCCGAATCCAATTGTCTTAAACACGGACGGAAATGCTAGTGCTAACAGTGTACCAGCGATTCAATTAATCAATGCGCGAGACAGGAGCGGACGTATTACAAAATCAGTTATCGACCAGCTTAGTGAAATCTTACTGGCTTTGCAAACACAAGAACACACCTACGAAACAGTAGTAGTCGATGTTATTGACGATGTTATCGACATGATCAAAATTGCTGTCTGCGGTCAGTTTAGTGTTAAGTCATTATCTGAAATTAGCTATGGTAAAGGCTATGATTATTTCAATCAAGCATTGACAGAACTTGTGATTGATTTAAAAGCTTTACCAATGAATGTCATTTATATTAGCCGTCAGATTTCAGAGTATGATGACAAGGGTAACGCAACTAAAGATAAACCAAGTCTAAAAGATAAGTATGTCAATCTCATCAATGGCAATTCAGATTTGATGGTGCATACTGAAAAAATCGGAAACAATTACAACCGTGAAGTTGACCGAAAGCGTAAAACATATTATGCAGATCAAGTCGATGACAAAGCGATTTTAAAGATTTTACAAACTATTCGAGGGGCTGTTGAACCAGCTCGCCAAAAAGCGCAAACGGCATCAGTTGCTAAAGCTGAAGTGAAACCGAAAACAACTAACGACGAAGATTTATTTTAATTAAAAGGAGAATATACACATGAGTTTATTAGATATTGCAAAAGGACTTAAAAAGAATGGATTCGACCCACGAAAAGACAGTGTTAACAGTCAACCAGCTATTCCCGCAGGAACTTATCCAGTAGTGCTTAGAAAAGCGACATTCAACGTATCAGAAAGCGGTTGGGAAAGTCTCGGTTATCAATTTGAAGTCCGCGGCGGTGATTACGATGGACGTTCAGATTTTGTCACTTTCGGAACACTTGATACTTGGGAAACAAAAGATGGAAAAACAATCGATTTAGGCTGGTCTGTCGAAAAAACTATTAAATTCTTCCAAAAAGTTATTGTTTTGGCTGGTGATGAGCTAAAAAATAGTGATTTTGAAGATGGTAAAGCCATGGAAGAAGCTCTTCAACGTAAAGCGGTTGGTTCTTATTTCAATCTTATTATTGATGAAGGTGTTTCTAAAAAAGGAAAAGAATACCGTAATTACGATATTGAAGAGGAAGCAAATCAACCTATTATGTCAGCTACTGAAATTGACGATGATGACCTTCCATTTTAAAAAATGCGTTAGATAGGAGATGTTAGCATGCTTAGCATGAAGGACTATGCTTTGAAGTATCAAAATCTGGGTTTCTCAGTAGTGCCAATCAACCCAAAGAATAAAATGCCTTTGGTTTCATTCGCTGGCAAAGCAATGTCAGCTGATGAAATTGAAAGTTTTTGGAACGGCTATCCGAATGCTAACATCGCTGTTCGAACGACTAATTTCTTCGTCATCGACATTGATAAGCATGGACCAACCAACGGATTTGAAAGCTTGAAAAAATGGGATGGTTTAAAGCTTATCGAGCCAACTTTACAAGCTAAGACTGCCAGTGGCGGAAAGCATCTTTTCTATTTTAAAAGAGAAGATATTCAAATCAGTCAAATGATTGGTTTCCTTCCAGGTGTTGACATCAAAGCGCATCCAAACAATTACGTCTTAGTGGCGCCGTCATCAACGGAAAAAGGTCAATACGAGTGGGACTTAGAGAAATCTAAAGAAGGCTTGACGATGGTAACACCATCGCGAGAACTGATTGAAGCTATTAAAAAACAGTATGCCTTAACGCACGGTCATCAATTTGACAATGCCGACGGCTTACGAGCTTTAAAAGCTAGGTCGTTAAAAAAAGCCAAAAATCAAACGACAGAATTGCTCGAAACCATCGCTGTTGGTTTTGGTGATGAAGGAAGTCGAAATGATAATCTCGCTAGTTTTGTAGGTGGCTTACTTTACCGTGCAGTGGACGATGAATTAGTTCTCCAACTAGCGCAAATAGCGAATAACAACAGTGTCGCACCACTTCCTGACGTGGAAGTGGTAAGGACTGTTGAAAGTATGATTAAAAAGGATAGAAGGTGATTATAATTGGTGATGTAGTTAGCATTGATTCAAATCCAGCGTTTTTGATGACGAAAAATGACACAATTCGGTCGAATAGTCCAAGCAATGTTTTAAAAGCTTTTAAAGCTGACGATCAATTAAGCATGTTTTTGAAGCACAATGAGTTTTCACAAGAACACGAGCTTACCGAAGACATTAAAATAGGAAATAGCCATTTCAAAAAAGGCGAACTACCTTCTAATTTTGATTCAGTTGTTAAAGTCTATTTCGAAAGCGTGTTAGACGTTGCGTTCACCAATCCAGCGATGGTTGATGGTATGGAAACATTCTTTTCAGAAAGGACCTATAATCCAGTAATTGAATATATGGAAGAAGCAGCCGAAGAATGGGACGGCAGACAACGAATCGATCGTATGTTTCAAGTCTATTTAGGTGCTGACGACATTGAATTAATTTCAAAAATCGCTCGAATGTGGTTAGTGGGCGCGGTTGCGAAGGTGTATGATCCGTATACTAAATTTGATTATGTTTTAGATTTGGTCGGTGGTCAAGGTGTCGGTAAAACATCACTACTTCAAAAATTAGGCGGTGATTGGTATACGGATGCCGTTACAGATTTTGCAAACAAAGACAATTACGACATCATGCTTAAAAGTTTAATTGTTAATGATGATGAGATGGTGGCAAGCAATCGCATGTCGTTCGCTGAAACAAAGGCTTTTATTTCAAAAACAAGTTTACGTTTTAGAAAACCTTACATGAAACGGACAGAAGAGTTTGCAAAAAATTTCGTTTTGGCACGCACAACTAACCAAAAAGAATATCTGAAAGACAAAACAGGTGAACGCCGTTTCTTGCCGGTTATGGTAAATGCCGAGAACCAAAAGAAACATCCGATGGAAATCGAACCAGAAACAATTAAACAAATCTGGGGTGAAGCCGTCACGATTTTTAAAAATGGTGCAAGTTTGATGTTTGATGAAGAAACTGAAAAAGAATTAAACGTTTATCGTGAACGATTCATGTATCGTGATGAAGTCGAACAACAAGTCTTGGAATACTTAGATATGCCAATTCCTAGCGATTGGGAAAACATGTCTGCTCAAAAGCAACATCAATACACACAAGCTTATTTTGACAACAGCCATGGTTTTGATGCTGGTGATGCTCAATTGACAAAAGTTTCAACACGAGAAATGATGTATAACTTGTTTATGAGAAGTTCGAACGACAGAAAGCTGTCAACGAAAATCAATATGATCATGGATAATCATCCTGAATGGGAGAAGAAACAATTCAAAATAGCTGGTAAAAACACTAAAGGATTTAAACGAAAAATCAAAAAATAGTTCGGTTACTTTTTCGATTTTATCGGTTACCATCGGTTACCTTTTGGGCAAAAAGTATCCGTAGGTAACCGTAGGTAACCGATAGAATTAGAGAACGGTTACCGCCTTAAACCCTTGATATTATTGACTTTCTTATATATAAGGTAACCGATAACTTATATTTTATTAAAAAGTATTATAAAAATAGTAAATATATAAAGAAACGTTGATATAAAAGGATTCTTAAAAAAATAGGTGTAATAAATATATAAAAAGTGTTTTTTATCGGTTACTCGGTTACCTTTACTATTTTTGAGGTAAAAATATGAGCAAATGGTCAAATAATTTAGCAACTAAACACTGCGTTGGTTGGTACGAACATCACGAGGAAACGCCGTTGGACGTGCTAGAGGATTTCGTTAATTGGACTAAGACCAGACATTTGAGAAGTTACATTAAAATTGCAGAGATGCTGCATGTCACAAGAAATGAAGCAAAGAGATTATTGGATTTAGCGGCATTGCCAGACGATGTGACTATTAAACGGATGAAGAATTTGATGGAGGGATAAGAGATGAAAGGAATTAAATTAGTAGATGTAGATTTGTCTGAAGCGCGCACAGAGCAAACTGGAACGTGTGAATTATGTTTTGGTTCAATGTGGTGTGATAATCCAATTTTAATCTTTGAAAATCCATATGGTGATCGTGTGAAAATTGATGGCTACTTTTGGAGTTGGGGTGATTATCTTGAGCTTGAGATTGACAACTATTTAAATTTCTCTGATTGGCTGTCAAAACAAGATGTTGATTGGAATATGTTGAATGAGGATGGTTATGAGTACTTAGCAGATTTAGTTTATTGGTATAGAGAGGAAAATGAAAATGATTAGCGTTTATTTTGTAATTTTAATTTTTTTGATTTTTCCAATGTTTGTGTTTTACGACAAGAAGGAACGAGTAAGATTTTTGATGTGTGGTCTACTTTACTATCTTGTTGATGCAATTAAAAAATATTTTGACAAGAAAGAAACAAAAGGTGAAGATAATGAATAAACAAGAACTAATTGGCAAATTAATAAAACTATTAGAAGCACCATCTGAAATCGGAGGAAGCGATTTTGATGATGGACATAATTACGGTATTGAACGAGCTATATTATTAGCCGAACAACTTAACGAACAACAACCACAAATGAACAAACAAGAAAAACCTGTAGTGCCGCAATTTGTGGCTGATTGGTATGTAGACCATGAAGCTGGTTTTGAACTTCATCTATCCTATCTGTGTATAAATGCACAACGTTACCCAGAACGAGTAGACCGTAAGGTTTTAAATTGGTATAACAACTTAGAAAATGAACCTATCCGGACGCTTGTAAATATGCATCAGTTTGGCTATGAGGTAGAGAAACAGAAGTTGTATACAGCAAAACTAAAATTAACTAATGAGTATCTTGGTTATGAGTCCCAACTCAATGACCTTCTTCATTATAAAATACCAGATAGTTCAACTAAAGAAGCAACAGCATTTCATTTTACAGAAGATGATTTGGTTAAATATCATATTTGGGGAAACGATACTTATAAAGTTACAGAGGTGGAAGATGAATAAACAAGAAGTGATTAACAAAATAGAAAAAGAGAAAAGTAGTTTAAATATGTGGGAAGACTTAACTCGTAATCGTGCTTTAAACGATGCATTGGCAATCGTTAGAAAACTTGATGCGCCAGAAAAGCTAGTAGTACCACAATATGTTGCTGATTGGATAGAATGGTGCAAAAGAAACAGTGTAACTTTGCTTGGAGCAATGAGCCCAATAGATGAACTAGGTACAGCTATCTGCAATGATAAGAAAGTGGAATCATTGGAGGCTTCTAAATGGGCAACAAGAAACCAAGAAACATTCGCACAAGCTTGGCTATTCGGCTATGAGGTTGAGAAAGAAAAGCTGTATACAGTAGAATTACCAAATCAAAATGGAGGTACTCATTTGGTACTTTGTAAGGACTGTGATGGCAAACTCTTTTTTGACGTATTCTTTAGCGAAGAATGGAAAACTTTTGGAAAGTGCAAACTGACAGAATCCGAAATCAAGAAAGATTTTGAGTGGGCGTGGCAATTTGCGAAAGAGGTGAAAGAATGATTCCTTATATCAAAATGTATTGGGAACATATCAATCCAAAAGAATCTGTTTTTCATACTAATGTAATCATAGATAACAAAGAATTCCAATTTGACTTGTATAGAACTAGAAAGGAACAGCTAAATGAAACCAAAATTTAGAGCGTTGGATAGACTTACAGGCAAGATGTTCCCAGTCGGAATAATTGATTACTCTATTCAGAGCGTATATATTGAGGAGCCGAATGAAATGTATTGTGAAAGAGATTTTGATGACGTCGAACTCATGCAGTCAACAGGACTTAGAGACAAGAATGGCAGAGAGATTTATGAGGGTGACGTTGTTAGGTATGAATGTTGTTTTGAAAGCTATGTAGAAGAGGTTATTTATGATGATAAGCACTGCAATTTTGGGACGATTGATAAGGATGAAAAAGCATTCTCATTTGATGCTTTAATTAGCGATTTCGACGTGGATTGTTTTGAAGTCGTTGGCAACAAATATGAAAATCTAGAATTATTAGGAGAATAAAATGAGATATGAAAATACACATGCTGAACTTTTAGAAGCGCAGCTCGTAATTGGTAAAGCAGTCATTGAAAGTATGTTAGAACTTATTCCTAAGAAAGGCACAGAGAAAGCAATTATCCCTGTGACCATTGAAGATAATGAGTTTGAAATTGAGGTGAGGATGAAATGAGTAAAGTTACAGTTTACAAAATAACTAAAGGAGACCATAACTATCTGATTGCTGATCCTAATGTTATGAGAGATATAATAGTACATTTTCTTGAAGATGAAAATGTTGATAAAGTTGTGATTAGTAAAGGAAAATAAAATGGTTGAGTTAAGAGACATTATTGATTTGATTATCATGGATAATAACGACCCAATCTACATATTTGATGATAACAATGAAATGTTTGAGTATGGTGTAGATGATATCTCAGATATACTTTCACACTATATTGATACAATTACTATTTATGATGGTATGGTTGAAATTTGCCTACAAGATTAAAGGAGAATGAGCTATGAATAAAGTTAAATTTTTTCACGATACGAACGGTAATCAAATAGAAAAAGAAATCAACGAATTTGCGTTAAAACATAAAATCATTAATGTTTCATATGCTGTTGACCTGTCGTCAGCCGGCTATTATAGTACGCAAGCGATGGTTTTATATAAAACAAGTTTTGGGAGAAAAAATAATGGCTAATAATCAGTAACCCACTTTGGTATCTAGAACCGTTCGATTCGGTTCGTGGGTATAGGCTAGGAAGAAAAAAAATTAAAATAGAAAGTTGGCCTATGATGAGTGTTACCTAGTCGACACTCTGAGGACTCTAAATCATTCTAGATCCATGGAAAATGGCTCATTACTAAGGTATTCTCTAAAACCTTAGATTTTCCAGAAGATTTCGCGGATAGACTATTGGGAACAGTCGTTTTCGCAAAAGGGCTGCAGGTGGTTCGAATCCATTTGCAGTCGTTAAACCAGAAATTAAAAAAACGGAAATAGAGGTGGTTAAAGCACTCCTTCTTACAAATGTTTTAACTACTTTAAATTACTACAAAAATTAGTACTGCAGACAAGGTTTTATCTGGTTTACTTTGCTGGCAAAGAAATTAAAAAGAAAGCGAGGATTAATACTATTTTCTTTTAACGTGCTGTGAAGCACAAAAAAAGCCTGCTCGGGCAAGCAGACATCACATAGAAAACTTACCTATATTATATCAAATTTTGGAGAGGTTTTCATGAAAACTTGTGAACGTTTACGAAAAATTCAATGGCTAGATGATTACATTGAAAGTCAAATGAATCAATTACAAAAATTGGAATCTCAAGCGCTCAAAATCAACGCCAGTCCATTACAAGCTGATAAAGTCCAAAATGGAAATCGCAAAAAAAGAGACGATCTATATGTTGAACTAATTTCAACGAAAGAAGAGATTGAAGAATACACAATCGAGGCAATGAAACAAAAACGTGAATTTAGGAAGCGCATTGCTGAAATTCCAGAGCCAGAGGCAAGAGGCCTGTTGCAGATGGTTTATATTGATCGTTTGTCTATCGATGAAATATGTGAACGAAAAGGCTGGACGACACGTAAGACGTATTATGTTTGGCTTAGACGAGCAGAGGCTTTCTTGGAAGATTGAGAAATCAATCTTCTTTTTTTATGGGTTTTCGGATTTGAAATCCGTAAACCTAGTAAAGGTTCTTTAGGTGGTCGTAGGCATCCCACAGCTTGTGGTGTACCTAGAGGTTACAAAAAGTAACAATATAACTAATAAATATAGTGTAATAGTGTGTAAATATACAGTAACTGTAAACGCAGGTAACTTTCAAAGTGGTAATATAGTAATATCAAATAATAAGGATAAGGCAGTAGCAATAGTTATTGCCTTTTATTTATGCAAAGAAAGGAGTGATAAGGTTGCCAATGGTACGAAGGTGTAAATATACAGACTGTCATACATTAGTAGAAAGACCTACATATTATTGTGATAAGCATAAGCAATATGAGGCTGAGTATGCTAAGCAGCGCGAGACATATAGTCGTACGTATTACAACAAGCGAGTTCGCAACAGAGATGAAGCGAATAGAGAACGTAATAAGTTTTATCATTCATTGACATGGACATCGCTTCGCGAGCAAGCTCTAAAACGTGATCATTATCTTTGTCAGTATTGTTTGGCAAATGGTATCAAAAGACCTAACTCGAGAGTTGGCGACCACATCACGCCAGCGGAAATAGCTCCAGAAATACGCACGGATTTATCAAACATCGCAACAGCGTGCAGGGACTGCGATAATGTCAAACGTAAACTAGAGCAGGAAATCTATGGCACTGGTCAAGGGAACACGCATAGAAACACGAATTTGAGGTTCTCAGTGAGTCAATGGGCTGGATTGATAGCCCGCAAAAAGAAAGACGTCCGAGAAGGGGTCTAAAACGCTCTGTATCGAGTTTTAACAATCGGGAATATAATTATATTCGAGACGTTTTAAAATGACCCCCGCCCCCTATCTCGTGTCAAGGAGAGCCACCACAAGGTGTTTGCTTGTGTCGCGCGCCATTTTTCAGATTTTTAAGGGGTGTCATAAAGAGTTTTGAAAGGAGAAATGATGAGTGGTTAAGAATCCGTATTATCAGCAGAACGATGGGCGTTTACCCAGCGACCCGCCAAACCACTTGGGGACAGTGTCAAGGGAAGTTTGGCGCAAAATCGTTCCGTTTTTAGAAAGTACAAACAAGATTCAACGCATTGATACGTTTTTGGTTGAAACTTACTGCACGAATTATGAAATTTACAAACTTGCTTACGAGAATGTTAAAGAAAATGGCATTCAGCAGGAAATGACGAAACCTATTCAAGCGCAAGGATCTGGTGAAATTCTCGGTGAGCAGTCGCTTGGTTTTAAAAAGAATCCAGCAGTCGCCACAATGAAGGATGCTGTAGATACCTTGAATAGAATTGGTGTTCAACTTGGTTTAACTCCTAAAGGGCGTCAAGAGCTTATGGAAATTGCTGGCGAACAGTCAGATGAAGGCTCAATCAAAGATAAAATGAAAGAATTTTTTAAATAAAAAGAGGTGAGGAAACATAGTTGAGATTGATTTAATGAAAACAAAAGATGTAATCGGTGCTTATCAAAGTATCGATTTTTCTTTTGTCCGCAAAAAATACACAGACGCTGGCACACAGTACTGTTTTAACGTTCTAGACGGCAAAATAGTAGCTGGTTACAATATCAAGTTAGCATGTTTCCGCCATCTTAGAGACTTGCAAAGACAAGGACAAGACGATTTCCCTTACGTTTATTCTGTTGACGCTTTTAATCGTTTTTTGAAGTTCTTGTCATTAGTGCCAAACGTGGACGACTTGAGCAAGAAGCTAGAACCTATGGATTGGCAATTGTTTATTTTTAGTCAAATATTCGCATGGTTTGATTTGGACGGTTTACCACGCTACGTCAACATCATCTTGTCGATGGCTCGGGCGCAAGGGAAAACAATGATAGCTGGCATTAGTCTTAATTATTCGTTTTTAATCGAGACTATCGGTCTTAGTAACCAAGATTTTTTGGTTAGCTCGCTAAACTTTGAGCAAACAATGAAGCTCTATACATACGTTAAGTCTATGATGTCACGGATCATCGAAAATGAGCCGTTTAAATCGTTAGCAGTTGAGACAGGTTTACAGCTGTATACACGAGAAATCAAAGCGACAGTCGATAGTAACAGCATTCAAACCATCTCTTTTGAATCTGGTAAATTTGACTCGAAACACTTTAAATTAGCTGTTGCCGATGAGGTCGGCGAGCTCAAAACGGATGAAGGTATTTCCAAAATTACATCTGGTCAGGTCAATACGGAAGGTTCTCGCTTTATCGAGATTTCCACATCTTACCAAACGCCAGACGTACCGTTTCATCAAGAACAAAAGAAATTGATTGAAATTATGGAACGTGACTTCGATAGGTCTGGAGACGACCAGCTTTGTTTGATTTGGTCGCAAGACAATCTGGAAGAAACATTCCAGCCAGAAACATGGGCTAAAAGCAATCCGCTGTTGAATCACCCAGACTTGAAAGATAGCCTTATGAAAGGTTTGCTTTCTGAACGTGACAAGAAAATGCTTATGGGCAAGCTTGCCGATTTCCAAGTTAAAAACATGAATTGTTGGTTGCTTGCTGATAGTAACAGCTTTCTTGATTTGAAAGATATCGAAAACGCGGTCATTCCTGAGTTTGATATACGAGGTAAGCGCGTGTACGTTGGTCTTGACGCTTCTATGTTTAGTGATAATACGGCTATCGGTTTTGTTTACCCGTATTTAGGTGAAGATGGTAGCCAAAAATGGCACGTAGAACAGCATAGTTTCATCCCTTGGCAACAAGCAGGTTCGCTTGAGGCTAAAATGGAGCAGGACGGCGTCAATTATCGTGAGCTTGAGCGAAAAGGCTACTGCACCATCACAAGTCACCCACAAGGACTTATCAACCCAGAGGAGGTTTACCGCTGGTTTTTAGATTATGTCGAAGACAACGCACTTGACGTTGTCTTTTTTGGTTATGACGCAATGGGCGTGTCTAAGATCATTAAGGCGTTAGAAGCTAACACAAGTTTCCCTTTGATGCCAATCAGACAGCGTACAAGCGAGCTGAAAGACCCGACTAAGTTCTTACAAACGCTATTTATCGAAGGCAACATCACACGTATTGATGACGAAATCATGCGCAAAGCCTTGATAAATGCCGTTATCAAAGAAGATAACATTGGTATTCAGGTAGATAAGATGAAATCGACTTACAAAATCGACGTGGTAGATGCGCTTATTGATGGCTTTTATGATGGTATGTACGCATTTGAAGACTATGCAATAACAAACAATCCTACATGGAAAGTAGAACACATGTCGCAAGAAGCGGTTTTGAATTGGTTAAAAAACCCTGAAAGTGGCATGTTAGATGATTATTAGAGGTAAAAAAACAATGATTTTAAAGTTTTTTAAAGCGATTTGGGATGCTTTTGACGTGATTATGTTCGTCCTAGCAGCAATTTCAGTTAATTTAACGACTTATTACCAACAGCATGTTGCTTTTGGTATTAGTATGACAATCACATTCTTTTTAGCTGGTTTAATCAGCGAATTAATTTCTGGTAAAGGAGAAAAATGATGGTATCAGCAATTTTAAATGCAGCACTAGTAATGATGGGCGTATTTGTGTTCTTAGTGTTTCTTGTTCTCAGTTTTTTCGCATTATTGCCTATTTTGGCTTTTATCTATTGCGTAATCGCAGAACTTTATAAGTGGATTAAGTCAAAATTTGATTAAGCAGTGAGCTTTAGAAAGGAGGTGAGAATATTTGCCGATTTTTAATTTTATGAATCAGTCAACTGAGAGTCCACCTGTTACACAATTCTTTGGTGATGATGATTATAACTATTTAACGGCTAATTTGACTGGCAACGAATGGGTCTCAGCCAAGCAAGCGTTAAAAAATTCGGATTTGTTTTCGATAATCAATCAGCTTTCGAATGATTTGGCTACAGTTCGACTGACTGCTAACAAGCGTATGCAAGGAATTATTGATAATCCGACTAACAATTCAAATCGTTTTGGTTTTTACCAATCTATCTTTGCTCAATTGCTTTTGGGCGGCGAGGCGTTTGCTTACCGCTGGCGCAACGTTAACGGGAAAGACGTCAAATGGGAATTCTTGAGACCTTCGCAAGTCAGTATGAATCCTATTGATTACGAGCATGGGCTTTATTACAACATCACGTTTGATGATCCCAAAATTGGAGCGAAAATGAACGTTCCGCAAAATGATGTCTTGCATTTTCGTCTGCTGTCTGTGGACGGTGGCAAGACCAGTGTTAGTCCGCTTATGGCGCTAACCAGAGAGCTGAATATTCAGAAAGCTAGCGATAATCTAACGCTTAATTCGCTTAAGAATGCCTTGAACGCTAACGGAATTTTGAAAATCAAGGGTGGTGGTCTACTAGACTTCAAGACTAAACAATCTCGCTCACGCCAAGCCATGAAACAGATGAATGGTGGTCCTTTGGTTTTGGATGACTTGGAAGACTTTCAACCGCTCGAAATCAAGTCGAATGTAGCTCAATTGCTTAGTCAAGCTGATTGGACAACAGGTCAATTCGCTAAAGTTTACGGCATTCCTGAAAATGTCGTAGGTGGTAAAGGTGATCAACAATCATCTTTGGATATGTCTATGAACGTTTATGCTAAAGCGGTCGCAAGGTATTTAAGACCGTTTGTTAGCGAGCTAAGTAACAAGCTTGGGTGCGACATTGATTCAGACATTTTTCCAGCGGTTGATCCAACAGGTTCAAACTATATCAAACGTATTAGCGAGTTGGTTAAAACTGGTGTAGTGGCTCAAAATCAAGGCCTGTACATGTTACAACAAGCAGAGATTTTACCTAAAGATTTGCCAATTGGCGAGAACCTGAACAGCATTAAACAGCCATTGAAAGGGGGTGAGGGAGATGGGAAAGATTGATATTAAGGGCGACATTGTTTCTAATGATGTCGGTGAGTTTTATGAATGGTTTGGAATGTCTAGTACATATCCTAAAAAAATCCAACAAGCTATCTTGAATGACGAAGATAACGAAATCGTTTTAGACGTCGCTTCGAACGGCGGTGATGTATTCGCAGCAAGCGAAATCTACACAATGCTTAGAGATAGCCAAAAGAACATCGTTGTTAACATTCAAGGTTTAGCTGCTAGTGCTGCTAGTGTCATTGCGATGGCTGGAAATACTGTTCGAATGTCACCGACAAGTCAACTTATGATTCATAAAGCTTCGGTTTCTACAGTCGGAAACAGTGACGATTTAGAACACGAATCAGGAGTCCTAAACGGCATTGATGAATCAATCGCTATGGCTTACGAGCTTAAAACAGGCATGAAACAGACAGATATTTTACAACTTATGTCAAATGAAACTTGGATGAATGCAAAAGTTGCAGTTGACAAAGGCTTTGCGGACGAAATCATGTTCAATGAATCCGATGATGAGCCAATCTTTGAAAATGCCATTCATGCTTTGCCAAGCAAAGCAGCAATCAACAAATTCAAGAATTTGATTGCTAAAGAAAAATTGAATAAACAATCAAGTCAGCCTACTAACTCTGTACGAGAACGTAAGCTGGCTATTTTATTGGACAAAAAAGGAGAAAATTAATGGATATTAACACACTTAACAATCTTTGGATTGAAGCGGGACACAACGTTGAAGACCTCAATGAACAAATTAACAATGCACTGAATGACGACAATTTCTCAGCAGAAGCATTTTCTGATTTGAAAGACAAACGCGATAACGCTAAAGTTCGCCGTGATGCTTTGAAAGAGCAATTGGTTGAAGCACAAGCACGCACTGTTGTGGAATCACCAAAAGCGCCACTTAACGATAAAGAATTGGAAGTTAAAGACCAATTCATTAACGATTTCAAAGACTTGATTCGCGGTAACTTCAAAAACCTTGTTGATTCTAATGAAACGGATGCGCCAGGGAACGGTGGCCTAACTATTCCTAAAGACATTCAAACTACAATCCACACATTAGTTCGTCAATACGATTCATTGCAACAATACGTTAACGTGGAAGCTGTTACAACGCTTTCTGGCTCACGCGTTTATGAAAAATGGACTGATGTCACACCACTTAAACCGCTTGAAACAAGTGCAGCTATCGGCGATAACGATGACCCACAATTGACTACAGTTAAATACCTCATCAAACGTTATGCAGGTATCACAACAATTACTAACTCTCTTCTTAAAGATACAGCTGAAAACATCATTGCTTGGTTGTCAAGTTGGATTGCCAAAAAAGTTGTCGTTACTCGCAACACTGAAATTATCAAAGCAATTGATAAATTGCCAACAAAACCAACATTGGCTAAATGGGATGACATCATTGACCTTGAAGCAAAAGTTGACCCAGCCATCAAACAAACATCAATGTTTTTGACTAACACTTCTGGTTTCGCAGCGCTTAAAAAAGTTAAAAACGCTATGGGTGATTATTTGATGGAACGTGATGTGAAATCACCTACAGGCTATTCAATCGATGGATTCCCTGTTAAAGAAGTAGCAGACCGCTGGTTGCCAAACAAATCTACAGCGCATCCACTGTACTTTGGTGATTTGAAACAAGCCGTTACTTTGTTTGACCGCGAAAACATGTCACTTCTTGCAACAAACATCGGTGCTGGTGCATTCGAATATGACCTCACTAAAATCCGTGTTATCGATGGGTTTGACGTAGCTACTGTTGATAACGAAGCTTTTGTCCCTGCATCATTCACAGCAATTGCAGACCAAACAGCAAACTTCCAAGCAGCCGCAGCTGCAGCAGCACCAAAAGAATAAAAGGAGTTAAGTAATGAGCGTTACCAAAAACGATGTGATGTTAGCACTAAACTTAGACGAGAGTGACGACGTTGCGCTTATCCAAGCATACATCACAACAGCTGAAACATATATCAAGAATGCTGTCGGTAACGCTGACGGCTTTTTTGAGCAAGAAAACGTTAAGTCACTCTATGACACAGCGGTGCTTGCATTAGCAAGCTCGTATTATACATACAGAGTGGCTTTAACAGATACTATGACTTATCCTATCGATTTGACTTTGAACAGTGTTATAGGCCAATTGCGTGGCTTATACGCTGTTTATTGTGAGGGGTGATGCAAATGGCTAGGAAGCAATATAAGCCAACAGATTTTAGAAATAAAGCAGAATTTGGCGCTTATGAATCAGTACCTAATCAGTTTACTGGTATTAGCGTTCCTAAGTTCGTACCAAAATTCACATTGCATTACAAGCCTCATACACGTACGCTGAATCAGCAATATTTAGCGATTTCAGCAGGTGAAAGTGAATCGCGGATAATTGTCATAAGACACAATTCAAAGGTAGTGGAGGGACAAGCAGTGCGTTTAAACGGTACTGTTTACAATATTTCAAAAGTTAGTCCTGACGAAAACTTTGGATTAAACAGATATGACTTTGTTACGTTGAAAAAATCGGAAAAGGTAGGGAAACAAGATGGTTGAGTTAGATCAAGCTTTAGAAGAATGGTTGGAAACAGTTCAGGACATTGGAAATTTATCGCTTGCGGAACAATCGAGAATAACAGAGGCAGGTGCAGAGGTTTTCAAGGACGAGCTTGCTAAAGCCACAAAAGAAAAGCACTACTCGAACCATAAAGACCCCAAATATGGGCACATGGCAGATAGCTTGTCTGTCCAGAAGACTGGCGTAGATGGCAGAAAAAATGGTAAATCAACTGTTGGTTGGAAAAATCGTTTTCATGCTCAAAACGCCAGACGTTTGAATGACGGAACAAAGAAATATAAAGCAGACCACTTTGTAACAAAGGTGCAGAATGACAGCGCTGTTCAAAAGAAAGTGCTGTTAGCTGAAAAAGCTGAATATGACAAAATCATTCATAAGAAAGGAGCTAAGTGATGTTAGCAACATTAACGTTAAAGAACTTAATTGATGGCAAAGGATTTGGTGAAATAAGCGAAGTATATGCAAACAACTTGCCAAGGGAAGTTCAAGAAAATACTGATAAGACAATTGTGCTGCTACGAGAATCTGACGCCTTTCTTGGTATGTTTGGCAATGACAGCTTTTTCGGCAAAACGAATCAAATCGAAGTCCAAATTTTTTACAAGTTGGACGTTGATTTTGATTTAGACGAATTTGAAACAAGACTGATGAAATTTCTTGTTTCTGAGCATTACAAAATTACAGACATTAGAGAGCACAGCATAGACCCAGACACCTATCAAATGACGGGTGTCTTTTATGTTGAGCGAGAAAAGATTTTAAAAGGAGAATAATTATATGGCAATTGTCGGTTTAAAAATGGTGACACTAGCACTAGTAGATCCAAAAACACAACAACTCATTAAAGGCACAAACGGACTTTCAGAATCAGGTATTGTTGAAGTTGGTGCTGAAATGCTTGGTACTAAAACAGCCAACATTTCTAACATGGAAGGTTCAGCTACTAAGATTTCTGGTAACAACGCAGTACAAGACGTTCTAATCGCACCAGGTTCACCAACAGTAGCACTTGACTTCAATAACTTGGACTTTGAAATCAAACAAAAACTTTTGGGCTATCGCTCAGATTCAAAAGGTGGATATACACTCTCTGGCGATAAACCACACGTTGCTATGCTAATTGAATCAGAAACACTTGATCGCGCACATTCTGTATACTTCGGTTTTGCCAACGGAATCATGCAAGAAAACGCACAAAATGTGGCGACAGATACAGATACAGCTCAAACACGTAACGATGACAACATGACTTACAACGCTTTGTCAGCTAAAGCGTTTAATGGTGAACCACTTAAGAAATATTATTCAGGTGCAGATGGATTCCAAGAAGCTAACATGCTTAAAGAGGTTTTTGGTGGTTACACAGCTGGAGCTGGCGTCCCAGGAGTAGGAGGAGTAGGCGCCTAATTTTTGTTAGGTTGGATTTAAAATCCAGCCTTTTATTTTTTTAAGTTAAGGAGAGAGACAATGGAAGTTAAAACAATCACTATCCCAGAACTACAAAAGAAAGCATTTGAAGTGCACACTAGTATCCGCAACATGAAACGCATGTTTGCTTATCAACTAGACGTGGCTAAAGTCAGTGATGGCCTCGATGGAGATGATGCGGTCGGCCAAATCGAAGCTAGTCTTAAAGGCTTAGATGCAACACTCGCATTCATTCGTGCTATTTTGAATCTTGATGACGATGCTTATGAAAAATTGCTTGATTTGGACAGCGAACGTGTTCAAAAGATTTCTGAACAAATCACTCGCCATTTGCTTGGCTTGACTGATGAACAACTCGAGGATGCTAAAGACCCAAAAGAGTAAAAACACCTGGGGAACAGGTCTTTGAACTTGAAAACAGAATTGAAGACTTGAAGTTAATCATTAAACAAGCGCTCATCAACTTTGGGTGGACGTTGGACGAGTGTAATGACACTGACTATTATGAGTTGATGTCCATCATGAGTGCGAAAGAAGCGGATGATAGGGTTGTTGACCCCATGTCTCTTCTTTAACTTTTCAGGGAAAGGAGGAGAATATTGGCAAATAAAATACAAGCCACGATGTCAACCGAAATCGCTTTGAACACTTTGGGAGCTAGCGATTCTATCAAACGACTAACGCAATTAGTTGGTAGTGCCACAAGTGCTTGGAAAGCACAAGAAGCGCAATTAAAGAGCGCTGGCGACTCTTTGGGCGCTGCGAAAGCTAAATATGATGGTTTGAGTGAATCGATTACTCGCCAACAAGCTAAAATTGACAGCTTGAAACGCGAACAATCGGAACTTAAAGGTAACACCGCGGAAACAGCTGAGCAATACTTAAAGTATCAACGCCAAATCGACCAAGCCACAACAAAACTAGCTTCGATGGAAAGCCAACAACAGAAAGCTAAGTCTAGCCTTGATTATTACAAATCTGGTTTAGCTGGTCTGCAACAGCAATTTAGACAGCAGAACGAAGCTTCTGAAACATATATTAAACGGCTTCAAGCCGAAGGCAAAGAGAATGAAGCCAACGAAGAGAAAGCTAAACACCTAAAGGGTTCAATCGAAAATCTTACAAAACAATATAAGATTCAAGAGGACATGTTGCAAAAGGTTGCTGCCGAATCTGGTAAAACAAGTAGCGAATATCTCCTACAAAAGAAACGTCTGGATGAAACTGCGACAAGTTTAGCTAATGCTAAAGCGAATGCGAATCGTTTTAACGCTGGCTTAGTTGATTTGCAACAACAGCTCAAACAACAAAACGAAGCTTTTGGAACATACATCAAACGGTTGCAGGCTGAAGGAAGAGAGAGTGAAGTAAATGCAGAAAAATCCAAGCATCTAAAAAGCTCGATTGAAAACCTCACGAATCAATATAAGATTCAAGAGAGCATGCTCGAAAAAGTCGCTGCTGAGTCTGGAAAGACAAGCGACAAATACCTTCTTCAAAAGAAACGTTTAGACGAAACAGCCACAAGCTTAGCCAATGCAAAAAACGAGCAAGAGAAGCTTAATGAAGAGTTCCGAAAAGCTAACCCAACGTTTTTCGACAAAATAAGGGTAAAAGCCAAAGAATCTGCGAACGAAATGCAAGAACTCGCTGAAAAAGCGACGCATACCAATTCCGTTTTAGGTTCTTTCCGTGAAAAGCTCTCGTTTGGTGCCGTTGCCGGTTTAGCACAGACAGCTATTCAAGGCGTCACTAGCGCTTTGAGTGGCATGACTGGCGAAGTGATGAACACTTCTGACGCGATTGAAAAATTCCAGTCAACAATGAACTTCGCGGGTAAGACTAAGGAAGAAACCGAAGAAGCCACCAAGCTTTTTAAGAAATATGCAGATGATACTGTGTATGACTTGAATGACATCACAAACACCGGTGCGCAACTAGCCGCCAACGGTATCGAAAGTTACAAAGAACTTGCAATTGCTGCAGGGAACCTTAATGCCGTTGCCGGTGGTAATGCAGATACTTTCAAATCAGTTGGTATGGTACTTACGCAAACCGCAGGCGCTGGTAAACTAACCACTGAAAACTGGAATCAAATGGCCGATGCTATTCCTGGTGCGTCAGGGAAAATGCAAGAAGCTTTGAAAAACATGAACGCTTACACTGGTGACTTCCGTGATGCTATGGCAGATGGCCAAATCTCAGCAGAAGAATTCTTAAAAGCTATTCAAGACCTAGGTTCAACGGATGCAGCCGAAGAGGCAGCACGTTCAACTAAAACGTTTGAAGGTGCAATTGGGAACTTGGAAGCCACAGTTACAACTGGCATGACAAATGTTCTTGACGCTTTTGGTAAAGAGAAAGTCACGGGAACTATCACTAAGTTCGGCGACATTGTCGCTAAAGCGTTTGAGAAAGTGGCTGATGGCGTCAAATGGATGAAAGATAACATAAGCGTTATTACCATGGGGCCACTAGGGCGATTCGCGAACGTGGTCAAGATGACTTTTGGGCAAGTAGTTGAGTCTTTCGACAAAGGCAAAGGTGCTATAAAGGATTTTTTGGAAAAACTCGGGACTGTTAATTTAAATTTTAGTGGCGCAGTTTGGCAAGTTATGGCTGACGCTGTTGCGGGTATTTCTAATGGCTTCGAAAGTATTTCAAAAAACATGAAAGATTCCGAATCACCGATAAACGCTTTTAAAAATGGGTTTGAAAAAATCGTTGGCTTGTCGGACAAGTTCTTCATGTATATCTATAATCATACTGGCGATATTGTTCAAATCGTCTCAAGTGTGACAGAAATTGTAGGCCTATTCGCTCAAGGAGTTTGGGACACTGCATCAGACGCGATTAAAGAGATTGGAAAAGGATTCTCTGTAATCTTTAAGAACAGCAAAAAGTCGTTTGACCCAATTTCAAAACTTTCTGGCGCTGTCCAAGAACTCGCCAAACATAGAGCTGCCATTAAGGCTCTTGGTGCAGTGTTTGCAACATACTTCATTGGTACGAAAGTAATAGCAGGCTTTAATGCAGCTAGTACCGCTATTAAGACGATGGCTGGTAACATTGTAACGAGCTTTAACGCTATAAAAGGGGCAGTGGTGGCTAACCCGTTTCTTATCGTGGCTGTCGCTATCACGGCTTTGGTCGCAGGATTTGTTGAGCTTTACAAGCATAATAAGAAATTCCGCGATTTCTGTAACGGTATCGCAAAATCCATTAAAGACGGTATTGGTGACGCTATTAAGTGGCTTAAGAATACCTTTAGCAACATGTCTAAAGGCTGGAACAACTTCAAGAAGTCAATCTCAAAAGGGACAGACAACGTCGTTAAAAGCATCCAAAACGGTGCTAAGAAAGTCGGCGATTTCTTTGTGAACGTTGGTAAGACTATTAAGAACGTCATGACCACAATCGGAAAAATCCTGATCTTTGCTAATCCCGTTGTTTTAGGCTTTGCGAAAATGTACAAAGAAAACGCCAAGTTCCGCAAATTTGTCAAAAGCATTGTTAATATTGCCGGTGACCTTAAGAAAGGTCTTGCCAAAAAAACGGACGAAATCAAAAAAGATTGGGACAAGCATTGGACGAGCTTCAAGGATTCGGCTTCGAAGACTTGGAATAAAATCAACAAAGATACTGAAGACAAAATGGCTAAACAAGCCAAAGAAATCAAAGATAAGCACGATGAAATCCATAAGCAATGGTCTAAAACGTGGACAAAATCAAAAGATTTCTTGTCTGATCGTTGGGATGACATCAATGCTGATACCAAGAAGAAATTCGGCAAGGACTTAAAAGGCTTGCTCTTCAGCAATCTGGATGCCATTGGGAATAAATTCCAAGAAATTTGGAACGCCATTCGAAATGGTTTCCGCGATATGTGGAACGGTTTGAAAGACTTAGCTGGTAACGGTATTAATGCAGTGATTGCTATTCCGAACAGCGGTATCGACGGTATCAACAGTCTAATCCACGACTTCGGTGGACCGAAGAACGCAATCGGTAAAATTCCAAAAGTCAAATTCGCGAATGGTACAGGTTTCTTTAATGGTTATCGAAATGCAATCACAAGACCGACACTTGCCACACTAAACGATGGTAACGACAGTCCTGAAACCAACAATCAAGAGATGGTGATTCTACCTAATGGTAAGTCATTCTTGCCACAAGGCCGAAACGTTGAGTACCTCTTGCCAGCTGGTTCGGAAGTTATCAACGCCAGTGAATTGGCTATGCTAGCAGGATTAAACAATCGTCAAGCATTCGCCAAAGGAACAGGCTTCTGGTCTAAGGTTTGGAATACGGCCACAAACGTTGCTGGATCAGTATGGGACGGCCTTAAAGACGGCGTTGACAAGTTCACTAAGATGTTGAGTTTTATCACTGATGCTGTTGCGCATCCAATTGACACGTTGGCTAAGAAGTTCAATCCGAAATCAGATAACTTGGACGGAATGTTCAAACACTTAGGTAATGCACTTTACAAGAAACCAGTTGAGAACGCTAAGAACTGGTGGAAAGAGCTTTGGAGCATGGCGAATGAGAAAGCTTCTCCAGAAGTTCAAGCTGGAGCTATTGGCGATGACTATCAGTTCAAAGACCGTGCAGCCGACAGTGGCGCCGACCCATGGGGCTATTTCTTCAAAGAATGTGTGTCATTCGTTGCATCTCGTTTGGCCAACCAAGGCGTTAACCCAAGCTTATTTAGCCATCTTGGTAATGGTAATATGTGGCTTAATGCGCCTGTACCACACAGTAGCACACCTCGTCCAGGTATGATTGCGGTCTACGCGAAAAACGGTCAAAATCACGTTTCAACTGTGTCTGGAGTTTCTGGCGGTACGTTCTCAGGGGAAGAATATAACTACGCTGGTAGCCATGCTTATCACGCGTTCTCTGGACGCCCAATCTCACAAATCGATACATTCCTTGATTTTGGCGTGCACGTAGCAGACAAAGCGAAAGAGGAGAATTCTCCGCTTCGCAAGCTCATTAAAGGTCAAGTTGGCGGAATGTTTGACTGGATCGCCAAAATGCTAGCACCATTGAACATGGCAAGCAGTTTAGACAATCCTCAAGGTGGTTCGGTAGAGCGCTGGCGCAGCTATGTTGAAAGAGCGTTGAAAGCTAATGGTATTGAACCAACAGCCTTCCGAGTTTCTAAGATTTTGGCAACTATCAAACGTGAATCGAACGGCGACCCAAATGCTATTAACAATTGGGATAGTAACGCATTAGCAGGCCACCCTTCAATCGGGTTGATGCAAACAATTGGGCCAACGTTCGAAGCGTACAAGCATGCGGGCCACAACAATATCCGAAACGGGTATGATAACTTGCTTGCCGCTATTAATTACATCAAACACCGCTATGGTACATCTGACGCAGCCTTTAATCGTGTTGCGGCATACGGCTATCGCAATGGTGGCTTGGTTTCTAACCACGGCGTGTACGAGTTAGCAGAAGAGAACAAGCCTGAATACGTTATTCCTACAGATGTCGCCAAACGTGGTAGAGCGTGGCAGTTGCTTTCTGAAGCGGTAGCTAGATTTGCTGGTGAAGCACCAGATGACCGCAACCAAAGCGCTAGCGATGCATCAATCGCAAAACTTGAAGCTAAATTCGATACAGTTATCGGATTGTTATCACAGCTTGTATCTAAGGGCGATAGACCAATTGAGGTTAAAAACCTTATTGATGGTCGGAGTGTATCGGACGGTTTAGCGCCTTACATGCACAAAGCTACAAATGCATATGAACAACGCCAAACGCTCTTGAATGGCGGAAGCATAATCTAGAAAGGAGGACATTTTTTGACAGGTATTTCTATTAAATACAACGAAGTAGACTGGATAGAAGCTCTAAATGAGCTTAGCGGCACTGGCAGAGCTGTTGTGACAGATGCGAACCGCAATGTTGCAGCCAACTTCAATAACAACTATCAAGACCAAGGCATGCACCGTTACGGCCAACAATTCTTGTACAGCACGTTATCGGTTAAACAAGTATCTGTTTCAATTAAACTTGTCGGGAATCAAGCATTTTTCAATGAAGCTGCTGGTTTAATCGGTAAGTTCCTAAATGTTACCGAGCCAAAGAAGCTCATCTTCAGTGATGAACCTGATAAGGTTTGGGAAGCAATCGCAAGCGGTCAACCTGCTTTGGCAGTGGACAATAGTACATCGCCAGCAACAGCAACAATCACAGTTACCTTTGACGTACCTAAGTCGTATGCCGAAGGTCAAACCGAGTGTTTAGTTGGCACTGATAGCAGTAGTAAGTACGGCACAATCACTAAAGTGACTAACGATCATTACAAGATCAAATTAAACAACTTTGGCTCAGCAGTGGCTTATCCGAAGTTTAAAATCAAACATAATTCAGATAATGGCTGGGTCGGTATCGTCAAAAGTCAGACGGAAAACTACGAGATTGGTAACCCTGAAGAAGCAGACGGAAAGAATATCAAGAAATCAGAAATCCTATTCGACTATGTTTCTAACAACCGAATCACCACAGGGCTTCAAGAAGGCGCTAAGAACGTTGCTATTTTGAATGACAATTCTCAAGACATTAACGGAACGCTTGCTATTGATAACGCGTGGGGTCGACCTCATATCGCCTTAGCTGATAAAGGCCCTGGCACCAAAGGGAACAGAGGTGCTTCGATTACTTGGGAAATTCCAGCTGATAGCAACGGCGAAAAAGGCGCATTAAACGAATATTTCTGGTGGCGCCAAATCTTTTGGCTCGGTTCGGCCAACCAGTATGGTTTCATGAAAATCTGCGTTTCAGACACGAACGACAAGTTCCTGTACGGAGTCGAAACATTCAAGCGTGCAGGTGGTCTCGGTTGCGAATACAATTTTATGGTTTCGGACGGCAACGGTGGATACCGCATGCCACTGCGTTGGACATTCACAGGAACGCATTTGGATAGTCAAAATCCATTTAATGCAGAACGAGGCTGGTCAGATTTGCAACGACGAGACGATGAAATTCAAGTATTTTGGTGGGGGTCTTATCCACGAGTTAGAGTGCCAGAAATTAAAGGACGTAAATCTGCTAAGATTCACGTCTTTTTTGGTGATATGGGCACGAGTCCACAAGTAACTCACATGTATTTGGACAGCATCGTTTACCGAAAGGATTATATAGACGGCTGGGAAGATATTCCGAATCGATATCGCATGGGTTCATTGTTGGAGATCGATATGGCGAAAGGCAAAACTTATCTTGATAATCTTCCAACAATGGATGGTTTGGCTTACTTAGCTGAGCCATTTGGTCTCGAACCTGGTGAGAATGAAATCGATATTTATTTTTCAAGTTGGATTACAAAAGATCCAGATATAGAGGTTAGTTGGTACGAAAGGAGTGTTTAAACATGCAGATTTGGATTCATGACAGTAAAATGAGAAAAATCACTGCGTTAAATAATGACATTCCAGACATGCTATCTTACTCAAATAGCGCATGGCATCCCTACCTTGATCAAGCCACGAGCACATTTGACTTCACAATTCCAAAGTTCTCAAACGGCGAATTGCATGAGGACATCAAGCTTATCAATGATGAGTGCTTTGTATCGTTTTATGTGAACGGTTCTTATCAAGTGTTTTATATCGCTACACTACAAGAAGACGATTTCAATATTCAGCTGACATGTAATAATACCAATCTTGAATACGCGCTAGAATATGCTAATCCATTCAACAGCAGTAGCGCTCAATCGATTGAATGGTATTTGAATCACATGGATTTGTTATCATTCGCAGCTGTCGAAATCGGGATTAACGAGGTTTCAGATAGAAAGCGTACATTAACATTCGATTCACAAGAAACAAAGATGAATCGTTTACAATCGCTAATGTCTAACTTTGATGCAGAGTTTGAATTCAAAACTGAGCTTAACCGAGACGGCACATACAAACGCATTGTTATTAACATTTATCAAAAAGACGGCATCGGCACAGACCGAAAAGACGTCGTTCTATATTATTCAAACGGACTTAAGGGTGTGCAAGTCACCAGCGATAAGACACAGATGTTTAATGCAGGCGTATTCACTGGTAAAGACGGCTTGAGTCTAGCTGATGTTGAAATCTCTGAGAAGAACGCTGACGGTATCGAGGAGTTTTATAGTCGCAAAGGAAACCCTTGCTTATACGCACCACTCGCTATGAGCCGCTATCCAGCTACTATGAAGCCTGACGAACAAGACAACTGGATTCGTAAAGACTTCACCACTGAATACGAAAACGTCAATGATTTGAAAGCATACGCTTTACGTACGTTGAAACAATACGCTTACCCGTTGGTAACTTACACAGCAAGCGTACAATCTGGCTTTGTTAGTCAGTACACTGACTTGAAACTCGGTGACACAATTCGAATCATCGATAAGAACTTTGCTGGTGGCCTAGCACTTGAAGCACGCGTATCGGAGATGGTTATTAGCTTTGATAATCCGGCTAACAACTCATTCGTTTTCACGAATTATCGAAAACTTGATAACAAACCAAGCTCAGCCCTTCAAACACGAATTGACCAAGCGGTTGAAAGCAAACTACCTTATCGCATCGAACTGGCAACAACAGGCGGAGTTGTCTTTAAAAATAACGAAGGTGAAACAATTGTGAAACCATCGCTATACAAAGGCAATCTCCCTTGCACGACCGACGTCTCTTGGCGCTGGGCTTTGGACGGCGTGGTCACAGTCGGTATGCAATACCTTGCTAGAGCCGAGAACATAGACGGTACAGCTGTTTTAACCGTCTCTGCTTACATTGGCAACAATGAAGTAGCAACAACTGAAATCACGCTGACTAATGTTAACGATGGCGCTAAAGGCGATAAGGGAGACAGAGGTGCAGATGGTATAGCTGGTAAAGATGGCGTAGGTTTAAAATCAACAGTCGTCACTTATGGATTAAGTACATCTGAAACCACACAGCCAACTAGCTGGAGTGTCCAAGTGCCAATGTTGACGAAGGGCAAGTACTTGTGGACTAAAACAGTATGGACTTATACAGATAACACTAACGAAACAGGCTACCAGAAAACATATATTGCCAGAGATGGTAACGATGGAAATGATGGTATAGCTGGTAAGGATGGCGTAGGTATCAAGTCAACGACTATCACTTATGCAAGCTCAACTTCTGGCATAACTAAGCCTACAAGTGGCTGGTCTAGCACTATTCCGAGTGTTTCAGCTGGTAACTTTCTTTGGACTAAGACTGTTTGGATGTACACGGATAATACTAGCGAGACTGGCTATTCTGTTGCAAAAATGGGTGAGACTGGTGCTAAGGGTGATAAAGGTGAGACCGGTGAGCGTGGTCCGCAAGGTATTCAAGGTTTGCAAGGTCCGAAGGGCGACCAAGGTATCCAAGGTCCGAAAGGCGCCGATGGTAAAACACAGTACACGCATATTGCCTACGCCAATAATGCAACGGGCGGTGGCTTTAGTCAAACAGACCAAACCAAAGCCTACATCGGTATGTATGTTGACTTTAACGCCACAGACAGTACAGACCCAACCAAATACAAGTGGAGCAAGTGGAAAGGCTCTGACGGTGCGCAAGGTATTCCTGGTAAAGCAGGAGCAGACGGGAAAACACCGTACATTCACTTTGCTTACGCCGACGATAACAAAGGTACTAACTTTAGCTTGACTGATAAGAATCAGCAGTACACGGGCTACTACAGCGATTACACGCAAGCTGACAGTAGCGATTACACAAAATATAAGTGGGTGGATAGGCTAGCGAATGTTAAAGTTGGCAACAAAAACCTCATTCTAAAATCAAATGACCTTGCAAATCCGCATAAGCAATCTGGTGCTAACACGACAGTAACATCAACTGATGACTACTTCGTTATAAAAAGCACTGGCTACACAGCGAACGCATGGGGCGGTATGTCGTGGAATATGTCTATTTCAGAAGTGAAAGCTGGCGAGGAGTTCTCTATTTTGATGCCAGTTTACATTGATAGTTCAGTCAACTTGGACAACGGCTGGAATTTCAATCTAAAAAATCATCCTTCAAATTCAACGGCATATAACTACAGTATACCTGTAACTAAAAAAGACCAGTGGTTTAATGTTGCAATCACCTTTAAAGCTTATAAAGATGTCGTTTTTGATACTTATCCGTTTTATGTTTATCTCGTCAAAAATGGTCTAGTACGCATTAAACCGCCTATGCTTGTTCGTGGAAATGTGATACCAAGCGATTATGTTGTCGCCCCAGAAGATACCCAAGCTGACATCGACAGCAAAGCAGACCAAACACTAACGCAAGAACAGCTGAATGCGCTAGAAGCTAAACGATTGCAGATGGAAACAGAGATGAAAGCACTAGCTACTCTGCAACAAGTATCAGAGCTTGAAACGTTTATCAATAATTTAAAAAAAGAAGATTTAGACGGTCGTCAGAAGATTATTGAGATAACAAAAAACATTGAAGAACGTGTCAAAGACATTGAGCCGATTATGGAATATTCCCAAAAATTAAAGTTCATGGATACATACATCACGCAAGGAAATGGCGGAATGATTATTGGTGCAAACGACAGTACGACTAAAGTCGTTGTCACGCCAGACCGCATTTCATTTCAAAGTGGTGGTTCAGAGGTGGCTTACATCAGTCAAAGAATGCTCCACATTGATAATGGTGTATTTACAATGTCTTTGCAATTGGGACATTATATCACTCGTGCTCATCCCAGAAATGAGTATGTCAATGCGACATACTTTGTTAAATAACGAAAGGAGGATAAATGGCAACAGCTACATTTAGTGGTCAATATGGTCATAATATGACGCTTGAAGTGTGGTCTGGTTGGAATAGGCCGGATACAGCTAATAATAGGTCTACAGTTAACGTACAAGCACGACTTCGAACCAATGGCTATGCGAGCATGTGGGGAGTGACAGCGCCTGTAACAGTTACAGTAAATGGTAAGAGTGAGTCATCGAATGCTACTGTCAATATTGGTACGAACTCATCTTTGCTTTTTTACGGTAAAGACTTCGTTGTACCTCACAACGACGACGGGACGAAAACAGTTGGTATTAAAATCTCTGTAGGTTTAAATGCAGGCGGATACGGAAGTTCGATGGTTGCTTTTGATTTGCCATTATCAAATATTCCACGAGCAAGTGACGTCAGCGCTGCTACTGGAACAATCGGAAGTGCTATGACAATCAATATTAGTCGTAAGAATAGCGCATTTACGCACACAATCAAATATTCGTTTGGCTCAAAATCTGGCACGATTGCGACTGGTGTTGGCACGTCGTGTTCTTGGACGCCACCAGCTGATTTAGCAACTATGATTCCGAATGCCACAAGTGGAATCGGTGGAATAATCGTAGATACTTACAGCGGTTCTACCAAAATCGGTAGCAAGTCCGCACAGTTAACCTTGAATGTTCCAACGAGCATGACACCAACGCTTGGTAGCATTACGCTGACGGATAGCAACGCAGCAGTTAAAAATCTGCTAAATACAGCTAATACATTCGCTGAAATCGTGTCAGACATTAAAGTAGCGTTTAACAGCGCTACTGGCGTGCAAGGCTCTACCATCACAGATTATCACGCTGAAATTGTTAACAAGAATCAATCTACAAATGCCAACAATGGCAATTTAGGATTGATGAAGTGGAATGGTTCAGCTCAGGTTAAAGCGTGGGTGGTTGATAGTCGTGGACGTTCTAGCAACGCTGTTACGACAAGCATAACGGTATTAGAGTATTTCTTGCCAACGCTGACATTCACGGCAATTCGTGGCGACACCAATCAATCATCAGATAAGATTGTCGTTAGTCGAACGGCTAAGATAGCGCCACTTAGAATTGGCAACGTGCAAAAGAATAGCTTTAAACTTAGTTTTAAGACAGCACCATTTGGCTCAACTACTTATACGGCTGATACTGGCGCAGGCGTTAACGATAAAGTCACTAATACGTTAACGAATTCAAAAGCAACACTTAGTGGAACGTTTGACATTGGAAAATCTTATGAAGTTTATGGCGTGCTTGAAGATGCCTTGACAAGTTCAGGTACAGTTAAAGCTCCTCCCGTATCTCCCGAAAAAATGGTTATGGGGATGGCGGAAACAGCTGTAAGTTTTGGTAAATTCCCAGAAAACACTAACGCTGTTGACAGCGATTGGGTGTTTAAATACAAAAACAAAGACATTCAACACCATCAATTGTCAGCAAATGACGGCACAGCTATTAAGCTTCCTGATGGAACAGATTTGAATACCGTCACAGAGTGCGGTCTATACAACGGGAGCAACCTTTTACATGGCCCTAGTGGGAGTGGTATAAGCAGTTGGTTATATATTCGTGTGACTAAACATACACATAATGGTTGGTTTTTACAAGAAGTTATCGACTTTAGTGGTGTAGTGTCTGCTTATCGTGTCAAAAAAAACGGACAGTGGGACACTTGGCAATACTACGCTGTTCAAAATAAAGTAGCTAACTTCACTGCAGTCAACCAGACTAAGGTATATTCAAAGATAATACCACTACCATGGACAAGTAAAGGCACACTCACTAGGATAGGTAACCAAGTCCAATTAACTTGGAATAGAGCTATTTCAAATATAAATACTGATTGTGAATATAGCAAAGTGAACGAAACTATTCCATCTGGATATAGACCTGCATGTGAAGTACACATGTCCTTAAATGGTAATGTCTCAAACTCTGTTAACGCTTGGTCTATATTACATTTAGCTCCTGACGGTTCTATTAGACTTACTAATGCCTATAAAGGTAATCACGTTTGGACTGGTACAACCACTTATCTCACCACAGACCCATTCCCTGCGGAATAGAAAGGATAAAACTATGGATTTAACATTTAGCTCAAAATCACAAGAGTTTGAATTGGACGGCTCAGTTAAAGGTACGAAAGTAGTCTTGACAAATGATGAGGGTGCTATCTACCCTGTCTTGTTAGAAGCTGACAAGATCGAGCTTTCAAATACAGAGCTTGAACAATTAGCGCTGGAAGTCGTCTATCAAGAGAATTTCCCGAGACGTGCTGAAAACGAAAAATTTAACGAAATCGGTGAGAAAATCGCAAAATATGATGAAATGATTGAGAAAATGCAAGCAGCCATTGACAAATCTGAAAAGATGACTCAGTTAGCTACTGCTACATTAAACGAATTGATTAACAAAATGTATCCTGATGAGGTTACTACTAACGGTGCTACTGAAGGTACTACAGATGAAACTAACACACAAAATTAAAAATATACTTTTAGGAGGAAGAACAATGATGATTAATTACTTTGCAATGCAAATCGAGCTAGGTTGGATTACTATCGAGACCGTGCCTAAACGTTTCCGCAAACAAGTACAAGAGCTTGTAGACTTGTCTCACGCAGGCTTGCAAGACGAAGACGCCGCCGAATAACAGCTTAGGAAGTGAGAGGAGATTATGCATGTTGAAATTTTAACAGGAGTATTCTCGTTGATTGCAAGTTTGGTTGGCACATTTGGCGGTATTTTAACGAGTACTAAGCTAACCAACTATCAAATCAACGAGCTTAAAAAACAGGTCGATAAACATAACAGCGTCATCGAACGTACCTTTAAGCTGGAAGAACACAGCAAGTATGTTGATGAACGCATCACACGCTTGGAAAGTGAGGTCGAGAAATGAAAAAGTATTTTGAAAAATTGGGAGTTAAGGTTTTGAAAACCATGGCGCAATCAGCAGTTGGTGTCATCGGTGCTAGTACATTAATTACACAGGTCGATTGGAGAGTGGTTGTTTCAACCGCTCTTTTATCTGGTCTCGTTTGTGTGCTGACTAATTTGTCTGATTTGAAGGAGGAAGATGTTAATGAAGATTAAACGATTATTATTAGGCGCATTATTAGGCGCTAGTATTCTTTTACAATCAACGGCTTACGCCGCAGTTGGTGACCAAGGTGTGGACTGGTCACGATACCAAGGTGCAAACGGTATCTTCGGATATGGTCATGACAAGTTTGCAATTTGTCAAATTGGCGGTGTTAACGGCGGCGGTATATACGGTCAATCAACGTATGAGACACAAGTTGCATCAGCAATTGCACAAGGCAAGCGTGCTCATACTTACATTTGGTACCAAGTCGGAGGGAATGCAAGTCTTGGTGAGCAAGTACTAAATACATTCTTACCACAGGTTCAAACACCTAAAGGTTCAATTGTAGCTTTGGATTACGAAAGTGGTGCTAGCCCTGACAAACAAGCGAATACCAACGCTATTCTGCACGGTATGCGCATGATTAAAGCGGCTGGATATACACCTATGTATTATAGTGGCAAGCCTTATACAGTAGCTAACGTGTATGTTGACCAAATCATCCGTGAGTTCCCTAATTCGCTTTGGATGGCTGCTTATCCGAATTATGCAGTAACACCAACGCCAAATTATAACGTCTTCCCGAGCATGGACGGTGTAGCAATTTATCAATTTACGTCAACATATATTGCTGGTGGACTTGACGGGAACGTCGATTTGACTGGTATTACTGATAATGGCTATACTAAGAACAATAATCCAGAAAACCAAACACCAGCTATTAGTCAAGGTCAACAAGCAGATAATACACCTAAATCTGACATTGCTGTAGGAAATCAAGTTAAAGTCAAATTTGGTGCTGGAAGCTGGGCGACTGGTGAAGCTATTCCAAGTTGGGTTAAAGGTCGCACTTACAACGTAGCTCAAGTGTCTGGCAATCGTGTGTTGTTAGCAGGCATTAATTCATGGATTAATAAAGCAGACGTGGAAATCATCTCAGTTTCATCTGCGCCAATTCAAGCGCCAGCAACTAGCACGTACACAGTACGTTCTGGTGACACACTTTCCAGCATTGCTGCCAAATTTGGTACAAACTATCAAACACTAGCAAGCTTGAATGGGATTTCAAACCCAAATCTTATCTACGTTGGACAAGCATTGCGTGTCAACAGATCAGCAAACGCTGGCTCTGTTTATTACACAGTGCGAGCAGGTGATAACTTATCAGCAATCGCTAGCCGATATGGCACAAGCTACCAATCAATTGCAGCACTTAACGGTCTTGCTAATCCGAACTTGATTTTCGCGGGACAAACACTTAAAATTAAATAAGCGAATACTTTAACACCCCTAGTCTTTGATGACTAGGGGCTTTTTTGGTATAATAGATACATAAGTAGTTGAGAGGTCTTACTTATAATATCTGGCAGAGAGTGGGCTGACGAGCGCACGTTAAAGAGAAGTACGTTTTGGACTAGCTCACGCTAGTCCTTTTTTATTTGCGTTAAAGAGCAAAAAATATGCTATAGTAGACACACTAGGGGGGCGGATGATATATATATGTCAATGGAAGAACTAGCTAATCACGTAATCGCTGTGGCGCAAGAAAACAATTTGTCTGTGTCGAACTTGGAACTACAGAAAATTTTATACTTCACGTTAAGAAACTCTAGAAACGTTTTAGGCGAAGAAACCATTAAAGATACTTACGATGAACCATTTCTAGCTTGGCCATATGGACCAGTAGCACAAAGGCAGAACAGGCGTTTTCGTTCTTTCGGCTGCAGCCCGATTATCGGCATATTTGACAAAGTCCCTAAATACGAGCCACTAAATCCAATAATTCTCCGTTTTCTAAAAATCAATATTTTCAAAATGGTAGACGCTAGCCACACGCACAAATTCTGGAAAGAAAATAGTGCTGCTATAAAATCCGGCCGACGCGATATTAAATATCCGCTATACGAGGTTTTGAGATAGCTTTTGCTAGCTCTTTTTTATTGCAGTTATAACCACAAAATCAAAAAAATCCGTTTTAACGGACTAAAATTTTAAAAAAGTTTATAAAAAGAGTTGACAGTGTGTAGTATATATACTATAATGTATATGTAAGATAAAGAAAGACGAAAGAGGTAATCAAAATGAAAGAAATCATGACACGAGCTTGGGAAATTGCAAAACAAGGTCAAGCTAAATTTGGTGGTAAAGTTAGCGAATATATTTCAGAAGCTTTGAAAGAAGCATGGTTTGAATATCGTTCAGGAAAAGAAGAAAACACTTCAGCTAAAATGGAAGTGGTGCTTGCTAAATTAAGAAGAAACCAAAAATTTACAATCGCAACATTGATTGAACAATCACACGAACTTGAATTTAACGAAGTAATGCACAAAGCTGGCGCTTACTATGGTATTGAAGTAATCGCTGATGGCGATAAAGCTACAACAGTATATGTTAGCGAACGTACTTGGGAAGCAGCTTAATCTTTATTAAGGAGGATAAATGGCAAAAGAACTAACAGCTCGTCAAAGAGCTGACAAAAAATGGAATGAAAAAAATAGAGAGCATAGAAATTACATGACCAAAAGGTCTACGGCTCGTGGTTTTATTCGTAACCATGCCACAAAAGAAGATTTGCTTGAACTACAAGAACTAATTGAAGAAAATTTAAAAAAATTTTAAAAAAAGTTCTTGACAATATATAGTATATATACTATAATATATATGTAAGATAAAGAAAGACGAAAGAGGTAATTAAAATGAAAAACATTGCTAATGAAATCAAAACAATCAGATATGCTTTTGAAGATGGCCGCTCAACTCAAAAATCAATCATGCGCAAAATTAAAGCGTTGACAGACCAATTTGAAACAATGGATGATTTAATTGATTCTTTAAATAGTTATGCTGACACACACTACACTTGGGCGATCACTTATTTCCAACTAGCACGTATTATTATTAGCTTCCAAGCAAGCAATAATACAACTAGCGAGAAAAAAATTGATTTACAAAGCGGTCCGATTGAAGTAAACGGAAAATTAAAAATTCGCGTAACCGTTGACGAATTTATGGCAGATTTAGCAAACTGGGAACATCTCGAAGATATTAAAAAGCTTGCTAAAGAACTTGCTTAGACATTTGAAATTAAAATCAAGCGGTCATAATGACCGCTTTTATATAAAGGAGATAAACATGGCATATAATTGGCAACAATTCAAGAACGGACTTTTTGGCTTTTCGTATGATTATGAAGAACTACTAACAAAGTTAAGAGAAGACGTCGCAGCAGGTGATGTAGGCGATAAAATCGTAGTCATTCGCTATCGTAGAGACGACACGGATTACAGACCAATTCGAGATTACTTACACGAAGGTGAATCTGTACGAGAAGACGAAGAATATAGTTTCGAGAACACAGCTGACGTTTTGGAAGAAATGGAAGCAATGAATCGTATTTTTTAAAAAGTATGAATAAAATATGACGGTTGAACTTATCTAATAAAATATGTTATACTATAAGTACCTCTTTTGAGGTACTTTTTTTATCTTACAAGTTACACCCGATTTTTTTCGGGTGTTTTTGTTTGAGTCCGGAATCAGCCCGAAAAGTCCGAAAAAACCTAGAAAAAGAGAAGAAAAAAACACTTGATTTTCTTCATTTTTTCTAGGCCTTTTGTTCTATTTCTTACTATATAATAACTGCTTATTCCGGCAGGGGAGATATAAGTAGGCATAAAAGTCCTTGATTTCAAGGTCTTTTTTCGTTATCAAATACACTTGACCTAAAATTGTCCAAAAAAGATTATTATATCAGAATTATCCTTAGTTAATGGCTTTATTTTTTTGAAAATGTACACGAAAATTCCTGAAAACCATGCCTTGATTTTTTCTGAAAAATTCCCGTATTTTCACCAGCTTTTTTCCTCAAATCTAATTAAAAAATGATATAATATTTTTTGACTAGAAACGAAGGAAGTAACATGGCAAGAAAAAAATATTCTATTGATAGTCGAATTGACTATTCTGTAATTTTACCTGTTTTTTTTCTTTTGCTAATTGGTTTGGTAGCCGTTTATATTGCAACGTCAAATGACTATCCTGGAACAATTGCAAAAGTAATGACACAACAAGGTGTTTGGATCTTTTTAGGGTGTGTAGTTGCCTTTGTTGTTATGCTCTTTAGTACTGAATTTTTATGGAAAGTCACCCCTTATTTGTATGGCTTGGGTTTGGCTTTGATGATTTTACCTTTGATTTTTTATAGTCCAGAATTGGTCGAATCAACCGGTGCCAAAAACTGGGTAACCATTGGGTCAGTAACCTTATTTCAACCTTCCGAATTCATGAAGGTCTCTTACATTTTGATGCTAGCTCGAGCATCGATTTGGTTTAGACACAAAGTGCCAGAAGATAATTTAAAAAACGATTGGAAGCTTCTTGGAATCTTTGCTTTGATTACCTTGCCGGTCATGGTGTTATTAGGTTTGCAAAAAGACCTTGGGACGGCCATGGTGTTCTCTGCTATTCTAGCAGGTTTGATTTTATTGTCAGGAATATCTTGGTGGATTATCTTGCCTGTTGTGATTGCGGTAACGGTGATTATTGGAGGCTTTCTAGCTCTTTTTCTATCACCACATGGCAAAGATATTTTCTATGGTTTGGGGATGGATACCTATCAAATTAATCGTATTTCAGCTTGGCTAGATCCATTTTCATACGCTAAATCAATTGCTTACCAACAAACTCAAGGTATGATTTCAATTGGTAGCGGTGGGCTTGGTGGTAAAGGTTTCAATGTTATTGACCTTGCTGTTCCAGTTCGTGAAAGTGACATGATTTTCACAGTTATTGCTGAGGACTTCGGTTTTCTTGGCTGTGCGGTTGTTATGACTTTGTATCTTGTTTTGATTTATCGCATGATTCGTGTGACTTTTGAGTCAAACAACCGATTCTACACTTACATTTCAACTGGATTTATCATGATGATTTTGTTCCACATTTTTGAAAATGTTGGTGCTGCGATTGGTATTCTACCTTTGACTGGTATTCCATTGCCATTCATCTCACAAGGTGGTTCATCATTGATTACTAACTTGATTTGTGTTGGTTTGATTCTATCAATGAGTTATCAAAATAATTTGCACCATGAGCAAGAAGTTGAAGAGCATTTCAGACGAAGTGAACGTTATTAAAAGAGGTTTGGGAAAATTCTCCCGAGCCTTTTTTTGGCTAAAAAGCAATTTTGTTATCACAAAAATCTTTTGAAAATCCTGTTTGACTATGTGGGAAATTGATTGAGTAGAGACTATAAAAAAATGCAAAATTGTGATATAATGTTGCTTATGAATTACCATGATTATATCTGGGATTTGGGTGGCACTTTACTCGATAATTATGAAATGTCCACTCAGGCTTTTGTGAAAACTTTAGCTAATTTTGGTTGTCAAGCATCGCATGATGACGTTTATGAAAAGCTAAAAGAATCAACAGATGCCGCTGTTAAAAAATTTATCCCAAACCAACCACAATTTTTGAAAGCATATAAAGCATTAGAAGCCGATTATTTGAAAACACCGGTTCTTTTTACAGGCGCCAGCGAGGTTTTACAGGCAATTGTGGCTAGCGGTGGGAGAAATTTCTTGGTTTCTCATCGAAATAAACAAGTCCTTGATATTTTAGAAAAAACAAAGGTACTTCCCTATTTCACAGAAGTCGTGACATCAGAAAGCGGCTTTGCTCGTAAGCCAAATCCAGAATCAATGTTATACCTCAAAGAAAAGTATAAGATTGAAAATGCTTTGGTTATTGGAGATCGTGAAATTGATAAAGAAGCTGGTCAAGCTGCTGGCTTTGATACCTTGTTAGTTGATGGGAAAAAATCCTTATTGGAGATAGTGAAGTAAATGACGGAAGAAAATAAAAATTTAGCAGAATTAGCGAAAGAGTACGACGCCAGTCAGATTCAGGTCCTAGAGGGACTTGAAGCTGTACGTATGCGCCCAGGGATGTATATCGGTTCAACCTCAAAAGAAGGATTGCACCACTTGGTCTGGGAAATTGTCGATAACTCAATCGATGAAGCTTTGGCAGGATTTGCCACGCACATTGAGGTTTTCATCGAGAAAGATAATTCGATTACAGTTGTCGATGATGGGCGTGGTATTCCTGTCGATATTCAAGAAAAAACAGGTCGTCCAGCCGTTGAAACGGTCTTTACAGTATTGCACGCCGGTGGTAAATTCGGCGGTGGCGGTTATAAAGTATCAGGTGGTCTCCACGGGGTAGGTTCATCTGTTGTTAACGCTCTATCAACACAATTGGATGTGTCTGTTTATCGTGATGGAAAAATCCATTATCAAGAATATCGCCGTGGTCATGTTGTTGACGATTTGAAAGTTATTGGTGACACAGACCGTCACGGTACAACTGTTCACTTCACTCCAGATGGCGAAATCTTTACAGAAACAATAGTATTTGATTTTGATAAATTAGCTAAACGTATTCAGGAACTTGCTTTCTTGAACCGCGGTTTGCGTATTTCAATCACTGACAAACGTGAAGGTATTGAACAAGAACAACATTATCACTACGAAGGTGGTATCTCAAGTTACGTTGAATTTATCAACGAAAACAAAGATGTTATCTTTGATAAACCTATTTATACTGATGGTGAAATGGATGGTATTTCAGTTGAAGTTGCCATGCAATATACAACTGGTTACCACGAGACAGTGATGAGCTTTGCCAATAACATTCACACACATGAAGGTGGTACACACGAACAAGGTTTCCGTACAGCTTTGACACGTGTGATTAACGATTATGCTCGTCAAAATAAATTGCTTAAAGAAAAAGACGATAATCTAACTGGCGACGATGTTCGTGAAGGTTTGACAGCAGTTATCTCTGTTAAACATCCAAACCCACAATTTGAAGGTCAAACCAAAACAAAACTTGGAAACTCAGAAGTTGTCAAAATTACTAACCGTTTATTTAGCGATGCATTTGGACGTTTCTTGTTAGAAAATCCTCAAATTGCTAAGAAAATCGTTGAAAAAGGAATTCTTGCTTCTAAAGCACGTATTGCTGCGAAACGTGCACGTGAGGTAACACGTAAAAAATCAGGTCTTGAAATTTCAAACTTGCCTGGTAAATTGGCAGACTGTTCTTCAAACGACGCAACAATGAACGAATTGTTCATCGTCGAAGGGGATTCTGCGGGTGGTTCTGCAAAATCAGGACGTGACCGCGAGCACCAAGCAATTCTACCAATTCGTGGTAAAATCTTGAACGTTGAAAAAGCAAGTATGGATAAAATCCTTGCTAACGAAGAAATTCGTAGCTTGTTTACAGCAATGGGAACAGGTTTTGGAGCTGATTTTGATGTGACCAAAGCTCGTTACCACAAACTAGTTATCATGACCGATGCCGATGTCGATGGAGCACACATTCGTACTTTGCTTCTGACATTGATTTATCGCTTCATGCGTCCTGTATTGGAAGCAGGATACGTATACATCGCACAACCACCAATTTACGGTGTTAAAGTGGGTAGTGAAATTAAAGAATACATCCAACCTGGTGCTAATCAGGAAGTTGAACTACAAGCGGCAATTGAGCGCTACAGCAATGGTCGTTCAAAACCATCTGTTCAACGTTACAAAGGTCTTGGTGAAATGGATGACCACCAACTCTGGGCAACAACAATGGATCCAGAAAATCGCTTAATGGCGCGTGTATCTGTTGATGATGCTGCCGAAGCAGATAAGATTTTTGATATGCTTATGGGAGATAAGGTTGAACCACGTCGTGAGTTCATTGAAGAAAATGCGGTTTACAGTACGCTTGATATTTAATCGAATATTAACATAAAAATACTGCACACAATCTCTAAGTATGTTATAATCGTAATGTTATAGCTATTTTTTACGATAAAAAAGACAATTTATAAGGAGTTTTAAATGTCGAGCGGAATTATTTTACTGCTTGTAGCAATAGTTGTTTTAGTCATTATTGCTTATCTAGTTGGCGTTATCGTACGCAAACGAAATGATTCATTGATTGCAAGTTTGGAAGAAAGAAAGCAATCGTTATTTGGATTACCAGTCAATGAAGAAGTCGAAGCTGTTAAAAATCTTCATCTTATCGGACAAAGTCAAACAACATTTCGTGAATGGAACCAAAAATGGGTTGATCTTTCATTAAATTCTTTCTCAGATATTGAAAATCATATTTTTGAAGCTGAAGATCTTAACGATAGCTTCAAGTTTATCAGTGCGAAACATGAAATTGACAATGTTGAAAGCCAATTGAACTTGGTTGAAGAAGATATCAATGCAATTCGTGAAGCACTTGCTGTTTTGAAAGAACAAGAAGAAAAGAACAGTGCACGTGTGAAGCATGCTTTGGACTTATATGAAACTCTTCAAGCTTCTATTTCAGAAAAAGAAGACAATTTTGGTTCAACAATGGCCGAGATTGAAAAACAATTGAAAAACATCGAGGCTGAGTTCTCACAATTTGTAACACTTAACTCAACAGGTGACCCAGTTGAAGCCTCTGAAGTACTTGATCGTGCTGAAGAACATACTATTGCACTTGGTCAAATTTCAGAACAAATTCCAGCAATCGTTGCTAAATTGGAAGATGATTTTCCAGATCAATTGGATGATTTGGAACAAGGTTACCGTCGTCTGCTTGAACAAAATTACCACTTCGCTGAAAAAGACATTGAAGCTCGTTTCCAAGAAGTGCGTGATGCAATCCGTGCTAATTCATCAGAACTTGTGACTTTGAATCTTGATCGTGCTCGTGATGAAAATGAACACATCCAAGAAAAAATCGATTCATTATATGAATTGTTTGAACGTGAAATTGCTGCTCACAAAGCTGCGCTTAAAGACAGTAAAATCATTCCAAATTATTTGGCACACGCTAAAGCCAATAACGAAAAATTGGAACACGAAATCAAGCGCTTATCCCACAAGTATATCTTGAATGATAACGAAAACTTAAGTCTTCGTTCATTCACTAAAAATTTGGAAGAAATCGAACAAGAAACATTGCCAATCGTTGAAGTTTTCGATAATCAAGATAAACCATTCTCTGAACTTCAATTGATTTTTGATCGCACATTGAAAACTCTTGATGCGATTGAAGAAGGTCAAATGCAAGTCTTCGAACATGTCAAAAACATTGAACAAATCGAAAGCGTTGCTCGTCAAAGCTTAGATCAATACATTAATCGTTTGCACTCAATCAAACGTTACATGGAAAAACGTAACTTACCAGGAATTCCTCAAGATTTCTTGAGCGCATTCTTCACAACAAGCAAACAATTGGAAGTTTTGATTGATGAGCTTAGCCGCGGTCGCATTGATATTGAAGCAGTTTCTCGTTTAACTGATGTTGCAACTGCAGCAATTGCTAATCTTGAAGAAGCAACTTACCAAGTTGTTCAAAATGCAACATTGACTGAACAGTTGTTACAATACTCTAACCGTTACCGTAGCTTCGAGCCAAGTGTTCAAAGCAGTTTTGAACATGCTTTGCATCTCTTTGAAGTAGATAACAATTATCAAGCGTCATTTGACGAAATCTCATATGCACTTGAAACAGTTGAACCAGGTGTAACTGATCGTTTCGTATCATCATATGAAAAAACACGTGAACAAATTCGTTTCTAAGATGATATGTCATATAAGAAAAAAAGGTTTAGAAACTTTCTAAGCCTTTTTTGATACTTTTATTCTATTTTGGGTTAAGTTGACTTAAAATTTTGGGTAGGAAAGTTCTAAAATGAAGTTAGCCACCTAAGGGTATCAAAAAACATCTCAGAGAGATATAATTGTAATCACCACAACAACAATTAGAAAGACTCTGAGATGCAAAACTATTATACACCAAAAAGTAAACATTTAACACTAACTGAACGTAGAATGATTGAACGTTGGCTTCAAGAAGGGCTCTCAAATCGTGAAATCGCTAGGAGATTAGCTAAAGCTCCTCAAACCATTCACAACGAAGTCAAACGTGGTCAGGTTAGACAACAAGTGCGTAAAGGAAAATTTGAAGTGATCTACTCAGCTGATTTTGCTCAAAAAGCCTATCAAAACAATCGCAAATGTTCTGTTAAACAAGTCTCCCTAACCAAG
>SKEK01000089.1_pt1 | contig 61181 bp, 46 predicted proteins | sample 4826761 | NCBI WGS metagenome assembly SKEK01 (sample SAMN11008811, study PRJNA524170) | human gut metagenome | biome: Human fecal sample; material: Feces; isolation source: fecal sample from pouch patient p32 | host: Homo sapiens | place: Israel: Tel-Aviv | collected 2015-10-13 | reverse complement strand
ATCTTAAAAAATATAAAATAATAAAAAAGGATTAAATCCAATTATAGGATTTAATCCTTTTTTTATATGGGCGTGATTCTTTTATAATTAGGAATAGGAAAAAATAAATTTTTAACTGGAATATTATTATCATAAATTTTAATATTCTCTATTGTAATAACACTGTTAATAATATTATTTTTTTTGTAATTATTAAAGTCTTTTATATCAACAGATTCATAAATTTTAATATTATGTTTTTTATATATTTCTTCAACAAGAGTAGGAATAATTGATTTAGGAAGATACTTAAATACAAAAATATTTCTATTTTTTTCAGTCTCAACCTTAGAAAGACTATACCATACAAAAATACTTTCAAAAAGTGTAAATTTAGGTATAAAAAGATTAATTTCTTTTGTCATTTCATCAATATTTGAGTTAGCAAAGTAGTTTAAATTTAAATTTAAAAATGAATAATCATCCACATGAAAAAGTTCTTTAAGATAACTATAGTTTATCCAAGGATTAATTATATGGAAAAAATTAGGATCTGTATAAACATGATCCCCAAGATATTTTGCAAAAATTGGCCGAACTTCTTCAGCCTTATTATGAATAGATTTATTAAAATGGCTTCTAAAATATTTAAAAATATCTATTAAATCAAGAATTCCACTGAGGCAAGTAGAAGAGATATCTTTGAAACTACTACTTTTTAAAAAGATAAATATTTTATAAAAAAAATCAGTATTGTAATAGCTAGGCTTATATTTTAAAGCATCTTTAATTGGGATATCTTCAATTTTCTTTTCATGATTAGAAGCCTTTAAACATATATAAAAACAAAGTAGAGATATTTCTGAATGATTTGAAAAGGGGCAATCTAATAATAAAATAAACTCTGATATATCTTTTCGAACTTTATAGAAATTTTTAATTTTTATAAAATCTGTTAGCTCTTTTCTTAGTTGTTTAGGTAAAAAATCCTTTTCTATAAGAAACTTAAAAATGAGAAGATAAGCAAATTTGTTTATAGAGTAAGGAGATCCTAGTAAGGAGATTCCTTTATTTGTTATTTTAATTTTTAAATGATAAGGAGTAATTAGTTTAGAAACCTCATTAAAGTAGTTATTTAAATTTCTTTTAGTAAGTTCTAAATCTTTACAAATATGTGAAAGCTTAATTTGTCGATCTTTAACTAATCTGAAAACAAGATAAAATATTTTTTGATTTTTAGTAAACTGTTGAGAATTCCTTAGAGTATTTCGAGAATTTGGAAAATTTCTAATTTTTTCTATAAGTTGTTCAATCTTTAAATTTCCTGATGGTTCAAGAAAAAGTTCGCAATAAATATCTTCAAGATGTATTTTAGTATGCTGTGTAGAAAGTAAAAAGATATCGCTAATATCTTTTAATGAAGATATTTGATTACTTTTTATAAATTTTAATATTTGTAGATGCTTACTATTAATATACATAACCTTTTCCCCCTAAATTATAGTTAAAAATAAATACATGAAAAAATAAATAGTGTGACAATATCTACTGTTTTTTTATTCGTTTCCTTTTTTTCAAAAAAGAAGAATATAATTTTTGACTTTTATTGTTTAAAAAGTAGAATAAAATAAAAGGTATAAAAAAGATGAATGTATTGCTTCAAGGTATAGATTAGTTTAAAAATAGAAAATAAATAATAAAAAAATAGTACTAATAGAATATAAAAAAATGTTCTATTAATACTATTTTTATTTTGTTCTAAAACTTTTTTTCAATAAAAAGGAACGGAAAGAAAACAATCGAAAAAATACTTGAATAAAAATATTTTAAAAGGGGTGAAATTAATGAGTGATAAAAAATATTTGAAAAAAATACTGTTTTTATCAGCATTTTTTATTGTAGCACGGAATACTTATACTGAAGAAAAGATAGATAATCAGATTGTTTTAAAAGAGATTTCAACAGATACTGATGCCCAAATTGATTTAGATAAGCCATATGAAGAACAGGATTTAATAATACCAGGTAGAATAAGTTTGAAAAATAATGGAGGATATATCTATTCCATAGTTGATCCAATTCCAAGAGAACCAAAACTTTCAATAAAGGCAAATAAAAAACAAAATATAGATTCACAGAAAATCGAATTTTTTATGTATACAAATTACCAAGAGATTATAAAAAAATGGGAAATATTAGTTTATGATGAAGAGGATATTCATAAACTTGATCCAGTAGGAAAGTTAGAAGGAACAGAAGTTATTTTAAACAAGCCAATTGTGCTGATATATTCTAAAGACAAAGTAGAAGAGGGAGATAAATATTACTATACTCTAAAAGTTTATGATAAGGAGGGACGTTTTGATCAAACAGATGTTTATCCAATAGAATTTGTAGCTCCTATTAACGCAAGTAAGAATGTGGATATAGCAAATAGTATTTATGGAGATGATAATGCAGTTATAAGAAATATTCAGCTTAAGGGTTCTAAAGTGAGAGTTTATGGAAAAGACTTACAAGGTGTTCAAAAATTGTCTGTAAATAGCCAACAAGTAAATTTAGATTATAAAGGAGATTTCGCGTATGAATATTATACTGATATGATAGGAGACCTAAATCTACCAGTTTTAATGACAGACACAGAAGGAAATGAATATAACTATGGGATGGATGTGTATCTTCCATCAAATTATACTTTTGCAGTTGGAATAGCTGATTTATTTATTGGTAAGAACTATGTATCTGGTAGTAATGCAATTTTACAAGATAATTATAAGTATGATGACAATATATTTTCATCAGGGAGATTAGCTTTCTATTATAAAAGAGTATGGGAAGACTATAGATTAACAGCTCAGGCAGATACTTGGGAACAAGAGACTAAATATTTATTTAAAGGGTTTTCGAAAAGAAGACCAAGAGATTTATTTGAAAAACTTGAAAGAGATGATATAGAGTTTAACTTAGGAGATGAATCAACATATTATAGAGATACAGATACTTCAGGAAAATTTTACATAAAATTAGAAAAACAAAAATCTAGTATTTTATGGGGAAGTTTTGACACTGGATTTACAGGAAATTATTATGCTGATTATGATAGAAGTTTGTATGGATTTCAAGGAATATATATGAGTAATGAATCTACAGAGTTTGGAGAAGCTAAAACTCAAGGAAATGTTTTTGTGAGTGAACCAGAAACAATGTTTACAAGGGATGAATTTAGAGGGACAGGTGGAAGTGTTTATTTTCTAAGTTTTCAGGATATAGTTGTGGGAAGTGCTAAAGTAAAAGTTCAAGTAACAGATGGTAGAACAGGAAGAATTTTAAGAGAAGTTGTCTTACAAGACGGAAGAGATTATGATGTAAACGAGCTTCAAGGAAGAATTATATTAAAGAATCCATTACCAACTATAATAGCAACAACAGAGGATGGAATAATTAAAGATCAGCCATATTATGGTGATAATGTAAATTTAGTAGTAGATTATGAATTTTATTCGAATGATACTGATTTTGGAAAAACAACTTATGGAATTAGAGGGAAATCTTGGATAACAGATAATGTAGCTATAGGTGGAACTTTGGTATCAGAAGCTAGAGGAGATCAGTTAGAGGATTATGAGCTTCAAGGTGTTGATGTAACTTTAAGAAAAACAGATAATACTTTCATGAGGTTTGAGTATGCTCATTCTAAAGGAACTCAAGCTTTAGTAAATAATTTTTCTTTTAATGGGGGATATGACTCATATTTAGATAGAGATAAATATGAAGAGATGATAACTAATCCAATGAAATATTTTAATAATATATCAGGAGATGCGTATTCTATATCAGGAGAAGTAGCTTTTAGAGATTTTAGTGAAAAGTTTGATGAACGAGATAGTGGAACGTTTTGGTATAACAGAAAAGATAAAGGTTTTTCAACAGCTGGTTTCTCGAATAGTAGTGAACATGATGACTATGGATTTACAAGTGAGTTTCAATTAATAGATAAGTGGGATGTTAAATTCGGAGCCAATAAATTTAAAGAAAATGATTCAGATTTATATACAGAAGAACCAATAACTTTAGAAGAGGATAGAATAAATGGTGCAATAGGGTATCAATATACAGAAAAATTAAAATTATCTGTAGAACTTGAATATTTAAAAAATAAAGAAAGTGGAATAGAAGCACTAGATAATCCAAATGAAGAAGCATTATTAGCTGGAATTAGAGCAGATTATGAATTTCAACCTAATAGAACAGTTTATGGAATTGTTCAAACATCAATTTGGGACGAAAATTATGGAGCGAACAATATTTATACTTTAGGAACAGATTTGAGAGTAACGGATAAATTTCGTTTAAAAGCAGAGGGAAGTACTGGAAATAAAGGTAATGGAGCAGAGATTTTAGGAACATATGACTTCACACCAGATCATAGTTTATATATGGGGTATGCATTAGATGATAATAATGATTTTGGATCAAACTATGGTCAAGAACATACTTTTACAGTTGGACAAAAGTTTATGTATGATCAGAAGACAACAATGTATCATGAGAATCAATTCTTAAAAGATAATGTAGGAAAAGGTATTCTTCAATCTTATGGAGTAGATTATGCATATTCAGAAGAAATTACTGTAGGAACATTAGTTCAACAAGGTAATTTAGAGACTTATGACGGAAATTTAGAAAGAACATCAGTAAGTGTTTACAGTAGATATTATGTAAGAGATTTTATGATTAGAAATAAACTTGAATTTGGAAAGGATAAAGGAGCAGGAATGTCTGCAGATAGATGGGCAACTATAAATAGAGGGAAATTAATTTTAAATGATGAATATACTTTATTTGGAGAGTTAAACTATCTATATAGAAATGCAAAAGAGGAAAAAGATGATAGGTCAGTAGAGGCTGGATTAGGTTTAGGATATAGACCAGTTTGGAATGATAAATTAAATCTTATAGGAAAGTATGAATATGTACAAAATATAGGAATCAATAATCAATTTAATGCAACAAATGATACAAAAGCTCATATTTTATCTTTAGAAGGAATATACGAATTAACTCAAAGGCTTGATATAGGTGGTAAATATGCTTTCCGTACTGAAGAGTATCGTGCAGGTAGAGGAGAGGGAGATTGGTATAACTCAAAACTAGATTTATATGCAGTAAGATTAAATTATGAAGTTCTTAAGAGTTGGTATGCATTTGGAGAGTATCACATTTTAAGAGATATAACAGATGATTCTTATGAACATGGTGCATTATTAGGAATATATAAAGAGGTACAAGAAAACTTAAAGGTAGGGGTAGGATATAACTTTACTGAGTTCGATGATGATTTAAGTGATTTAGATTACAGTGCTAAAGGTTGGTTTATCAACGTTATTGGTAAGTTTTAGCGAGGGAGGTTATTATGAATTTAAAACATAAGGACTATATAAAAAGTTTAATACTGATATTAGTCTTTTTTATAAATAGTGTAGTGTTAATAGCAGGTCCGTTTTCAGCTGACTTAAGAGATGGATTTTTAATACAAGATTTGGGAAGTGGAAATATAAGAGTTAATCAAATAGATTTGGTAACAGGAACAAGAGTAAAAGTTCAAGAGTTAGCAGTTGGAGGAAGTGGAAATAATGCGTATGGATATAATCCAAAAGATAACTATATATACGGTATACAAGTTACTGCAGCAACAGGAAATGATACTTATAATTTAGTTAGAATAGAACCAACAGCAACAGGGTTTACATTTACAAAAAAACCTATAACAGGATTAGTTCATAATATAGATAATGGTATGTTTATAGGAGATTTTGATAAAGATGGAAATATGTATGTAGCAGGAGATGGCTCTGATGGATCAGCAGGAGGGCCAATATTTAAAATAATTATAAATACAGATGGATCAGGAAGTGCTACAAAATTATCAATAGATAGAGGATCACCAAGATTTGCTGACTGGGGTTATACAGATAGAGTTGGTGGTACGGAACGATTCTATTTTATATCTGATGGAGGAAGCTTATATTATTTTACAAAAAGTGGCTCAACACTTACAAAAAGTAGCTCTATAGCATCTAATTTAACTACAGGTGGAAATACAGTTGTTGGAACTTTTGTTGCTGGAACAGATCTTTTTTATTATCCTTCAGGATCATCTCAACTATACAAAGTTGATTTATTAAATCCAACAGCGGGATCACAACCATTTTCGAATGTGGCTAATCCTAGTAATAACGGTGATGCTGCTAGAAATTATCAAATAGTAATACCAGCTCTAGCTCTAGGAAAAGAAGTAACAAATGGAACTACTTTTACACAAGGTTCAGATATAAGGTATAAGTTAACTATAAAAAATGCAGGAGATTATCCCTTGGGAGATCCAGCATTTAATTCACATTATACTGTAACAGATACAATTAATTCACAAAAAGTTACTACTACTGCAACGGCAGTGACAGCAAAGTTATATAACTCTTTAACAGGAACAACATTTACTAATGTTACTGGCTTTCCAACAACAATAAACTATGTAACAGTAGATTCAACAACTTCAAAGTTTGAATTAAAATCAGATGGAGGTTCTTTACCTAAAATTCCAAAGGGATATAGACTTGAAATTGAATACACACTAAAAAGTAAAATATATTCATTTGTTGGAGATCAAGATCAAATTTTAAATACAGCTGTTGGAACAGTACCAGGAAAAAGTGTAACAAGTGATGCTCAAGTTAGTATAATAGCAACGCCTCCAGAATTAGGAATATTAAAATCTGTAGATAAAACAACTTTATTAAAAGGAGATATATTACAATACACATTAGAATTGACAAATAAAAGTACATCTAAGAGTTTTACTGGAGTAGTTGTAAAAGATATTTTGAAAGCTGATATAACACAAGTGTTTGAAACATTTAGTGTATATGATTCTAATGGAACAACATTGATAGGTGAAGTTATTGACACAGATGGAATAACTAGTAATAATCTTAATTATACAATAACAACTGGAGAAACAACTATTAATATTGGAACAATTGCAACACTAGGACCAAATGCTACAAAAAAATATATATTAAAAGGAATAACAAAGACAAATCTAACGTTATCTACTTTAAAGAATATGGGATTAGCAGACTCCAATGAATTAGATCCAATTCCTTCAAATGAAGTAACAACAGTAATAACTGGAGAAAAGCCATTTGATTATGGAGATGCACCAGATACATATAAAACAATAACATCAAATCCTCCAAGACATGCTCAGGTAGCTAATACACCGTACTTTGGAAAAGGGGTAGATTATGAAACTGTATGGACTCAACCTTTAGGTAGTAATGCTGATTTAGATGATAAAAATGGAAGTGATGATGAAGATGGAATAGTTTCAGTTAATGGTGTTGCTTATGACTCATCTTTACCGATTTTATTAATAGAGGGAATAGAAAATACAATAACAGTAAATATAGGAAAAGTTTTATCTGGTGGAGCAAAAGTAAAAATTTGGTTAGATGGATTAAATGGAAATATAAATAATGGATTTGATAATAATAATAGTCAAGTTATTTATAATGCTACTGTAAATAATACTGGAAATATAGATGTGAAATTTCCATTATCCATATTAGGAAATAGAAGCAGTACTGCTGGAAAAACGTATTTGAGAATGAGAATAACAAGTGTAGTAAATGATAATCAAATAAACTCAACAGGTGGAGTGGCAGATGATGGTGAAGTTGAGGATTACTTAGTTTTTATATCAGAAAGAAAAACTGATTATGGAGATTTACCAGATACGTATAAAACAAAACTTTTATCAGATGGACCGAGACATTTAGATGTATATTTATTTGGTCAAGGAGCTCCAGTGGGAGGAAATCTATTTTTAGGAGATACTAAAACTTATGAAAATGATGCACCAGTATCTTTAACAGGAGTAGAAGATACTGGTGATGATGGAGTAAAGGATAGTTCAGGAAATATATTGTCAACAATTTATACAAATGAAGATAATGTTTTAATAGTAAAAGCAAGTAGTCCAGGATATATTGGAGTATGGGTAGATTTCAATGGAAATGGAATATTTGAATCAGGTGAAGGAATTACTCAATCAGTAATTGCAGGAAATAATACAATTGTGATACCTGCTAACAGATTTACATATGATCCCGGATTAGTATTAACAAATAGGAAAGGAGTTAGAGTTAGATATGCTTCTGATGAAGTAAGTGTTAATAAACCGACAGGGTTAGCTATCGGAGGAGAGGTAGAAGATTATTTTATTCCTTTTGTAAAAAAAGTTATAGATGTAACTATTGGGAAAGCAGCACCAACATCAGTAGTACAAGAAGGAACAATAGCATATACATTAACGCTAACAAATGCAGGAAATGTAGCAGTTAAGGATTATGTATTAGTAGATAAACCAGACACTACAAAAGTAGATATTACACAAATAACAGGTATTTCAATATTACTAGATGGACAATCTGTTACAGGAGCTACATTTACGTATAATACAGGAACAAATCAGTTTGAGTTAGGTGGAACAAAACCAGAAATACCAGTAGGTAAAAGCTTAGTAGTAAATTATACATTAAAGAGTAAATTATTTGATATAGCTACAAATAACCAAATACTGAATACAGCAACGGTAATAACAGGAAATGTAACAAAAAATGCTGTAGCAAATGTAGGAGTAATAACAAATAAAATTGGAACTTTAGATAAATCAACATCAACACCAACAATAAATCAAGAAGGAGTTGCTACATATACACTAAAGGTTGTAAATACAGGAAATGTGCCTTTAACAGGATATATATTAGAAGATACACCAGATTTAACAAAGATGGATATTTCAACATTAACCGTGACGTCAATAAAAGTTAATGGAACGTCGGTAACATCGCCAACAGAGTTTAAAGGTAATTTACTAACGAATCCAACAAAATTAAATTTAGTTCAAGCTCCAACAATACCAGTAGGAGGGATATTAGAAGTAGTATATACATTAAAGAGTAAATTATTTGATACAACAATAAACAATAAAATAATAAATACAAGTAGCTTAATACTATCTCAAGGTGCTCAACCAATAATAGATACAGCAGAGGTTAAAGTTAATCAAAAAATTGATGTTAAAATAGAGAAAGTAGCACCAACAACAATATCTCAAGGTGGAACTATTAATTATACATTAACGTTAACAAATATAGGGAATATCACTCTTAAAAACTATACATTGGTAGATAAACCGGATACAGCAAAAGTAGATGTTACACAAATATCAGAAGTTTCTATTTTATTAGATGGGCAGTCAGTATCAGATGCAACATTTATTTATAATTTAGGAGTAAATCAATTTGAATTGGGAGGAATAAAACCAGAAATACCAATAGGAAAAACATTAGTAATAAAATATACATTGAAAAGTAAAGTATTTGATATAACATCAAGTAGTCAAATACCAAATACAGTGACAGTAGTAACAGGGGATGTGACAAAAAATGCTATAGCAAATGTTGAAGTTCTAATAAATAAAGTAGCAACATTAGATAAATCAACATCAACACCAACAATAAATCAAGAAGGTGTAGCAACATATACATTAAAAGTAGTAAATACAGGAAATATACCATTAACAGGATATGTATTAGAGGATACTCCAGATTTAACAAAGATAGATATTTCAACTCTACTAGTTACTTCAATAAAAGTAAATGGGATATCAGTTGGACTTCCAGTAGAGTTTAAAGGAAATTTAACGACAAATCCAACAAAATTAATTTTAGTTCAAGGACCAACAATACCAGTAGGAGGAAAATTAGAAGTAGTATATACATTAAAAACTAAATTATTTGATACAACAACAGATAATAAAATAATAAATACTGGTAGTTTAGCATTAACTCAAGGTGGATCAGCAATATTAGATACAGCAGAGGTTCAAATAACAAAAGTAACAGGCGGAACGATAAGTAAAAATGCTATACCAAGCGAGATAACTTTAGCAGATAAAATTCCTTATGAAGTTACAATAACAAATACAGGAAATACACCAATACTGTTATCAACACTAATTGATACAATAGCTTTAGAAGATAGAGTATATATTCAAGGTGTTGAAGGAAATATAGGTACATATATATTAGGAGAGGAAACTTCAAAATCAATAACAGTAACATATACAACAGCAACTGGAGTAATAACATTTGCAGGACTCCCTGAGAAGTTAGGTGTAAAAGAGAAAATTGTGATTAAATATACTTTAGAAACAAAAAATGCAGAATATGTTTCAACGAACCCTAATATAGAAAATGCTGCATATGTAGATTTAAATGGAAATGGAAAAGTAGATACAGGAGAAACATCAACAGATCCAGTGAAGATAGTTGAAACAAAAACAGGAACAATAGTAAAATCATCATCGCAGGGAAGTATAGATCAAAATGGAGTAATAGACTATACAGTAGCTGTAACAAATACAGGAAATAAAGCTATAAGTACATCATTATTTAAAGATATAATTTCTACAGAGGATAAAAGCAAAATAGAGAAGGTAGTAGGAAAAGTAGAGGTAGCTTTAGTAGATATATCATCAAGTACGACAGGTATAACATATCAAGAGATATCAGCGACATATAACTTAACAACGGGAGAGGTTGTGTTTGCAGGCTTACCAAGCGCAATACCAGTAGGAAAGAAGATGCTTGTAAAATATAGCTTACAAACAACAATATTTGATATAACAGCAGATGATACAATAAATAATAAAGTACAAATAGATATAGATGGAGATAATGTAATAAGCAATACAACAGAAACATCAACAGCTCCAGTAAAAGTTACAAGTAAAACAGATGTAACAATAGATAAAGTTTCTTCAACAACAACAATAGGTCAAGGAGGAACAATATTATATACATTGACAGTGATAAATACAGGGAATACACCAGTATCAAACTATACATTAGTAGATAAGCCTGATCCAACAAAAGTAGATGTAACACAAATAACTGTGCCATCGATTTTATTAGATGGACAACCTGCTGTAGGGACTACATTTACGTATAATACAACAACAAATCAATTTGAGTTAGGCGGAACAAAACCATTAATCCCAGTAGGGAAAAGTTTAGTGGTAAGTTATTCTTTAAAAAGTCTAGTATTTGATACATCAACAAATGATAAAATATTAAATACAGCTATAATAAAGACAGGAGCAGTAACAAAAGAGGATACAGTAAGCGTAACTGTAAATAAAAATATAACAGCAACACTAGAAAAAACAACATCAACACCAACAATAAACCAAGAAGGAGTTGCAACATACACACTAAAGGTTGTAAATACAGGAAATACACCTTTAACAGGATATATATTAGAAGATACACCAGATTTAGGGAAGATGGATATTTCAACATTAGTTGTTACTTCAATAAAAGTAAATGGTACGCTGATAACATCGCCAACAGAGTTTAAAGGTGATTCACCAGCAAATTCAACAAAATTAGTTTTAGTTCAAGCTCCAATAATCCCAGTAGGTGGAACATTAGAGATTGTCTATACAATGAAAAGTAAATTATTTGATACAACAACAGATAATAAAATAATAAATACTGGTAGTTTAGCATTAACTCAAGGTGGATCAGCAATATTAGATATAGCAGAGGTTCAAATAACAAAAGTAACAGGCGGAACGATAAGTAAAAATGCTATACCAAGCGAGATAACTTTAGCAGATAAAATTCCTTATGAAGTTACAATAACAAATACAGGAAATACACCAATACTGTTATCAACACTAATTGATACAATAGCTTTAGAAGATAGAGTATATATTCAAGGAGTTGAAGGAAATATAGGTACATATATATTAGGAGGGGAAACTTCAAAATCAATAACAGTAACATATACAACAGCAACTGGAGTAATAACATTTGCAGGACTTCCTGAGAAGTTAGGTGTGAAAGAGAGCATTGTAATCAAGTATACTTTAGAAACGGTAAATGTAGAATATGATTTGACAAACCCTAATATAGAAAATGCTGTATATGTAGATTTAAATGGAAATGGAGAAGTAGATGCAGGAGAAACATCAACAGATCCAGTGAAGATAGTTGAAACAAAAACAGGAACAATAGTAAAATCATCATCGCAGGGAAGTATAGATCAAAATGGAGTAATAGACTATACAGTAGCTGTAACAAATACAGGAAATAAAGCTATAAGTACATCATTATTTAAAGATATAATTTCTACAGAGGATAAAAGCAAAATAGAGAAGGTAGTAGGAAAAGTAGAGGTAGCTTTAGTAGATATATCATCAAGTACGACAGGTATAACATATCAAGAGATATCAGCGACATATAACTTAACAACAGGAGAGGTTGTGTTTGCAGGCTTACCAAGCGCAATACCAGTAGGAAAGAAGATGCTTGTAAAATATAGCTTACAAACAACAATATTTGATATAACAGCAGATGATATAATAAATAATAAAGTACAAATAGACATGGATGGTGATGATGTAATAAACGATACAACAGAAACATCAACAGCTCCAGTAAAAGTTACAAGTAAAATAGATATTTTATTAGAAAAAACTACTCCTGTAACAACAATTGTAAAAGGAGAGGATATAACGTATACTATTAAAATAACAAATTTAGGAAACATCCCTTTGAAAAACTATATACTAGAGGATACTCCTGAAATTGATAAAATTAATTCAGATACATTAAAAAATGTAACTATAAAATTAAATAACCTAATATTGGATAGTAAAAGTTTTGTATTCAATAAAGCTTCAAATAAATTTGAATTAGTAGGAGAAAAACCAATAATTCCTTTAAATGGAGCTTTAGAAATTACATATACATTAACAAGTAACTCAAATATGACTAATATTAATTTAGGAATTACGAATATAGTTAATTTTAAAATGGATAATATAAATAAAGAAGCTTCAGTAGTTGTTAATTTGTCAACAATGAATATAACAAAAATTTCCAATAATGAAAACCAAGTTCTTCAAGGTGGAGACGAAGTTATTTATACAATAGTATTAAAAACAAGCTCTAAAAATGAGCAACAAGTTTTAGTAAAAGATAATCTTTTAGAAGTTAATAACTACAATAATTTATCATTTTTAAAAATTGAAGATATAAAAGATATTAAAATTAATGGAATTTTAATAAATAATGGAAAAGAGATGTTTACAAAACAAGGCTTGAATTTAATAATACCAGGAACAACCTTGGAAAGTGATACAGAAACTATAATAACTTATACTTTAACAATACCAAAAGATCTTTCAGAAGAAATAGCAGAAATAAAAAATGAAGCTTTGGTTATTAAGAATGAGGTAGAAATAAGAACAGATGAAGTTGTAATAGAGTTAGCTAAGCCAAAACTTATACTAAGACATGATGTGTTTAAATTTGAAAATAAGTATAATGATACAAACCAAATTCTTTTGGAAGAAAAACCAATAGCAGAAAATATAGAAAATATTGAGGGAAAAAATTCAAAACCTCCAATTGTGTTTGCAGGAGATGACATTTTATATTTTGTTAGTTTAGTAAATAAAACTAAAGTTCCTATGAAAGGAAAAACAGATATAAATCACCAGTTAGATTCAAAACAATTAAAAGATGATAATGGCTTAAATGTATTTGTGGATAATAAATTTTTAGGAGTTGTAGTAACTTCTTTAGATACTGGAGAAAAAGTTTTTTATTCTAAAAATGATCTTTCTCAAAATTCCCAAATTTTAGTTAGAGGTAATATTAATTTAAATGATTTGGAAACTTTAGTTGCAGAAAATGAAAGTGAGCTAAAAGATATAGGGACAGATATAGCAAAATCACTTTTAACAAAGTTATCTAATTTATATGCGCTGACAAGTTCTTCATTACCATCGGCTACAAATTTAGGAATAACAAATCAAGAAAGTAGTTTTGAGTTTCAACAAATAGTTCCTTCGAGAAGTGTTGTATCATTTGTAGTAAAATCTACAATAAATCCAAAAGGTTCTTTTGCAAAAAGTAAACAAATTTCAACATATGCCTATTTGCCAAGTGATCCACTACAAAATACATCAGAAGGAGAATTGAGAAAAACAGTTATAGTTTTAGGTAGAAAAAATACAGATTTGGTATTAAGTAAACGTTCTGAAATAGAGGAGGCATCTGTAGGGAAATTTGTTCCTTATATTATTCAAATAAAAAATGTAGGAGAGGATCCAGCAGTAGATGTTTATATTCAAGATAAAATACCTCCAGGATTTGTTTATGTCGAAGGATCAGCAGTTCAAGTTTTAAATGAAAGTTATAGTGAAAATAAAATAACTACTACAGGAATAAAAGAAATAAAGTTTGGACCTATATCTGAAATTAAATCTGGAGACATTGTTAAGATAAAATATCTATTAAAAGTTGGAGTCGGTGTGAAACCAGGAACATATAAAAATATAGCAGTATCTGTAGATAAAACAGATAAAACTATATCAAATCCAGACTCAGTAGATATTGAAATAGTATCGGATCCAATATTTGAACATACAACAATTATAGGAAAAGTTTTCCACGATAGAGATGGAGATGGAATACAAGATTATGCAACAGCTAAAAACGTTGTTATAGATGTTAATTTACCAAAAAATTATTATATTCCAAATACAACAACAGTCTCTAAAGGTGGAAAAACTTATGATTTTAGTGATTCTTATAGCAGAATAACGATAAGAGAGATTAAAGGTAGAGTATCAGAACTAGAACCAGCTACAAATAATATGATTGTTATAAGAAAAGAACTGATAAAACCAATAATGGCAAGTGTAAGAGTTCAGACTAATAAAGGAACTGATATAACTCAACAAGGAAATGGTGAAGTTATAACAAATCATACAGGAGATAAGATAAAGGGAATGACTAGTCAAGATATAGTAGTAACTCAAAGAGTAATAAAAAATAAAGATAATAAAATAATACTTGAAATCTTTGTATTAAATAATGGAATACAAGAAGAGGGATTACCAGGAGTAAGACTAGCAACTCCAGAAGGAATAGTTGTAGAAACAGATAGATTCGGAAGATATCATGTACCTCCTGTACCGGAAACGTTAGGAAAGAACTATATCATAAAGGTGGATCCAACTACTTTACCAAAAGGAGCGGAATTTACAACTGAAAATCCAAGAGTTCGTCATTTAGGAAAAGTTATGATGAAGTTTAACTTTGGAGTGAAACTACCGCCTTTAAAAAACCCTGAAAAAAAGGATAATTGATAGAAAATATCATGTTTATACAAACACATTGAAAAAGTAATGAATCAGTGCTAGAATATAGTGATTAGTAAAAATAGGAGGAGTTTTAAATTGGAAGAAAAAATCACAATTACTATGCTAATTTTACTTACAATGATGTTTATGAGAAATGTAATTTAAAATAAAAAGCCCCTTTGAATAAGGGGCTTTTTATTTATATTTTTATATCTAAAGATAAAATGATTCCTCTACCACTACCTTCTATGTTAAAGTTGTTTCCACATGCAATAAGAGTATCCTCTTTCCCTAAAGTATACTCATTATTATTTACACGAATGTGACGATTATCTTCTAAATTATAAAAAATATTAATCGCTTTAGAGGATAAGCTATTTCCAGAAAACTCTGTTTCAACAATTTTAAAATCTAAAAGATTGATATTTTCTTTAAAAATAAGATTGAAATCAATGCTTGTTTCATCTGCTAAACTACTTGTGTGGCTATCTCCAGAGAAAAATATGTGAGAAAAAGGTTTTAAATAATAATCTCTTCCATCCACTTCTAATTTAACGCTTCCTGATAAAAGAATAAGAAGTCTCTTATAACCTTTAAAAGAGGTGAAATTGTATTCTCCAGGATTTATACTTGCTGTTGAGACCCTGAAATTAAAAGGACTATTAATAGTTGAACCATCGGGATAAATATATAGTTCTTTAGAAACTCCCCCAGTCCAAAGGCGTTCTTTTTGATTTTCTTTTCTAACGATTTTATAATCCATAGTGCCCTCCATATATTGAAGTTAATCTCACTACTTATATAGCTCATAAACTTCAAATAATCAAGGCTAATTTTTACAAAAAATAAAAAAACTCCTTGAAAAGTATCAAGAGAGTTATTAGGCAATCTCCATAAGAGGTTTATCTTCATTAAAAGTATTGATAAAAGATTCTTTTCCATCAGTAGCTTCTAATCCTAAAATTATTAAATCTAGTAATTCGTCCATAGTTTTACCTTTTAGTAGTTCTTTTATGTTAGCTTCAAGCATTTTTCCACCTCACCCCAAAAGTTATAATATTACACATATAATAATACAAAAATTTTATGAAATAGTCAAACAAAAAAGAGATTTTTTTTTAAAAAAATGTTATAATTTTTAGTGAAAGTGATTTTTAATAGAACAAGAGGTCAAAATGAAGAAGACAATATTACCAATACTAGTAGTTATATCTATTTTTATAATGGCGGTTTATTCACCGAAATTAAGTGTGGATTTAAAAGGAAAAACAAAATTCCCACAAGAATTTGTTCAAGGTGAAGTAATTAAAGTTATAGATGAAGAATTAATGAAAGACCCTGTTATAAAGGGTAAATTTAGAGGTGGACAAAATTTAGAAGTAAAGATTTTAGAAGGAAAACATAAAGGAGAAATTTTTAAAGTTTATAATTCCTTAAGTGCTCTTCACAATGTATATGCAGATGTAGGATTAAAAGCTATATTCACAGTTAGAGAAGAAAAAGAAAAAACTACAGTTTGGCTATACAATCTAAAAAGGGATCGTGCTATATATCTTTTAGGTGCAATATTTATAGGAGCTGTTTTAGTTTTAGGTAAAATGAAGGGAGTGAAGTCTCTCTTGGCTTTAGTTTTTACAGGATCAATGATAATATATGTACTATTGCCACTTTTATTTAAAGGTGTGGATCCAGTATCAACTTCAATACTTTTATCTTCTATAATAATAGTAGTTAGCTTCTTATTAATAGGTGGATATGATAGAAAAACATATTCAGCAATAATAGGAACTATAAGTGGAATAACTATTGCAGGATTAATCTCTTATGGATTTGGAAAAATAATGAGTTTAAGTGGACTAAATTTATCAGAGGGACAGCAACTACTTTATATAACAAGAGATTTTAAGCTTCAAATAGAGGGGTTATTATTTGTATCAATATTGATAGCTTCTTTAGGAGCTGTTATGGATGTGGCTATGTCGATATCGTCATCTGTAAATGAAATATATCAACATAAAAAAAGCCTGACTTCAAAAGAGTTATTTCATTCAGCAATGGTAATAGGAAAAGATATTGTGGGAACAATGATAAATACATTGATACTTGCTTTTGCAGGAGGATCATTACCTTTAATGATGATGATATGGGGTTATGGAATGGTTTATCAACAGTTTATAAACATACCGGCTATAGCAATTGAAATTGTCAATGCTTTAGCAGGAAGTATAGGTATAATAGCAACTGTACCAATAACAGCAGTTGTTTCAATATTATTAATAAAAAGAAAAGGGGAGGAATAATAGTGAAAAGCACTAAATTCTTAGTTTTAGGAGCTCTTTTATCTATGGCTTTAATTGGTTGTGGGAAAAAAGAGGAAACACCTAAAACAGCAACAAACACAGAGGTTAAGGAATACAAAGAAAATAAACTTAATCTAGAAAAGAAAGTTATTACAAAGGGAGAGGCAGGGCCAGAGGAGGTTACACTATCTTTCGCAGCTACATCTGACGTTCACGGAAGAATATATCCGTATGAGTACGGAATTGATTCTGAAGATAAAAGCGCAGGATTTGCAAAAACTTATACAATTGTAAAGAACTTAAGAGAAAAAAATCCAAACTTAATTTTAATGGATATAGGAGATACTGTTCAAGATAATAGTGCTGAGCTATTTAATAACTTAGAAACACATCCTATGGTTGAAGCTATGAATACAATGGATTATGATGCGTGGATTTTAGGAAACCATGAGTTTAACTTTGAAAAAGATTTCCTATTAAGAAATGTAAAAAACTTTAAAGGATCGGTAATCTCTGTAAATATAGAGAACGAAGATGATGGATCAAAATTTGTATTACCATATCAAATTTATGATATTCAAGGAGTTAAAGTAGCTTTAGTAGGAGGAATTCCACCTCACGTTCCTATGTGGGAAGCTTCAGCTCCAGAGCATTTCAAAGGACTTACTTTTGAAGATCCAATGACAGCAGTAAAAGAAACTTTAGATGAATTAGAAGGAAAATATGATGTACTTGTAGGAGCTTTCCACTTAGGAAGAAAAGATGAGTATGGAAAAACTGGTGTATTTGATTTAGCACAGGCTTACCCTCAATTTGATCTTATATTTGCAGGTCATGAGCATGCTAGATATGTGACTGATGTTAATGGAACAACAGTTCTTGAGCCAGGTGCTTACGGATGGGGAGTTTCTAATGGAGAAATTAAAGTTGTTAAAAAAGATGGTAAGTGGGAAGTTAAAGATATCGTAGCTAAAAATGTGGAAACTAAAGATGTTGAAGCTGATAAATCTATGTTGGATCAATTTAAAAATGTTCATGATGAATCAAGAGCAGATGCAAACAAAGTGGTAGGAAAAGTAAATGGTAAATTTATAGAAAGAACAGATTATATTACTGGAGAAGATAAAGTTACAACAATGCCAACTTCTCAATTAGAGGACAATGCAATAATTGAGTTAATAAATGAAGTACAAAATCATTTTGCAAAATCAGATGTTTCAGCAGCAGCAGTATTTAATTTTGATTCAAACTTAAATGCAGGAGATTTCAAAAAGAAAGATGTTGCGTTTATCTATAAGTATACAAATACTTTAATGGGTGTAAATATGACTGGTGAAAATTTACTTAAGTATATGGAATGGTCAATGAACTATTATAATCAAACAGAGCCAGGAGATGTAACTATATCATTTAATCCAAAAGTTAGAGGATATAACTATGATATGTTTGATGGAGTAAACTATAAAGTTGATATATCTAAGCCAGCTGGAGAAAGAATCGTTGATGCAACAATAAATGGTCAGCCAATAGATCCAAATAAAACATATAAGGTAGCTGTAAATAACTATAGATTTGGAACTTTAATGAACTTAGGACTTGTAACAGATAAGGATAAGTATTATGATTCTTATGAAGAATTACAAGATGGAGGAAGAATTAGAGATCTTATTGTAAGATATGTGCAAGAAAACTTAAAAGGTGAATTAAATCCAAAAGTTGATAATAACTGGTCAATAATTGGATTTGAAGAAAATGTTCCTGGAAAGGATGCTGTTATTGAAAAAATCAGAACAGGTGAAATAAAAGTACCAATGTCTGAGGATGGAAGAACATTAAATGTTCAATCAATAAACATAAATAACTTATAATAGTAGTAAAAGCAAAAAAGAGGAAAGTTTTTTCCTCTTTTTTGTTTACTTTTTCAATAAATCAAGATACAATAAAGGGAATTTAGAAAATTATATACTTAATATATATCATATGTGTTAGTTCTAGGAGGAAAGATGTATCTATTAAAATTTAAAAAGAATTTAGTTGAAAAAATATGGGGTGGAAGAGGTTTTGAAACAACTTTAGGATTTCAATTACCTACTGATGAGTTATATGGAGAATCTTGGGAAGTGAGCTGTCATCCAGCAGGGATGTCTTATGTTGAAAACGGCGAATTAGAAGGAAAAAGTCTAGAAGATATATTTAAAAAATATGGTGAAGAGCTTGTAGGAAAAGAGATTGTTGAAAAATATGGAGAAAAGTTTCCACTTTTAATAAAGTATTTAGATATCAATGATAAGCTTTCTGTACAGGTTCATCCAAGTGATGAATATGCATTAAGAGTAGAAAAAGAGTTTGGTAAAAGTGAAGTTTGGTATGTTATGGAAGCTAGTTCGGATGCTAAACTAATATTAGGATTAAAAAAAGAGATTACACCAGAGATATATAAAGAAAAAGTTGATAAAAAGGATTTTACAGGATTATTCAATGAGGTAAGTGTAAAAAAAGGTGATTTTATAGATGTAAAACCTGGAGTTGTTCATGGAACTTTAGAGGGATCTATTTTAATATGTGAGATACAGCAAAACTCAGACACAACTTATAGAATATATGATTTTGATAGAGAAGTAAATGGAGTAAAAAGAGAACTGCATTTAGATAAAGCTATGGATGTAATTGAATTTGGAAAAGATGTAGAGATAAGTTCAGAGGTTTCAAGAGAAAAAATAAGAGTTCAAGATGCAACTGTTGAAGAGTTAATAAGAGGAGAGTATTTTTCTATTGATAGACTATTAGTTAATGGAATATTCCAAGATGAAAGTTATAAAAACTTTAAAATATACTCAATACTTGATGGAGAGGGAAAATTAAAGTCTAATGAAAAAGAGTACGAAGTGAAAAAAGGTGATACATACTTCATACCAGCAAATACATCAGTTACAATAAGTGGGAAATTAGAGGTTATGAAAAGCTATATATAAATAAAATTTTAGGGGGATGGTATATGTCAAATAAAGCAATAGCTCTGCTAAAAGTTTTGTTACATGGAGATATCCATTTAGATGAAATAACAAAATATGTGGATTTAGATATTAATTCTATAGAAAGAAATATAAATGTACTTAATGAATACCTACATGAAAAAGGAATAAAGCCAATAAGAAAAGTAAATAATATATATAGTCTTGAAAATAGAGATGAGAAATTTTCTGAATTTTTTTCAAAATTAGATATTCTTTCATCTAGAGAAAGACAAGATATATATTGTATAAGGTTACTTTTAGATGGATATATTAATTTGGAAAAAGAAAGACAAGCTATGGGTGTTTCAAGAACCACAGCAATCAAAGATTTGAAGAAGGTAAGAGAGTTTTTAGAGGAAGAGGGAATAAAGGTTGAATCTAGAAATTCTAAGGGGATTTTTCTTAAAGAGATTAATGAAGGTAATCTATATAACATACTTTGTGAAAAAATAATGAAATTGTTTATAGATAGAGAGTTCCTTTCTAAACAGAGAAAAGAGCTATTAGAAGAGATAGATATTTTAGAAGAGAAAGAGTATTTAAAGGTATATTCTCAAATAACAGAAAAATTTAAATTAAAAAAATCCTCATTTTCATATTACGCTATTTATACAATGGCAATAATTGAAAAGATAAAAGGACCTATTAATTATGAAATAAATGGAATTGAAAATCATGAGGAATTTAATGAAACGTTACTAGAGATGGAAAATATAATTACTCCAATAGTATTTTCCTCTGAATTTAAAAGATTTTTAGCAAGTGTAGCATTAAAGATTAGATATAATTGTGATTTAAATAATCCATTAAAAGAGAGTTATAAAAAATTTATTAATAAAGTTCAAGAGATATTTAAGCTTGATGATAAAGAGAAGAAAAAGTTATGTAGTCAACTGGTAACATGCTATACAATGGGGTACTTAGATAAAAAATATGGAGTTTTATGGGTTAGAAAAAGTCCAAATTCTGAGAGATGTAAAAGACTAGGTCAAATAGTTGAAGAAATATTGAAAGAATTGGGTATAGATATGATTTATTCAGATGTTTTAAGATTAGCAGGTTGTATAACAAATTTCTTTATGTTAGAAGAATATGTTGAGGGTTTTAAAGTATTAAGTGTATCAAGAAATATTGATAATGAATACAGTCAAAGAGTTATAGAAGCTATGAAAGTTTTTTATCCTAAAATATCCTTTACAACAGAATCTTTTTTAGAGTTTAGATTTAAAAGTAAAGAAGAGATTGATAGTTATAATTTAATAATATCAGATACAGAAAGTTATAGTATAAAAACTTTAAGAAAAGTAAATACTTTAAGTTTAAGAGAGATTCAAAGGTGTTTCATAGAATATGTCTTAGATAAAAGATTTGAAAATTTTAAAAAGTAATAAATGTGTTTTTTATGATATAAAAAGAGTTAAAAAAAGTATATATACACACTACCTCAAAAATGATACTCTATATGTACAAATCCTTTTCTCTAATATATTCCCCCTAATATATATTTGAGAAAAATTCCAGAAGAACTCCACCCCCCGGAGTTCTTTTTTTATTAAAGTATTTTAATTTAAATAGTTTAAAGGTTAAAATAGAAAAAGGACGTTTTATCAACGTCCTTTTTTTGTTCTAAAAATTAATGTGGTAGTCTTAATTTTTAAATTATTTATATATTACTTGTTAGAAATAGATTCTACACCTGGTAATTTTTTACCTTCTAAATATTCTAGAGAAGCTCCTCCACCAGTAGAGATGTGAGAGAACTTATCAGCGAATCCTAAAGAGATAGCAGCAGCAGCAGAGTCTCCTCCACCGATGATAGTTGTAGCGTTCTCTAAGTTAGCTATAGCTTCACAAACTCCGATAGTACCTTTAGCGTAGTTAGACATTTCAAATACACCCATAGGTCCATTCCATACAACTGTTTTTGCTCCAACTAATTGATCAGCAAATAATTTAACTGTAGCAGGTCCTACATCTAATCCCATCTCGTCATCAGGAATTGCATCTACAGATACAACTGAGTGAGGTGCATCATTAGAGAACTCTTTACAGATTACAGTATCGATAGGTAATATAATCTTTCCATTAGCTTTTTCTAATAAAGATTTAGCTAACTCAACTTTATCTTCTTCAACAAGAGATTTTCCTGTATTTTTTCCTAAAGCTTTAAAGAATGTGAACATCATAGCTCCACCGATTAATATTTTATCAGCTTTAACTAATAAGTTTTCAATAACTCCAATTTTATCAGAAACTTTAGCTCCTCCTAAGATAGCAACTAAAGGTCTTTCTGGTGCATCAACAGCTCCACCTATGAATTTAATCTCTTTTTCCATTAAGAATCCAGCAGCAGTGTTTCCTTCTCCAATGTTAGCAGCGATTCCAACGTTAGAAGCATGAGCTCTGTGAGCAGTTCCAAATGCATCGTTAACGAATAAATCTCCTAAAGAAGCCCAGTATTTTCCTAACTCTGGATCATTTTTAGATTCTTTTTTACCATCTAAATCTTCAAATCTAGTGTTTTGGAACATTAAGATTTCTCCATCTTTTAAGTTAGCAACAGCCTTTTCTAACTCTTCTCCTCTTGTAGCATTGATGAAAGTTACAGGTTGTCCTAAAAGCTCAGCTAATCTCTTAGCAACAGGCTCGATATTTCTTTTTTCTAAGTCAGCAGCTTCTTTAACTTTTCCTAAGTGAGAAAAAGCGATTACTTTTCCTCCATTTTCTAAAACATACTTTATAGTTGGTAAAGCAGCTACGATTCTGTTTTCGTCAGTGATTTTTCCATCTTTCATAGGAACGTTAAAATCAACTCTCATTAAAACTTTCTTACCAGCTACATTTAAATCAGTTACAATTTTTTTTGCCATTTTGTATGAACCTCCCAAAATTTTTATAAACAACTTATATTTTCTTAAAAAAAAGCGGAACTAAATAGTCCCGCTATTCTGTTTATTCTGTTTTTCCTAGATGCTCTAATTACTTAGAAATTTCTACGAAGTACTTTAAAGTTCTTATTAATTGAGCAGTATAAGACATTTCGTTATCGTACCAAGCAACAGTTTTAACTAATTGCTTATCTCCAACTGTCATAACTCTTGTTTGAGTTGCATCAAATAATGATCCGAACTCGATTCCGATGATATCAGAAGATACTAACTCTTCCTCAGTGTATCCGAATGACTCGTTTGCAGCAGCTTTCATAGCAGCGTTGATTTCAGCAACAGTTACTGGCTTCTCTAAAACAGTTACTAACTCAGTTAATGATCCAGTGATTACTGGTACTCTTTGAGCAGCTCCATCTAATTTTCCAGCTAGTGCAGGGATTACTAATCCGATTGCTTTTGCAGCTCCAGTTGTGTTAGGAACGATGTTAGCAGCAGCAGCTCTACCTCTTCTTAAATCTCCTTTACCGTGTGGTCCATCTAATGTGTTTTGGTCGTTTGTATAAGCATGGATAGTAGTCATTAATCCTTCTACAACTCCAAACTCATTGTTTAATACGTTAGCCATTGGTGCTAAACAGTTAGTTGTACAAGAAGCTCCAGAAATTACTGTCTCTGTACCATCTAAAATTTGGTGGTTTACGTTATAAACTACAGTTTTGATATCTCCTGTTGCAGGTGCAGATATAACAACTTTCTTAGCTCCAGCTTCTAAGTGAAGTCCAGCTTTCTCTTGAGAAGTGAAGAATCCAGTACACTCAAGAACAACGTCTACTTTTAACTCTCCCCATGGTAAGTTTTTAGGATCTCTATCAGCTAAAACTTTAATTTCTTTTCCGTTAACTGAGAATCCTCCTTCGATAACCTCGATAGTTCCGTTGAATCTACCTTGTGCTGAGTCATATTTGAAAAGGTGAGCAAGAGTTTTTGCGTCTGTTAAGTCGTTTATTGCTACTACCTCAAACTCAGGGTTGTTCATCATTAATCTTAATGCTAATCTTCCAATTCTTCCGAATCCATTAATCGCTACTTTAACTGCCATTTGGAAACCTCCTAAAAATTTATATTTTTTTTAAATTAAGTTCGATAAATATTTGTACATCTTTTAGAGAATACAAGATAAATCTGTATTTCCTTTTTTCTTTTTTTCTAAAATGCTTTTGTTTATGTCTTAATGATATATTATCTTGGTTAATTTGTCAATTTATTCATGGGAACTAAAATTAATCTTTTTATGATTACTTTTTCATTAAAATTATAGTATAATTAAAAAAAATAAATTAGGGGGAGACCGAACACATGCTAAAATTTCTACTCTTTTCTTTTTTATTATGTACAACTTTAATGGGAAAAGAGCATGTAGTTTTATTAGAAAATGAAAATAGTTTTTTCTTCTATAAAGAAAAAAATCAGTATAAAGGATTATATCCGAAAATATTTGAGGACATTAATAAAAAAAAGAAAATAAACTTAAATTTAAAAGAATTAGATACAAATCTGATCTTAGACATGGAAAAAGGTAGAGATATTTTAATAATGGATTTAATAGAAAATGAAGAAAGAAGAGAAAAATATTACTTTATTCCTACGTTTTTTTATTTAAAAGCAAATATGTATTTTTTAAATAATAACTTTATAGACATTACAAATTTTTATAAAAAAAGAGTTGGAGTTATTAAAGGAACATATTTAGATAGAGAATTTTTAGAAAAATATGATTTTTTGCATAGTGAAATAATAGATATAGAAACTCGAGAAAAAGGTTTACAAATGCTCAAAGATGGTGAAGTTGATGGATTTGTAGCGGATAATCAATATGGATTTAAGGATAATTTAAGTAAAATAGAGTTAAGCAGAATTCCAATCATGGTAACAACGCTAGCAGTTCCAAAAAGTGAAAAAAAGCTCTATAAAAATTTAAAGAGATATTTTGAAGAGATTTCACCAGAAACATTAAAAAATATGATAAGTGACTCTAGAAGAGAGTATTATAAAGATAAATTTGGAGATAAATATACGAATTTAAAAGATAAATCAATAAGTGTGGTTTTTCCAACAGAAAAAACTAATTATCCTCTTTATTATATAGAAGATGGTGAAGAAAAAGGTTTAGCAATTGAGTATTTAAAAGATGTAGGAGAAATTTTAGGTATTCAAGTAAGAAAAATTTTTTATTCAAAAGAGGAGGATTGGAAAAGTAATGATATAACAATTGCCTCAACAATAGAGAGTAGTATAAGAGATAATGAAAATTATACAAATCCATATTACACATTAACTCCTGTTATTTTTAATAGAAAAGAGGATGGGTTTATAAATAATTTGGTAGAAGCAAGAAAGAAGAGATTTGCTGTTGTAGAGAATTCATATTATATGGATTATTTAAGGAAGTTTCTAAAAGAAGAAAACTTTATTTATGCTAAAGATATGGATGAAACAATAGAGAAAGTAAAAAGAAAAGAGGCAGATTATAGTATTGGTGATTATAAAACATTGATTAACAAACTATATAACACTGGCTATGATAAAGAGATAAAAATTGCAGGTATTTTAGATAAAAAATATGATGTATCTATGGTTGTAAATAGTGAGCAAAAAGAACTTTATGAAGCTTTAAAAGATATTTCAGCTAGTTTTTTAAATGAAAATATGAGTAAAAATATTTATTTAGAAAAAAATAGTTATGAAACAGATAAATCTAAAAAAATTCTTATATTTTCAATGGGAATTTTGTTAATCAGTTTTATTTTATTATATAAAGGAAGAAAAAACTTAGTAGAGAAAAGAAAATATGAGGATTTAATGTTATCTTTAGTGTCGTCTTTAGAGGCAGTAAATCAATTTAACGATCTTGAAACAGGCAATCATATAAAAAGGTTAAATTTATATTCAGAACTTTTAGCTAATAAACTTGGATGTAGTAAAAAGTTCTATGAAGAGATAGGAAGAGTTGCTTCACTTCATGATGTTGGAAAAATAGGTATAGATAGAAGTATACTTAAAAAACCAGGAAAATTAACAGAAGAAGAGTTTAAAGTAATAAAAGAACATCCAGAGATAGGTTATGAAATTATAAAAAAGTCAGGTGTAAGTATAATGGCTGAAAATATAGCAAGATATCATCATGAAAAATGGGATGGAAGTGGTTATCCTTGTGGCTTAAAGGGATTAGAAATACCACTAGAAGCTAGAATTGTATCAGTTGTAGATGTTTATGATGCACTGAGACAAAAGAGAGTTTATAAAGATGGATTTACTCATGAAAAAGCGATAGAGATAATAAAAAATGAAAGTGGAAAAAGTTTTGATCCAAATATAGTAAAAATATTTTTAGAAAATGAATTCAAATTTGAAAGATTATTCAATTCAAATATATAGCAAAAGGGAGCAAAATATTTTGTTCCCTTTATTATTTTAAATTAAGTTATTATACTGTAAAATGAAATAAACCCTAAAGTTAGAATTATAAAAGATATGAGCTTTTCCTTAATATTTTGAAAAAAATATCCAGTTTTTCTTTTGGTATCAAATAAAAAATAAAGAGTTCCCAAAGAATAAATAGTTAAAGATTGGAAAACATAACTTAATCCAGATGAATAAATCATCCAAGCACCATAAATAACTCCACCTATTCCCCAATAAAAACATTTTTTATGAGCATGTTTAATTGCAATTTTCATTAAAAATAACGATGAAAAAATATAAGGAATAAGAATCATACATGATGCAGAGTTAGTAATAACAAGATATGCATTTTGAGCAGATAATGAAAGAAAAAATACAATCTGCTTTAAGATACCATTTGTAAAAAGAGCCCCAGAACAAGCATCATTTTTATTTACTTTTTTAAAAAAATTAGGAAAAAGTCCATCCAAAGCTACGTTATATGGTATTTCTGCTGTTAAAAAAGTCCAGCTAAGCCAAGCTCCTCCAACAGATATTAAAACAGCTACATTAACTAAAGTAGCTCCAACAGGACCAATAACAGCTTCAATAATATAAGATAGGGCAGGGTCTTTAAGTGCAGCTAGTTCAGCATCACTTAAAACACCATAACTTAAAAGTACAATAAAAACATATAAAAATAAAGATATGAAATATCCAATCATAGTGGCTCTTCCAACTAGTTTAATATCTGATGCTTTATCAGATATAACCACCGCTCCTTCTATTCCTATAAAGGCCCACAACGTTTGTAGCATGCAACCTTTAACTTGAGAAAAGATAGAGGCATTATTAAATGAACCACCCCAAAAATCTTTAAAAAATATCTGCCTAGTGAATCCAATATACAATATAATAACACCTAAAAAAATAGCTACAACTTTACCTATTGTAGCTAAGACATTTATAAATTTTAATCCAACATCTCCAGCAAGGGCAGTTCCAATAACAATCCAAATTAAAACACTTCCTAAAATAATACCGTTAAAACTATTGATAGGTCCAATACTAGGAAAAAAATAATTTAAAGTTTGAACTAAAAGAACAGGGTAGCTGGCATTACTTATAACGTTTGAAATCCAATATCCCCAGGCAGAATGAAAACCTGAAAAAGTTCCAAATCCCTCTTTGGCATATTTATAAATTCCATCTGTAACATCAGGAGTTTCACTAGCTAAAATTTGAAAGGTTTTGGCTAAAAAAAGAACCCCAATACCAGAGATTAACCATCCAATCATGGCAGCTCCAGCCGATGACGATTGAGCAATATTTTTAGGCATATTAAATATTCCTCCACCAATCATAGAACCAACAACAATTGTTGATAATGTAAAAATTCCTAAAGAGCTCTTTTTTTCCATAATAGCCAAAACCTCCTTAAATATTTAGAACTATTTTTTTACAATAGGTTCTAACCCTTGAACATCTAGCCATTGAGAAAGAGTTAGATTGTTTAACTCTCCAAATCCTTTTTCAGGAACAGCTTTTCTAGCTAAAGTAACATATGGTCCACAAGTTAAAGATGTTCCAATTTCTCCTGGTTTCATGATAGTATAAGCAAATCCCACATAAGTTCTATCATATGCAACATGAGAATCTTTTCCACACTCAACAACAGACCAAACAATAGCTTTTCTATGATCCTCTAGGAATTTCTTTAAGTCATCAGGATTATCATTTTCAGTCCAAATTCCAGCGTCTTCTATAAATAAACTAGCATCTTTATCTCTGTCCTTAGCTATAGAGATTGCGATGAAACACCAAACACCATATCCTTCATTTTCTTTAAACTCTCTATTTTCTGTAGGTCTATATGCAGTAACGCCTTTATTAGCACAAATCATATGTGATCCAGGAAGTGGAGTAAATCTTCTTTTAGATTCAGTTCCAAAAAGTTCAACACCAGCTTCTAAAAGAGGTTTAGCATCATAAACTTTTAAAATTGAACCGTCAAATTGAGGTACTTCTAAAACTGTTGGATTAGAATCTTCAGCAATTGAATCATGTTTAGCTAAGTCGTATCCCCAAACTTGCCCAGCAAGACCACAAAAAGATGAAGCAGTTAACATATTGATTTGTCCAACATAAGCATCATTAACCTCAGCTCTATCATAAGCTACAATACCATCTATTAAAATATCATCAGTTTTAGGAACTGTTCCTACAGAAACTTTTAAAACTGAAACGTATCCGTTTCCAGTTGAACCAGGAGCTCCATATCCATCACAATAATCCTCATAAAAGCTAATCGCAGTTTTGTCAATTTTCATTTTTGTTCCTCCTTTATTTTAAAAAAGTTCAGCAATCATACATCTTACAGAGCCACCACCATAAGTTTCAATGGTAGAAATATCTGAATAAATAATTTCAGAACTTTTTTTAATTACATCGATTTGTTCTTTTGTAAAGCCTTCAAAAGCTGATTTAGACATAAGTGTATAACGTTTTCCATGAGAATTCTTTAACTCTAAAACATTCCCACAAAACTTTAAAACTTGATTAAGAGAGATATCAATAATCTCTTTTTTCGAATTTAAAATAGAGTTTTTTAAAGCATCCCTTTCTTTTAAATTAGAAATAGATTCTAGACAAACTACAACAAAATTTTCAGTGACTCCCATCATAACATTAGTGTGATAAATAGGAGTAGAGATATTATTGAAATTTTGAGCAGAGTGAAACTTTAATGATTTATAGTTAGTTAGTTTGCAAAATTCATCTAAAACATCTTCATTTGCTCTAGGAGAGAGAGAACAATAAGCAATTTTATTGATTCTATCTAAAACTAAAGCTCCTGTTCCTTCCAAAAATTTATTTTCTTTTTCAAAAGATGTTAAATCTATAATATTTATAGTTTCGTTTAAAAAAAGTTTTTTTAAATTTGGAAGAAATTTAGTTCGTTCTAGTCGTCTGTTTTCAGCAAACATAGGATAAATAATAAGAGTATTATTTTTGTGAGAACTAAACCAGTTATTTGGAAAAATACTATCAGGTGTATATGGAGTGGACGTATCTTGAATAACGTCCACTTCAATTTCAACACTTTTCATTTTATTAACAAGAGCATCGAACTCGTCTAATGCTTTTTTTTCTACAAGTTCTGGATTTTCTTCAAGATTTTTTTGATAAGCATTATTAACTGCAGTTTGTGCATTGTAATAAAACTTAACAGGTTTAATCATTAGAACTTTACTTGTTATTTGACTATTCATCATACTCATCTCTTTTCATTAACCTAATAAAGCTTTATAGTTCATGATTAAATATATCAGTCCTAAAATTCCTAATATGAATAAAACAATAGAGAAAATTCTTTCTTCTTTATTGAATTCAGGGTTACTAGGGTCAAATTCTTTTCTAGCTTTCATGAAGAATGGAATACCAATAGCATATATAACTGCTGCTAAAAGCATGTAGTTTAATCCGGCTGCGTAAACAAGCCATAAACCATAAATAGTTCCTAATAATCCTGTAATTTCAGCATTTTTTCTGCTAGCAAATATATTAGTTGGATAATTATCATTTTTAGCTGCAATTTTCCATAGATAAGCAGTACAAACAATATAACAAGGTAAAACCATTACTCCTGTAATACTTAACATTAAATTCCATGCGTTATTAGAGAAATAAACGACAATCATAGTAACTTGCATAATAATACTAGAAATAAGTAAAGAGAATGATGGAGAATCATTTTTATTTACTTTAGCAAATGCTTTTGGGAATGTTTTTCCTTTAGCTGCAGCAAATGGTAACTCAGCAAGCATAATAGTCCAAACAAGCCAAGAACTTAATATAGCTATCATAACTCCAATATTCATTAACCAATCTCCCCATTGACCAACAATTCCACCTAAAACAGCTGCAGTTGAAGGAGCTGCCATATTTGAAAGTTGACCTTGAGAATAATGTCCAAGTGGAAGTAAAGATAATAAAACATAAAGAATTAAACATCCTAAGAATCCTAAAAGAGTTGCTTTACCAACTTCAGCTTGATCTTTTGCTCTGTCAGATACAACAACAGCTCCTTCAATTCCAATAAATACCCATAAAGTTACAAGCATTGTACCTTTAACTTGACTTAAAAGACTACCAAGAGGTTTATCAGAAAGAGTTGTTATAGTTTCTGTACCCCAGAAGTTAGTGAAGAAGAATCCAACCTTAAAGAAGAAAGCTGTAATAAGTAGGAATAATACAATTGGAACCAATTTACCAATAGTACCAATAGTGTTTAATGAAGTAGCACCCTTAACTCCAGCTAAAACGATAAAGTAGATAATCCAAATAACTAAAGATCCACCAATTACTGAGTTGAAATTATTTCCACCAGTAAAATATCCAGGGAAGAAATAGTTTAGGGAATCCATTAATAAAACTGCATAGCCAATATTTGCGAAACAGTTACAAATCCAATAACCCCAAGCCATAAGGAAACCAGTAAAGTTTCCAAATCCAAGTTCACCGTAGGCATAGATTCCAGTTGTAGCATCAGGTCTAGCTTCAGCTAAAATTCTAAATGTATTAGCAACAAACCACATCCCCACACCAGTTATAACCCACGCAATAGTAATAGCTCCAGCCCCAGCAGATTGAGCCATGTTTTGAGGTAAGTTAAATACACCACCACCAATCATAGCACTAATAACAACGGCAGTAAGAGCTACTAAACCAAGTTTTTTGTTATCGTCAGCCATTTTAAACCCTCCTTAAAAATTAATTTTTTATAACCATAGTATGGAATCTTCTAACTCCATCATTGTCAATAAACGCTTCAACTCCATGGATATCACTGAAATATCCAGGGAAAACTCTTTCAAACTCCTCTCTTGCTAAAAGAAAATCTAAAATAGATTTTGAGTTTTCATCAATTTTTTCTCCACCCATTAAAACTGGAATTCCTGGTGGGTATGGAACCACAATAACTCCAGCAACTCTGTTCATACAATCTTTAACAGGAACATGCTCAATGTTTCCTCTAAATACCTCTCTAGAAGCTTCAGCAGGTGTTAGCTCTTGTTTAGGGATAATCTGAAATGCTTTATCCATAAGTTCTAGAAGTTTTGATTCTATAATATATTTATGCATATCTAAGCAATGATCTTTTAATCCTTTGTTAGAGTATTTTTCAGGATAAGAATTAACTAAATCTGGGAATATTTCAACAAGAGGAGTATTTTTATCAAAATCCTTTTTAAAGTCCATTAAAACTTTGATAAGAGCTTCTTGTTTTGTTATAGTAGTTCCAATAGAGTGAAGGAATAAAAGTGAATATGTATCTGTTTTTTCATTAACTACTCCTCTGTCGATGATATAGTTACTTAAAATAGAAGCAGGAATACCAATATCTTCATATTCACCATTTACTTTTAAACCTGGACATTTTAGTGTTAGTTTAATAGGATCTAGCATAACATAATTTTTTTCGATATCATTAAATCCATGCCAATTGTTATCTGTATCTAAAGTCCAACAACTTTGATTTTCTAGAAGATACTTGTCTGGAACATCTTCAAAATTTGTTAAAATTCCATTGTATAAAACTTTTTCTGGTTGCCATAAAGAGAAAAACCATTGATTAAAACTAGCATACTCTTTATTTAATTTAGCAATTCTTTTTCTAAAGTGAATAGCATTTAAAATAGTTTCATTCATCAACTCTTTACCAGAAAAATCCATCATAGCTGTAGATACATCTAAAGAAGCAATCATGCTATATTGTGGAGATGTTGACCCATACATTAAATATGCTTCATCGAAAACTACAAAATCAACTTTATCTTTAGTTCCATCTTTAACATGAAGCATAGAAGCTTGGGAAAATGCTCCTAATAACTTATGTGTAGAGTGAGACGCAAAAATTGGTGGATGTTCGATAAAGTTATCAGATTCAGTCATAGCATAGTGATCTTTATATATAGGATGGAACTTAGCATAAGCATACCAAGCTTCATCAAAATGTAGATTTTCAACATTATTATTTAAAGTTTCTTTTATTTTGTTAACGTTATAACAAAGACCATCGTAAGTGGAGTTTGTTAATGCTGACATTTTAATCTTTTGTTTTTTCTGTTCATCAGTTAATTTTGAATTATCCTCAATTATTTTATTAATATACTCTTTTGTAAATTCATTTAATTTAACAGGACCGATTATACCTAAACTATTTCTTCTAGGAATCATATACATTGGGATAGCTTCTGTTATAACCATTCCGTAATTTAGGGATTTGTGACAGTTTCTATCAACAAAAGCTAAGTTATCTTTAGTAACTCTACCTTTCCAAATAACTTGATTAACTGAACTTGTTCCGTTTAAAATATAGTAAGTTTTATCAGCAGAGAAAACTCTAGCTGAATTACTTTCAGCATCTTTAACAGGACCTTCATCATCTAAAAGAGAACCTAATTCTGGAACTGATATAGAAAGGTCTGATCTTAGAGTGTTTTCTCCATAAAAGTCAAACATCATTTTTCCAATTGGATTAGTCATAAACATAAGTCCACCAGCATGACCAGGCGTATGCCAAGGATACTTAAATTTTTGAGTATAATCCATTAATTTACCGAAAAAGACAGGTTTGATAGCTTCAAGATATCGTTCAATTTCTAATTCTATTTGACCTGCTAAAAAAGAGATGCTATCTTCAAAAATATTTATTACAAGATTTATTGAATTTAAAATTTGTAATGGGATATTTGAAGAACCGTTTTCTGTTAACACAACAATTGGGATTTTTGGATTTGTTTTTCTAACAAATTTAACTAATTCTTCTAAATTTTCATTGGAATTTAAAATAATTCCAGAAAGAGTTTTATTAGACATATAAACTCTTTTAAAATCAGTCTCATTGTCAACAAAAGAAGTAGTGAAAGATTCTAAAAGGATATCTAATTGTTTAGAAGATTCATAAGTTGAATCTAACTCGTGAAAAACTAATAAGGACCAATTTAAATAATCAACAGACTTCATAAAAAAAACCTCCTTAATTGTTAGAACAAAAAAATTTTAACTCACGATATTGTTAAAAAAAAAATATGAGTTTCCTTTAAAAAATATTTTTTATTCTTAATTTAATAAGTTCTTTAATATTTTCTATAAGTAGGAAATAAGTTGCTTTATTTTCAATATTTAAACTATTCTCATCAATCTCTTTTTTAAATCTATCTTCTGAGCGTTTTATTTTACTTAAAAGAATATTGTAAGTATAATTATTTGAAGATGATGTGGCTAAATCTCTTAAAATTACAGCTAATTCAGAAGTGATTGAGATATCAGTAGAAATTTTACCAAAACACTCTCTTATTTTTGAAAGAATGATATATTCTGAAAATTTTAATGAATAATTTTTAGAAATATCTACTTTTTTAAAAAATAATCGATTATCCTTTTCCATTTCAACTAATTGTTTGCAATCATCTAGGTTAATTTTTAGCTCTTCAAAGAGTTCATCTTGTTTTAATGAAACAGCTTTATATTTTAAAGCTTTAGAGAAGTCAAAAATAATATCTTTCATAATAGAATCAATTTTTTCTAATTGGGAGATGATTTCATTGTTCTGGCTAGGCATATATAAGTTTGAAATAATAGCACAAAGAACTCCAACTAATAAAAGAAGATATTGATCAAGAACAAAAATTAAAGATACATTTTCATCTAATAGAAAATGTGTCGCTAGAACAATGTTGGTGAAAAATCCCTGCATTAAGTTAAATCGTATACAAAGAGGCATAAAAATAGCTGTAAATATAACTAAAGAAATAGGATTAAATTTAAAAATTTTAATGATAGTAGCAGATAAAATTAAACCAAAAGAAGCGGCAAGAACTCTTTCAAAAGAACTTCTAAAAGAAGCTTTTCGAGTACTTTCTAAACTTAAGATACAAATTGTAGCAGCGGAGTATTGATATTCTAAAGAAAAATATTGAGCAATAAGAACAGCTGCATAAGGGCCAATCATATTTTTAAAAACTTTATGTTTATCATAAGTACTTAGTTTATTAAATATCATAAAAAATCCTCCCTAAAATGAGATTAAATTATTATAAAGGTTATTCAATGGAAAAATAAAAAATCCTACACCAATTTGAAATTAAAAATATATTTTCAAAAAAATATATTTAGAAAAAATAATTTATTTTTTTCTTGATTTTTTTGATTTTTAAATATATAATTTATTTTGTAAAAATAAGATGTTTATAAGGAGTGAATTGAAATGAAAAAGTTGAGTTTGACAAATAAGATTTTTATATCATTGATTTTAGGAGTGATAAGTGGATTATTATTATATCCATTTAGAAACGATTTGATAGTGAAAAAATATATAATAGACTTTTTCTTTAACTTCTTAGGAACAGGATTTATAAGAGCTATAAGAATGATAGTGGTTCCATTAGTTTTTTGTTCGTTAACTGTAGGAGCAGCAGGTGTTGAAGATATAAAGAAATTAGGAAGAGTGGGAGTAAAAACTTTAGCATTTTACTTAGGAACTACAGCAGTAGCGATAACTTTAGCTTTAGGAGTAGGATCTCTAATAAATCCAGGAAAAGGAGTTGTTTTGTCTCAGATTACAACAACTAATGTTTCAGTAAATGAAACAAAACCATTCATAGATATATTGTTAGGGATGATACCAATAAATCCAATAGAAGCTTTAGCTAAAGGAGATATGCTACAGATAATAGTATTCGCAATTTTATGTGGTGTTGGTATGGCTATATTAGGAGATAAAGTTTCTACAGTTAGAAAAGGGATGGAAGAGTTAAATAGTTTAGTTTTAAAATTAGTTGAGATTATAATGCAGTTAGCTCCATTTGGAGTATATGGATTAATTGGAAAAACATTTGCAACATTAGGATATACAGCAATGTTACCTTTACTAAAATACTTTATAGGTGTAGTTATTGTTTTATTATTACATTATTTAATAACATATCAAAGTTTGTTGATTTTCGTAGCTAAGTATAACCCTATTAAATTTTTAAAGAAATTCTCAGGACCAATGATGGTAGCATTTTCAACTTCTTCAAGTAGTGCAACTTTACCATCTTCAATGGAAACAATGCAAGATGAATTTGGAGTATCTAAAACAATATCTTCATTTACACTTCCTTTAGGAAGCACAATAAATATGGATGGAACAGCAATAATGCAAGGTGTTGCAACAATATTTATAGCTCAAATCTATGGAGTTAATTTAACAATGGGAGATTTTGTAACAGTAATTATAACAGCTACATTAGCTTCAATAGGAACTGCAGGAGTTCCAGGCGTTGGAGTAATAATGTTAGGAATGGTATTGCAACAAGTTGGATTACCTTTAGAAGGGATGGCTCTTGTAATGGGAATAGATAGATTTGTGGATATGTTTAGAACAACTGTTAATATAACAGGAGACGCAGTTTGTACATTGATTGTAGCGAGAACAGAGGGAGAATTAAAAGGTGAAGAGGTAGTTACACCGGTTAAAAAAAATACATTAGCTTAATATTAAAATAAAAAAAGATACCTCAGGTATCTTTTTTCATTTTTAATTATAATTTAAAGTTAATTTGCTATATGAAGAATTTCCTTGAAATCTTCAGGTAAAGGTGCTTCAACTAGGATTTTTTCACCACTTTCAACATCAGTAAAAATTAGTTTAAATGCATGAAGAAGTTGTCTTTTAGCTCTAATATCATCACCACCGTAAAGTTCATCTCCTAAAATAGGGTAACCTACTAAAGACATATGGGCACGGATTTGGTGAGTTCTACCAGTGAAAAGTTTTAATTCAATTAAAGTTAGGTCTTCGTTAGGGAAACGCTCTAAAACTTTCATATAAGTTTTAGCAGTTTGACCACCATTTTCAGGGGTCATCTCTTTACGTCTAAGTTCATCTCCCTCTTTACCAATAGGAATTTCAATCATCATTTCATCTTCTTTAACAATACCTTTTACAATAGCTTGATAAAATTTTGAAACTTTTTCTTTATCACTTTGTAAAAAAGCTTGAGTATAAGCATTTTTAGCTACAACGATTAGTCCAGAAGTATTCATATCTAAACGATTGAAAAATCTAGGAGGCTGAACTTTTCCAGTTTGTTCTTGAAGATAGTGAACAACACCGTTAGCTAATGTTAAATCTGTTTTTTTAGTAGTTGGATGAACAACTAAATATGGATCTTTATCAATAATAAGTAGATTTTTATCTTCATACATTATTTTAAGGTCCATCTGAATAGATCTAATTCCAACTTCTTTTTCTTTTTCTTTAACTAAAAGTCTTGCGTTTTTTTTAACTTGCTTTGTAGTTTTGGTTCTTTTTCCATTTAAATATACTTCAACATTTCTAATACCTCTTCCAGAATATCCTTTTTCTCTAAGGTATTGAGAAATTTTCATATTGTGAAATTCAGGCTCAACAACAAATTTTTTCATATTTCCACCTTTAAAATTTATATTATTTTATAATATTTTATAATGAAATTCAGAAAAAAACAATCTTTTGATTTTAAAGTGACAAAAAAATGATCGTTTTAACACTAGTGTATAAGTATACTAGTGTTGTATGAAATTAGAATTTGAAAGGATATTCAAAAGTAAAAACTTTAGTAAAAAAATAAAGAAATTAAAGTATGACCAAATACTTTTCGACTAAAAATTCAAATTTAACCAATTAGCAAAAAACAGCAATTAATGGTTTACAAAAAAACATAAAGGTTGTAATATAAACACATAATGAATTGAATAAAAATTCAAATAACAGGGAGGCAAAGTAAGAATGGGATACAAAATAACAGCAGAAAATTTTGATAGCTTGTTAAAAAATCTTAGTAAAGAGTATAAAATTTATGCTCCAAAAAGATTTCCTAAACAGGGAAGATATTCAGACACAGACATTGTGAGATATGATAGAGTTTATTCGGCAGATGAGATTGTACATGATGAGAAATCTGATTATGCAGCAAAGGAAGCATTAAGCCCTATAACAGAAACAGTTTTATATTTTACAGATGCAGACTATAGAGAGTCAAAAGTTGTTGACGATAGACCAATGCTTGTATTTGCAAGAGCTTGTGATATTCACTCGATAAAAAGATATGATGATATCTTCTTAAAAAATGGTGGATTCGAAGATTCATACTATAAGAGAATGAGAGAAAAAACAAAGTTTATATTAATGGAGTGTCCAGCAAAAGGTTGGGATACTTGCTTCTGTGCTTCAATGGGTACTGGATCAGCAGATGAGTATGCATTTGGAGTAAAATTTAATGGTGAAGAAGTTTTAGTAGAAACTAAAGACGACGCATTTAACTCTTACTTTGCAGGAAATGATGAAATTGATTTCCTAGTAACTCCAGTTGTAGAAAATGAAAGAGTTGTTAGAATACCAGAGATAAATGATAAAGAAACTCAAATAGCTGTAAAATCATTAGAGATGTGGAAAGAGTTTGACAAGAGATGTTTAATGTGTGGTAGTTGTACTGTATCATGTTCTACATGTACTTGTTTTACAACTTATGATATGAACTATAGTTCTGATACAAATGCAGGAGAAAGAAGAAGAATAAATGCTTCTTGCCACGTTGATGGGTATACAGATATGGCTGGAAACCACTCGTTTAGAAAAACAGGTGGAGACAGAATGAGATTTAAAGTTATGCATAAAATCCACGATCATAAAAAGAGATTTAAAGAGCACCATATGTGTGTTGGATGTGGAAGATGTGATGATAAGTGTCCAGTGTTTATATCTTTCTCAACTACTGTAAACAAATTAGCTGCAGAAGTTGATAAACTAAATGGAGGTAATAAGTAATGGAAAATTTAATAATGCCAACGCCATATAGACTTTTAGATGTAAAAAAAGTTACTGATATAGAATACCTATTTAGAGTTGAATATCCAGAGGCAGGAAATGTAAAGTTTGGACAATTTATGCAATTATCTTTACCAAAAGTTGGAGAGTGTCCAATCTCTGTTACAGATTTCTCAGCAGCAGATGGATGGGTAGAGTTTTTAATTAGAAAAGTTGGAATAGTAACTGATGAGATTTTTAATCTTCATGCAGGGGATTTATTACCAATGAGAGGACCTTATGGAAAAGGTTTTGATGCAATTGATATAAAAAATAAAAAAGTAGTTATCGTAACGGGAGGATCAGGATTAGCTCCAGTTAGATCTTTAATTAATCATATTCATAGAAATCCAGAGGAAGTTCAATCAATGGAATTATTATTTGGATTTAAAGATGACGCATCTATACTATTTAGAGATGAGATTATCAATTGGAGAAAAAAACATCCAATGGTATTAACTGTAGATAAAGGATGCGGATTAGACGGTGAGTGTGTAGGGCTTGTAACAGAGTATGTACCTCATTTAAAAATGGTATCGGATAATTTTGATGATTTAGAGGTTGTAATTGTTGGACCACCTAATATGATGAAATATACAGCTATTGAATTTGAAAAGCTAGGAGTTCCAGCTGATAAGATTTGGGTTTCTTTTGAAAGAAAGATGTCATGTGCAATTGGAAAATGTGGTCACTGTAGAATTGACGAAGTTTATGTTTGTCTAGAAGGACCAGTATTCAACTATTCTCAAGCTAAATATCTAATCGACTAAGGGGGTAAAATAAGTGAATCACGATATTAATATAACTAAACTAAAATTAAACTGCTTCCGTCAATCAAAAGTACCTGGAGAGTTCATGATCCAACTTCGTGTTCCAGGTGGATTAATTGAAGCTAAATATTTAAAAGTAATACAAGAGATTGCAGAGAGATGGGGAGATGGAACATTCCACATGGGTATGAGACAAACTCTTAACGCTCCTGGAATAAAATTCGAAAATGTAGACGCAGTAAATGCTTACTTAGAGGAATATATTAAAGAAGTAGATGTAGAGATGTGTGGAGCTGAGATGGAAGTTAACAAAGCTGGATATCCTACTATCGGAGCTAGAAATATCATGGCATGTATCGGAAACTCTCACTGTGTAAAAGCTAATATCAATACTTGGGAATTAGCTAGAAAACTTGAGAAGAAAATTTTCCCAAGTCACTATCATATAAAAATGGCTATAGCTGGATGTCCAAATGACTGTGCTAAAGCACACTTTAATGATTTTGGAATTATGGGTGTAACTAAGCCAATCTATTTAAAAGATAGATGTATTGGATGTGGAAGATGTGTTAAGGTTTGTGATCACGCTGCTACAAGAGTTTTAAAGTTAGAAAATCATAGAATTGTGAAGGATTCTTGCTGTTGTGTAGGATGCGGAGAGTGTGTTGAGGCATGTCCATCATCTGCATGGGTAAGACCAGAACAAAAATTATATAGAATGACAATAGGTGGAAGAACAGGAAAGCAATATCCAAGAATGGGTAAAATGTTCTTAAACTGGGTAACAGAGGATGTAATTCTTCAAGTTATAGGAAACTGGCAGAAGTTCTCTGCTAATGTATTACATCATAAGCCTATGTATATCCATGGAGGTCACTTAATTGACAGAGCTGGATATCAGAAGTTTAAAGAGATGATACTTGATGGAGTAGAGTTAAATCCAGAAGCACAAGTAGCACAAAGAATCCTTTGGGCAGAAACAGAGTATAGAGCTAATATCAACGTTAAGCCAATCTCTCAACACCCAAGTCCAGGAGAGACATATACATTAGAAAAACCTTTTAACTACGGTGGAGGTCACTAAAATTTAGTTTTTAAAATCAAAAAAATATAGTCTGATTAATGGGGACCCCAAAAGGGTTCCCATTAGTCATGTTTGGGACTTTGAATATCAGTTCAACAAGAGCACATTAAAAAAAACCTAGGGGGTAAAAATGGAAGCTGTAAAAGAGAACAAAAAAAGTTTAAAGGAAACAATACTAGATTTATTTAAATTTGAGGATTACTGGGCAATATTACTAGCAACAATTATACTTATATTTTGTACAATTATTTACATGGGGTCAGATTCACAAAGTGTTTTAGGTAAAACAGAGGTCTATAATAGTATAATGAAGACAGAAGGAGAGAGAGCTCCTTTTAAAACAGTTCAGTGGCATGAAGCACAATTTGATAAAAATAGTTTGGCTATAAAGACATCAACAACAGAAAAGGTAAAAAGTATTTTAGGAAAACCTAAAAAGTGGGTGACTAACCCAATTGAGTCAATATATTTAAGTGAAAGTGCAGCTAAAGTAAAAGGTGCACCATTTATTCAACAATATGAAGATTTAAAAAAAGAAACAGCATTGCTAAAAAATCAAGCTTTAGCTGCTACTGCACTAGCTGAAGAAAAAGCTTTTGCAGATACTAGTTTAAATACAACTGCAAATGAATCAATAGATAAATGGCTTATTAGTAGAGATAAAGAAAATAAAATGAAATCTAAAGCTATTGTAAAACCTTATAACTTAATTCCTAATTTAGCAATATTATTAGCGTTTATAGGTATTTATTTTAGTTTAGGTATGAAAAAAATGGGAAGAGATAGAGAAGGGTTTTTACAAGGATTCCCAGCAGTTTTCGCTTTAGCTACAGGAGCTTATTTATTAGGAGAGCAAGAAACTTTAAAGGCTTGGGGTCTAGGTTATGTTTTCTGGGGTCTAGTTTTAGGATTAATAGTTAGTAATACAGTTGGGACACCAAAAAAGCTTTTAGCAGCAGCTCAAACAGAATACTTTATAAAAACAGGATTGATTTTATTGGGATCAACAGTTTTAGTAAATAAAGTTTTATTAATAGGAATACCAGGAATTTTCGTAACTTGGTTTGTAACTCCAGTAGTTTTAGTTTTAACTTTTGGATTTGGAGATAAAATTTTAAAAATGGAATCAAAGAGCTTAAATATGGTTATGTCAGCGGATATGTCTGTAAGTGGTGTATCAGCAGCGATTGCAGCAGCGGCAGCTTGTAAAGCTAAAAAAGAAGAGCTTACACTATCTGTAAGTATCTCTATTATGTTTACTGCGTTTATGATGATAGCAATGCCGATGTTTATAAAGGCTTTAAATATGGATCCAGTGTTAGGTGGAGCATGGATTGGAGGAACAGTTGATTCAACAGGAGCAGTAGTTGCTGCTGGAGAATATTTAGGACCAGTTGCTAGAGACGTTGCAGCAACTATAAAGATGATTCAAAATATAATAATCGGGGTAATGGCATTAGGTGTAGCAGCATATTGGTCGTTAAAAGTTGATAAATCTATGGCTGAAGAAAGAGACTTCTCTTTAAAAGGTTCATTAAAAGAGATTTGGAATAGATTTCCAAAATTCATATTAGGATTTATTGGTGCTTCTCTTGTTTTTTCTGGAATTTATGGGATGTTAGGAGTGGATGGATCTAAAGTTATTATAGATAAAGGAATGGTAAATGGATTGATTTCACCTTTACAAGGTTGGTTATTCTGTTTAGCTTTTACAAGTATTGGATTATCTACAAACTTCAGTGAATTAAGCAAGTTATTTAAAGGTGGAAAGCCAATTACTCTTTATATAGTAGGAAAAATTATAAACCTAGGTGTAACTTTTGGAGCTGCATACTTAATGTTCCATGTAGTTTTCCCTGATATAACAAAATCTTTAATGAGTTTATAGAGAGTTTTTAGGAGGAGATATGATAAAAAAGTGGATAGCTTTTATAGGTAGTTTTGTATGTATATATTTTTTCTGTTTCTCTGTATTGCCTTTTTTAGATGAAACTTTAGGATTTAAAGAAGCACATGAGAAGTTAGCAGAAGAGGATATAGAATCAGGAGCATGGTATTATATTTTTGTAAAAAAAGTTGAACCTAGCTCAGAAAATGTTAGACATACATTAACTTACTCAAATTGGGGAGAGAGTAAAGATGCAAAACGTTGATATATTTATAGAAGAAGAAAAAAAAAGAGCTATAGAGATATCAAATGAAATAATAGAAAAACCTAAAGTATCTATGATGGTTGTTATATTTCCTTTTCTTTTAATCAATTATATTCAGGAATTAAGAGTTTATCGATATAAAAAAGAGTTTTTTTTAAAAGAATATCTATTTTTAAAAAAAATGGTAGTCGATTTGTTGAAAGAGGGATATTCCTCTTCAGAAAAGATAAAAATTGAAATAGAGAAGCTTTTAATAAAAGATGAAAAGTATTTAGAGTTTTATAAATATCAAATTCAAGAAGCATTGAGTATAAAAAAATATATTTTCCAAGAGGAAAGTGAAAAGATAATGAGGTTAAAAGAGATAGAAACTTTAAAAAAGTGGATGGATATATTTGAAGTGGATGAAGAAAGTTTGAGTGTTAGTTTAAAATTATTTAAAACTTTAAATAATAAAATATAAAGTCTTGAAAAAACTGCATTTGTATGCAGTTTTTTCTTTTACAATCTTGTCTAAATATGATAAAATATGTTCGAATTTAATTTGAAAACTAGGATTAATTAGGGAGGAAAAATGAATAAAAATTTAAAAGTTTTTGGTTTGATGGGGTTAGTCTTAGCTCTTTCTGCTTGTAAAGTGTTACCGCCGAAAGATGGAGAGTATGAGCTGACTTTAGTTCATGTAAATGATGTTCACGGTAGAGCGAAAGAGGGGAAATATGATGGAGTTGGTTTAGCTAGAGTAGCAACTATAGCTAAGGCTTTAGAGCAAGATAAAAATAATGGAAAAGTATTGCTAATAGATGCAGGAGATACAATGCATGGGACAACTTTTGCTACTTTAACAAAAGGGGAGTCAATGGTTGAAACTTTAAATGCAGCTGGGCTTGATTATGCAACTTTAGGAAATCATGATTTTAACTATGGACAAGATAGATTAGAAGAGTTATTATCAATGCAAAAATATAAAACATTAGCGGCAAATGTTGTAGATAAAACAACAGGGAAGCCAATAGCAGGAACATATGATATTAGAAAAATAGATGGGAAAAAAGTAGGATTCTTTGGTTTAGCAACTCCAGAAACTTACTTTAAAACAAATCCAAATAACGTAAAAAATATAACAATAGCTGATCCAATAGCAACAGCAAAATCAGTTGTAGCTCAAATGAAAAAAGAGGGAGTTAAATTTATAGTTGTAATCTCTCACTTAGGTGACGATGAAAGTACAGCAAAAAATTTACAAAGTGTTGGATTAGCAGAAGCTGTACCTGAAATAGATTTAATTATTGATGGGCATAGCCATACAGAATTAAAAGAAAAGAAAGTAGTTAATGGAGTAACTATAGTACAAACTGGAGAATATGCTAAAAATGTTGGAGTAGTTAAAGTTGATTTTGATAAATTAAAAAACAAAATTGAGGCAATAGACTATACACTATATACAAAAAATATAATAATGAATGGAGATAATCCAGTTCCAGAAGATGCTAAGGTAAAAGCAACGATAGATGAAATTTCTAAAAAGCAAGAAATGATAACAAGTGTTAAAGTTGGAGAGTCACCAATTTTATTAGAAGGAGATAGAGCTTTTGTTAGAACAGGAGAAACAAATCTTTCTCAATTAATAACAGATGCAATGTTATGGAAAACAGGAGCAGATGTAGCTCTTACAAATGGAGGAGGAATTAGAGCTTCTATTAATCCAGGAGAGGTTACAGTAGGAGATGTAATTAGTGTATTGCCATTTGGAAACTATGTAATTACAAAAGAAGTAAAAGGGTCAGATTTACAAAAAGCTGTTGAAAACGGAATTAGATCATATCCAGAATCGCTAGGTGCAATGGCACAAGTTGCAGGAATGACAGTTAAATTTAATGTTAAAAATCCAGCATACAGAAGAATTTTAGAAATTAAAATAGGAAATGAAAAATTAAATCCAAATAAAACATATGTTGTAGCAACAAATGACTTTATGGCAGCAGGTGGAGATGGATATTCATCTTTAGCTGGTGGAAAAGAATTAGGGCATTATCCAGCATTAGATGAGGTTTTAATTGAGTATATCCAAAAAGTTGGATTAGAAGGTAGAGATAAGGTAGTTCCTAGATTAATACCGAAAAAATAAAAGGGGTTATAGATGAATAAAGAATCTTTAAGGAAAAAAGTAGTGCTAGCTTTTATAGCGGTAGGATTGTTGTTAGGAGTATATGAGGCAAATAAGCCAGGACCATTAGTTATTGAAGAGATTGGAACTGGGTATAATGGTGATTTAACTGTAAAATTACAAGTAAAACCAAAAGGTGATGGATTTAAAATTATTGGAGTGGATGTTGCTCATCAAGATACACCACCAATAGCTGATCCAGCTGTAGATACATTGAAAACATATATTCTAAAAAATCAAAATGCTGAGTTCGATGTTGTTTCAGGAGCTACATATACATCAGAAGGTATAAGGGAAGCTACTAAAAAAGCGTTAGAAAAAGTAAAGAATTAAAAAGAGGGCCAATTAGGCCCTCTTTAATTTTATTAATAAGCTGGGAAAATCTGAATTTCAACTCTTCTATTTTGTGCTCTACCAGAAGCAGTTGAGTTACTAGCTATAGGTCTATCAGGTCCAAATCCATTAATAGTTATTCTGTTAGGATTTACTCCTCTACGTACTAAATAATCAGCAACACTTCTTGCTCTTTTAACAGATAAGTCCATGTTATAAGAGTAAGCACCTGTATTATCTGTATTACCTGAAATAACTATTCTTGTTTCAGGATATTGATTTAAAACAGAAGCAATATCATTTAAAGGTCCATAGAATCCATTTCCTATAACATATCCATTTGTAGGGAATGTAACTCCACCAGGAAGATTAAGATTTATGTAATTTCCTTCGTCTGTAACTTTAACTTGAGTATTTTGTAATCTAGCTTGTAATTCTTTTGTTTGTTGATCTTTATATGCTCCCCAACCTAAACCAGCAAGAGCTCCAATACCAGCTCCGATAAGTGTTCCTTTTGTATCTTGTCCAATAGCTTGTCCAATTAAAGCACCTACTGCGGCTCCACCAGCAGTACCAGTAGTTTTGTTATTGTATCCAGTAGCTGTACAAGCCCCAAAAAGAGATCCAGCTAAAAGAAGAGAACAAATAAGTTTTGTATTTTTCATTATAAAAAACCTCCTTAACTAAAAATGATTATAGATATTATAGAAAAACTTTTTATATTTGTATATAAATTATTATTCTTTTTTAATAAAATCAATCCTTTTTTTTGAGGTATAAATAAAAAAATAAAAAAAATAAAAAAACTTTGTTGACATAAATAAGAATTTATGATACTATAATTTTGTAGCGAACGAAAGCGAGTTACAAAAACTAAATAGTCGGAATATAGCGCAGTCCGGTAGCGCACCTGCCTTGGGAGCAGGGGGCCGCAAGTTCGAATCTTGCTATTCCGACCATCTGCGGGAGTAGCTCAGTTGGTAGAGCGTCAGCCTTCCAAGCTGAATGTCGCGAGTTCGACCCTCGTCTCCCGCTCCAATTTAATATTTCATCAAATGTGTCTGTAGCTCAGCTGGATAGAGCAACGCCCTTCTAAGGCGTGGGTCAGGAGTTCGAATCTCTTCAGACACGCCATTTGGTGGCCGTAGTTCAGTTGGTAGAGCGCCAGTTTGTGGATCTGGTTGTCGCGGGTTCGAATCCCGTCGGTCACCCCAAATAATTTTATAAGATGCGTCATTAGCTCAGATGGTAGAGCACACGACTTTTAATCGTGTTGTCACTGGTTCGAGCCCAGTATGACGCACCATCTTTTTGCGAGGGTGGCGGAATTGGCAGACGCACCAGACTTAGGATCTGGCGTTTCGACGTGAGGGTTCAAGTCCCTCCTCTCGCACCATATAAGATACTACAAAGTCTTGAATATTCAAGACTTTTTTTTATATATAGAAAAAAGGAAAAGGAGAATAGTGTGGAAAGAAATATAAAATTGACATATAGTTATGATGGAAGTGAATTTTTTGGCTTTCAAAGACAACCTGGTTTTAGAACTGTACAAGGAGAGCTAGAGAAAGTTTTAGGAACGATTTTTAAAAATAAAATAGATTTAGTTTCTGCAGGAAGAACTGATAGAGGAGTTCATGCTAAAAAACAAGTTTCAAATTTTTATACTACTTCAAGTATTCCTTTAGAAAAAATAAAAAGAATTATAAATGGTTTAATACCCAATGATATATTTATATTAGATGTTCAAGAGGTAGATTTAGAGTTTAGTTCAAGATTTTCAGCAACATATAGATCATATGAATATTATATAGGAGAGGATAGAAATCCATTTCAGTCTAGATATGTTACTTTTGTAGATGAGCAGTTAGATTTAGAAAGGTTAAATAAAATAGTTTCTCCTTTAGTAGGGCAACACGATTTTTCAAATTTTAGACTTTCAGATTGTGGAAGTAATACTACAATTAGGGAGATTTATGAAGCTAAATTTGAAAGAGTGAATGAAAAGACAATTAAATTGTATGTTAAAGGAAATGCATTTTTAAAATCTCAAATTAGAATAATAGTGGGAACAATTTTATCTATTTATTTTGGAAAAAAACCAGAAAATTATTTAATAGAAATGTTAAAAAATCCAAATGTTCAGTATGCAAAAATAGTAGCTGAACCCTTTGGTCTTCATTTATTCGATATAGGATATTAGGAGGAGTGATGAAAGTAATAGAAGTTGATGCAAAAAATAGAGAATTAATCAAAAAAATATTTGATAATGAACTTGAAAGTTTCGGTGTGATGGGTGGAGCTGACATGTGGATGATTATGAGCTTTATTCGATATGGAAAACTTTACGTGCTATTAAATGAAAGTAATGATTTGTTATCAGTTGCTCAATATCAAGGTGTGTTAGGAAAAAAAGAGGTTTTTTTATATGGATTTTCAACTTCTTTAAAGGAAAGAGGGAAGGGATATGGAAAGATACTTTTAGAAGAAAGTCATAATAGATTAAAAGAATTAGGTATGGAAAAAATATATCTAACAGTAGATCCTGCTAATGCTAAAGCTATAGATATGTATAAAAAAGCTGGTTATATAATAGAGGAACTACAAAAAGATGAATATGGAAAAGGAATTGATCGATATTTGATGATTAAAAATTTACTATGATATCTTGACAAAAATACTAAAAAGGTGTATATTAAATTAAAAAGAATAATTACAAAATTGTAATTGTTTCAAAAGGAGGAAGCATGTATATTGAAAATATAAGTGAACATTTAAAAATACATGATATAAAACCCTCATATCAAAGAATGAAAGTATTTGAATATTTGTTAGAGAATAAAACTCATCCAACAGTTGATGAGATTTATAAGGCTTTATGCCCTGAAATTCCCACTCTTTCTAAAACTACAGTTTATAATACGTTAAATCTTTTTATAGAAAAAGGAATTGCTAAAGTAATAACAATAGAAGAAAATGAAACTAGATATGATGTGGACACACATGTACACGGTCATTTTAAGTGTGTAAATTGTAAAAAGGTTTTTGATATTCCAGTGACAATAGATCAACTTATAGTAGGGGATATGAAAGATTTCAAAATTGATGAATATCATGTTTATTTTAAAGGAACTTGTCCTAAGTGCCAGAATAAATAATTGTCAAATTATAAAAAATATGTTTAATAATTAGAGGAGGTTGTCATGAAAGTTTATGAAATTTTTAAAGTGAAAGAAAACCCAGTATTATTAGAGGTAATTGTAGCAGATAAAGATGGTGTTTCTGTAGAAGGATTAGAATTGGTAAAAGAGAAGACTCAAGATGCATCAACAGAAAAACATGTTCCATTTGTTGAGGAAAAAGAGGATGGATATTTAGTAAAAGTTGGTAAAGAGATGGCTCATCCTATGACAGAAGAGCATTATATTCAAATGATAGAAATCTGTGTAGATGACTTTTTATATAGAAAATATTTAAAGCCAGGGGAAGCGCCTGAAGCATATTTTAAAGTACCTAAGGGGAAATCAGTATGTGCAAGAGAATATTGTAATATTCACGGGTTATGGAGTAATTAATTATTAAGGGGGTATAAAATGGGAAAGCATATGAGATGTGTAATTTGCGATTATGTTTACGATGAATCAATAGGTGATCAAGAAAATGGAGTAGCTCCAGGAACAAAGTGGGAAGATGTACCAGAAGATTGGGTTTGTCCATTATGTTATGTTGGAAAAGACCATTTTGAAGAAATTTAGTTAATTTATAATATCTGACCTCTTAGCAGTATTTGCTAAGAGGTTTTTTTATGATATAATATATGCTTAAGATATATATTTAGAAAGGAAGTGTCATGAAATTAGCAGTACTAGGAAGTGGAAGTAAAGGGAATGCTCTTTTTGTAGAAACTGATAATATCAACTTATTAATCGATGCTGGATTTAGTGGAAAAAAAATAGAGGAACAGTTAAAGAAAATAAATATAGAGATTTGTAATATAGATGGGATTTTAATAACTCATGAACATGGAGATCATATTCAGGGCGCTGGAATATTATCGAGAAAATATGATATTCCTATCTATATTACAAAAGAGAGCTACGAGGCTGGGATATTAAAAATTGGAAAAATAAAAGATGAAAATTTAAGGTTTATAGAGGATGCTTTTTGGGTTGGAGATAGTATGGTATATCCATTTGATGTAATGCATGATGCTGAAAGAACAATAGGGTTTAGAATAGAAGAGAGTTCAGGGAGTAAAGTTGCGATAGCAACAGACTTGGGCTATATTGATAATACTGTTAGAGAAGCTTTTAGAGAGGTAGATGTTATGGTAATAGAGTGCAACTACGACTATCATAAATTAATGGATTGTTCATACCCGTGGGATTTAAAAGCTCGTGTAAAAAGTAGAAATGGACATCTATCAAATAATGATTGTGCTAGATTTATTAGAGAATCACATCATGAAAAATTAAAAAAAGTTTATTTAGCTCATATGAGTAAAGATAGTAATGATCCCAAATTGGCTATCGATGCAGTTTTAGATGAATTATTAAGACATAATATTGATATTTCAGTAGAGATTGCTCAACAAGATGTGTGTAGTAAGTTAATTAAATTTTAGGAGGAGTTATGGAGGAGATTGAAAAACTATTAGAAGAATTGAAGTTTGAAATAGGAACTACAGATGTGCTAAAAGATAGTAATGAAAAAATAGTTTTAGGAACAGGAAATTTCTATGGAAAGGTACTTTTTGTAGGAGATGATTCTAATTTATATATAGATGAAAATTTAAAAGTAAGACCAGGGTCTAGTGGTGAGTTTTTGATAAAGCTTTGTGATATAGTAGGGTTATTACCAGAAGATTATTATATTACAACATTAACAAAATCTGAGAAAAATTATAGAGAGTTAGAAGAAAGAGATAAAAGAGATTTGAAAGAATATCTAATGATGCAGATATCGTTAATGAACCCAGAAGTTATTGTAGCTTTAGGCCAAGATGTAGCAGAGTTATTATTAGAAAGAGAGTTTAAGTTTCTTCAAGAAAAAGGAAAGATTTTAGAGTGGAGAGGGAATATAAAGTTATTGGCAACATATGATGCTAATTTTGCTAAAAAATCAAGAGATGATGGTGGAAAAAGGTCTAAAGTAGCAGTAGAATTTTGGGGAGATTTAAAAACTATAAAAAATGCAATCGAGGGGATCTAATATGAAAATTTTAGTAGTAAGGTTTAAACAAATTGGTGATGCGATATTATCTTCTGTAATATGTAAAAGTTTAAAGGAAACGTATCCAGATGCAAAAGTTGATTATGTATTATATGATCACGTTGCACCATTATTTGAACACCAAGATTATTTAAATAAAGTTATATCTATATCAAAAGATGAGCAAAAAAATCCATTTAAATATTTAAAAAAAGTTTGGAATGTAACAAGAACCGATTATGATATAGTTATTGATATAATGTCTACACCTAAAAGTGAAGCCTTTACACTATTTTCTAGGAAAGCAAAGTATAAAATAGGAAGATGGAAACCAAAAAGAGGGTATACATATACACATAGTATACCGGAACCTTCAAGTGAATTTGATAAAGCTGAAAAGTTTTTAAAAATGTTAAAACCACTTATCGATGATGGAGTAGATGTAAAACTAGATAAAAATTATTCTTTAACATTTTTATCAGAAGAAAAAAATGATTTAAGGAAAAGAATGGAAGAAGCTGGAGTGGATTTTAATAAAATAATAATACCTTTAGCTATAAATTCTAGAAGAGAAAGTAAAGTTTATCCTATAGATTTAATGAAAGAGTTAGCAAAAAAAATATTAGATGAATTCGATTGTCAAATTATTTTATATTACTCACCAAATGAAAAAGAGTTTGCTAAAAAGTTTCATGAAGAGTTAAATTGGGATAAAAGAATAATATCAGATATAAATACAAAAAGTATAAGAGAGTTGGGAGCATTATTGTCTAATTGTGACATATTTGTAGGAAATGAAGGTGGACCTAGACATTTAGCTCAAGCTATAGACATTCCAAGCTTCTCTATATTTAGTCCAGGTTCAAGTAAAAGAGATTGGCTTTCAAGAGATAATAAAAGGCATGAGGGGATAGAGCCAAAAGATGTACTTTCAGATAAAACATATGATAATTTATCGTATGAAGAAAAGTATAGATTAATTACTCCAGATATTGTTTTAGAAAAAGTAAGGGAAAAAATGGAGCTTGTACCCAAATATATTGAAAAAAAATAGTGGTTATGATAAAATTTAAAAAGATATTTAAAAAATAAGGAGGAGTTTTTGTGGCAGGACATAGTAAATGGTCTAATATAAAGCATAGAAAAGGTGCTCAAGACGCTAAAAGAGGAAAGCTATTCACAAAATTAGGAAAAGAGTTAACAATCGCAGCGAAGGAAGCTGGAGGAGATCCAAACTTTAATCCTAGATTAAGACTTGCAATAGATAAAGCAAAAGCTGCTAATATGCCAAAAGATAACCTTGAGAGAGCTATTAAAAAAGGTACTGGTGAACTTGATGGTGTAGATTATATGGAAATTAGATATGAAGGGTATGGTCCAGAAGGGACAGCTTTCATAGTTGAAGTTGTAACAGATAATAAAAATAGATCAGCTTCAGAAGTTAGAGCAACTTTTTCTAGAAGAAATGGAAATTTAGGAACAGATGGAGCTGTATCTTGGATGTTCCAAAGAAAGGGAGAAATCATAGTTGCAGCTGAAGGTGTAGATGCAGATGAGCTAATGATGGCCGCTTTAGAAGCTGGAGCAGAAGATGTTAAAGAGGAAGATGGAGAGTTTACTGTTTTAACAGATTCAGCAGACTGTAATGCAGTAGCAGAAGAGTTAAAAAAAGCTGGTTATAATGTAACTGAAGCTGAAGTTGCAATGATTCCAGATAATAAAGTACAAATTACTGATTTAGAGACTGCTAAAAAGGTAATGGCATTATATGAAGGTTTAGATGATTTAGATGATGTAAATGATGTTTATTCAAACTTTGATATATCAGATGAGTTATTAGAGCAACTGTAAAATAAAAAACAATAAAAAACATACTCATATATTTTTGGAAATATGGTCCAATAGTTTCTACGTCTTTACCGTAAATGAAGACACTATGGGTAGAACTGACTGCATTTAAGCATAGATTCTATCCATGAGTCTATGCTTTTTTATTTAAAATATGGAGGAAATTTTAAATATGCAGAGAAACAAATCACCTTATGACTTAAATGGAGTGCCAGATTTAAATACAGCGATTCCTTTAGGTTTACAACACATTATGGCAATGTTTATGGGGAATATAACTCCTATAATAATAGTTGCTGGAATACTTGGGTTTGCTCAAGATATAAAAATAAACTTAATACAAGCAACAATACTTGTAGCGGGATTAAATACTTTGGTACAGGTTTACACATTAGGACCTATGGGAGCTAAACTGCCCGTAGTTGTAGGAACAAACTTTTCTTTTGCACCGGTAGCTATATCGGTAGCTAGCAAATTTGGATATGAAGGGGTTTTAGGAGCAGCATTAATAGGAGGAATTTTCGAAGCTTTTCTAGGGTTTCATATGAAGAGAATAAGAAAATTTTTTCCACCAATAGTTACAGGAACTGTAATATTAGCTATAGGACTATACCTTTTACCAGTTGGAATAAATAGTTTTGCTGGAGGATATGGAGCACCTGATTTTGCATCGAAAGAGAATCTAATTTTGGGAACAATAGTTTTAGCAGTAGTAATATTTTTTAAGGAGTTTACAAAGGGTGTAACAAGTTCAGGAGCGATTTTTATAGGAACTATAGTGGGGACAGTAATAGCCTTTTTAATGGGAAAGATAGATATAACTCCACTTTTACAAGCAGATATAGTAAGTGTACCGAGACCATTTTCTTTTGGGTATTCATTTCATATAGAGGCAATTATCCCTATGGTGATGATGTTTGTAGTGTCTGCTATAGAGACGATGGGAGATATGTCAGGAATTACAATGGGTGGCGCTAAGAGAGAATTGAAAGATAGTGAGCTTAAAGGTGGAATAATATGTGATGGAATAGGAAGTGCATTTGCAACTATATTTTCAGTATTGCCAACAACATCATTTAGTCAAAATACAGGTATAATTGCTATGACAGGAGTAATGAGTCGATTTGTTGTAGGGATAGGAGCAATGTTTTTAGTAGTAAGTGCATTTATACCAAAGGTTGCAGCAGCTTTTACATTAGTTCCTCAAAGTGTTATAGGTGGAAGTTTGGTGATGATTTTTTCTATGATTTCAATTAGTGGAATAAATCTTATAAATCAAGAACCACTAGAGGGAAGAAATGCAGTTATATTAGCAGTTTCGCTGGGACTAGGGTATGGAATAGGATTAGTTCCAGGAGTAATTGAGGCATTCCCTGAAAGTATAAGATATATATTTACAGATTCAGGATTTGTTGTAGCTGGAACTTTAGCAGTTGTGATGAACCTGATATTACCTAAGAAAAATGAAAAAGTAGAGGTATCTGTAGCATAAAAAAACTGAGGATAATCTCCTCAGTTTTTATTTTTTAGTTATATCTTGCTTGGATTGTGATATTTCCACTGTATACTCCAGTTTGTTGATTACTTGGGATATCTAAAGTGAACTTAATTGGTTTGGCAGAAACAAATTCATCTTGACGAAGAGTTATAGTTTCTTCTGTGTGATCAATGTTTGCCCAAACAGTAGCTCCGCTTATATTTTTTAGAGCTAATTTACCATCATTTGTTAATCCAGAAATCGTAATTTTAGCTTGATTACGTCCTTGTCCTTTTACAGAAAATTTTCCAATAGCAATATTTCCAGAAGTTCCTTTAGCAATTTTTCCAAATTCAGCATGTTGATCAATTTTAACAGTTAAAGTTTCCATGATAGTAGCATTAACATTCATGTTAGCAGAATCCGAGTTACTATTTCCAAAAGTTGTCATAGTTGTAGTTAAAGATAAAAATATTAATAATTTTTTCAAAATTTATTTTACCTCCGATAGTTTTTTTAATTATTCATATTGAACTCTAGCAGTTAAAGCACCAGTATAAGTTCCAGTAGCTTGATTTTGTGGTACGTAAATTCTAGGTTTGAAAGAGAATGTAAAATTACCACTATTATCAAGAGTAAGTGAGTCAGAACTAAGTTGAATATTATCAAAATAAACTGGTAAGGTATCGTTACCTTTAGATATAGTAGTTTGAGTAACTTCTTTGATAGGTCTATCGTTTATAGTAAAGTGAATAGATCCGCCTACAGAACCATGAACTGTAAACGTTTTAGCTTGGTCAATGGTAGTAGTAGTATTTTGAATTAAATTTCCGAAATTGATATCTCCATTGTGTGAAACATTTAAAGGTTCTAAAACAGTAGCACTAATGTTCATAGTAGCGGTATCAGCTCCAAAAGCTGTCATAGCTGTAGTTAAAGATAAAAGTATTAATAATTTTTTCATAATTTGTTCCCTCCCGTAATTTTATAAAGTTTATAAAATACAAAAGCCAGTTGCACTTATATTTTGGTTTAACCAAAATGTAACTGCAACTGGCTGTCATTTTAAAGACCCTATAGTTTTGCGTCATAGGATTTCCCCTACTTTGCCGATTTATATTATATAATAATGATATATTAAAATTTAAAAAATGTCAAACAAAAATTACAAAAAATATGAAGAAATATTTTTCACAAAGCCTTGTTTTAAGAGGGGTTGTTACAAAAATACAAAACGCATTATAAATTGTACAAAAGGATATATAAGTATGTTATAATTAAAAAAAGGTGGTGATTAAGATATATAAAGATATTTATAAAGAGATAGAACTTTTTAATATAAAGGGAGTTTCGAGTGCAACATATTCGAAGTTAAAAAAATTAAATATAGAAACACTCTATGACCTAATATATTATTTTCCGAGAGCTTATGACGATAGAACAAATATAAAAAAAATAGGTGAATTACGAGGGGATGAATATGTTGTATTAAAAGGAAATATAATGAATATATCTGCTCCTCCTACAAGAACAGGAATGAAAATGATAAAAGCAACAGTAAATGACGGAACAGGAGTTCTCGAAGTTGTATGGTTTCAAAGGCCTTATTTAAGAAATAGTTTAAAAATAGGAGAAGAATATATTTTTATAGGAAATGTAAAAAGAGGATATACATTTCAAATGGTAAATCCAGAGTTTAAATTGTATAAAGGACAAGAAAATACTGGAGAAATATTACCTATCTATAGTGCTATAAAAGAGTTGAATCAAAATAGTTTAAGAAGAGTTTTAAAAGAGGCGTTAAAAAATTATTTAGATATATTTCAAGAAAATATACCAGATGAAATAATAAAAAAATATAAACTTATGAATAGAAAAAATGCTTTAAAAGAGATTCATTATCCAACAAATCCAAGAAATTTAGAGGAAGCAAAAAGGCGTTTTGCAATAGAAGAACTTTTAATATTGGAGATGGGAATACTTCAAAAGCGTTTTGAGATAGATTTAACTAATGCTGGATTATATGAAATTGAGGGAAATAAAAAGTTAGTTTCAAAGTTTTTAGAAAGTTTAGCTTTTTCACTAACAACTGCTCAAAAAAAAGTTATAACAGAGATATATAAAGGTATAAATGCTGGAAAAATAATAAATTATTTAATTCAGGGAGATGTAGGAAGCGGAAAAACAATAGTTGCTGTACTACTTCTTTTATATATGGTAGAAAACGGTTATCAGGGAGTTTTGATGGCTCCAACAGAGATTTTAGCAACGCAACATTACCTTTCTATTTATGAGACTTTAGAATTATTAGGGGTAAAAGTTGAACTTTTAACAGGAAGCGTAAAAGGAAAGAAGAAAATTGAAATGTTAGATAGAATAAAAACAGGGGAAACAAATATTGTGCTAGGAACTCATGCTATAATAGAAGATAGTGTTGAATTTCAAAAATTAGGATTAATAGTTATAGATGAACAGCACAGATTTGGAGTTTTACAAAGAAAAAGACTTAGAGATAAAGGTGTTTTAGCAAACCTTATTGTTATGAGTGCAACTCCTATTCCAAGATCTTTAGCTTTGAGTATATATGGAGATTTGGATGTAGCGGTAATAGATGAGTTACCTCCTGGAAGAAAACCTATAAAAACTAAATGGATTAGTGAAGAAGAGGATGAAGAAAAGATGTATCACTTCATAGATAAAAAATTAAAAGAGGGACGTCAAGCATATTTCGTAGCTTCTTTAATAGATGAAAGTGAAAAGCTTTCAGCCAAATCCACAGAGGAGTTGTATAATGAAGTTTTAAAAAATTTACCAGGATATAGAGTTGGAATTTTGCATGGAAGAATGAAGAATAAAGAAAAAGATGAAGTTATGCATCTCTTTAAAAATAATAAATTAGATATACTAGTTTCTACTTTGGTTATTGAGGTTGGAGTAAACGTTCCTAACTCAAGTATAATGGTAATAACAAACTCTGAACGTTTTGGGCTAGCAACCCTACATCAACTTAGAGGGAGAGTTGGAAGAGGAGAACATCAATCATATTGTTTCTTACTTTCCAATACAGAAAATGATAATTCAGCAGCAAGACTTAAAGTTTTAGAAAGTACTGAAGACGGATTTAAAATAGCAGAGGAAGATTTAAGATTAAGGAAAGCTGGAGAAATTTTTGGGGTAAAGCAAAGTGGATTGAGTGACTTGAAATTTATAGATATAGTTCATGATGTTAAAACAATAAAGTTAGTTAAAGATATTTGTATGGAATACTTAAAAGAAAATAAAGGTAAAATAAATAATCAAGTTCTACAATGGGATATTGATGAAAAGTTTAACAAAAGTTTGACCTCTTAAAAGAGGTTATGATAGAATATGAGGTAAAATTAATTAAAAAAGTGGAGGATAAGATGAGATTAAGTAAATATTATGTAAAAACTCTTAAGGAAACTCCTAAAGAGGCAGAAGTAATAAGTCATAAATTATTACTTAGATCAGGAATGATCAAAAGATTAGCAAGTGGAGTTTATACATACCTTCCTTTAGGTTTAAAAGCTTTAAAAAAAGTTGAAAACATTGTAAGAGAAGAGATGGATAGAGCAGGAGCTCAAGAGATATTCATGCCAGTGTTACAACCAGCGGAACTTTGGAAAGAAAGTGGAAGATGGGATGTAATGGGTGCTGAAATGATGAGAATTCAAGACAGACACTCAAGAGAGTTTGCATTAGGACCAACTCATGAAGAAGTAATAACAGATATTATTAGAAATGATATATCATCTTATAAGTCTTTACCATTAAACTTATATCAGATTCAAACTAAATTCAGAGATGAGAGAAGACCTAGATTTGGACTTATGAGAGGAAGAGAGTTTATGATGAAAGACGCATACTCATTCCATGCTAATAAAGAGTCTTTAGATGAAGAATTTGAAAATATGAAGGCAGCTTATACAAGAGTATTTGAAAGATGTGGACTTAAATTTAGAGCAGTTGAAGCGGATTCAGGAGCAATTGGTGGAAGTGGATCACAAGAGTTTCATGTTCTAGCAGAGTCAGGAGAGGACGAAATCATTTACTGTACATCATGTGATTATGCAGCAAACGTTGAAACAGCAACAAGTACAATAGTTGAGTTACCAAAAGCTGAAACTTTAGATATTAAATTAGTAGATACGCCAAACGTATCAAAAATTGTTGATGTTGTGGAATATTTAAATGTACCTGTAGAGCAAACTGTAAAAGCTATGATGTATAAAGATGTCGTAACAGATGATGTTTATATGGTTCTTATAAGAGGAGACTTCGAAGTTAATGAAGTTAAGCTAAAAAATATAATTGATACGATAGATGTTGTATTACTAACTGACTCAGAAATTGAGGATTTAGGATTAATAAAAGGATTTATAGGACCAGTTGGTGCTGATTTAACAAAAATAAAAGTTATAGCTGATAAGAGTATTGTAGGAATATCTAATCACACAGCAGGTGGAAATAAATTAGATACACACTATGTAAACGTTAATTATGGAAGAGACTATGAAGCAGAAGTAGTTGCTGATGTAAGAACGGTAGTAGTTGGAGAAAAGTGTCCTAAGTGTGGAGGAGAGCTTGCAAGTGCAAGAGGAATTGAAAGTGGACATATATTTAAACTAGGAGATAAATACTCTAAAGCATTAAATGCATCGTTCTTAGATGAAAATGGAAAGAGTCAAATTATGGAGATGGGATGTTATGGAATAGGAGTTTCTAGAACTATGGCATCAGCAATAGAGCAAAACAATGATGAAAATGGAATTATTTGGCCATCAGCAATAGCTCCATTTGTAGTTGAAGTAATACCAGCAAATATGAAATCTGAAGAGCAAGTGGCATTAGCAGAAGAGATTTATAAAAATTTCCAAGACAGTTGCATAGATGTAGCTTTAGATGATAGAGATGAAAGAATTGGATTTAAATTTAAAGATGGAGATTTAATTGGATATCCATTTAAAGTTGTAGCTGGTAAAAAAGCAGCTGAAGGAATTGTTGAGTTAAAAATTAGAAGAACTAATGAAACTTTAGAAGTTTCTAAAGATGAAGTTGTTTCAAAAGTAAAAGAATTAATGAAGCAGTACTAATAAATAAAAAGAAGGAGAGTAATTGCTCTCCTTCTTTTTATTTACTTTGAGTAAGAACCCAGATAAGTTAAAATTTTCTTTTTAATTCTTTGAATAGTATTGTCTATTTTTTTTGGAGGTTCATTTAAAAAATCAGCAATCTCAACATAAGTATACTCTTTGCATAAATACGTAAAAACTTTTTTCTCTAGAGTACTTAGATTTTCTTCAAGGAAACCAGTTAGAAGATTAACTAACTCTTTACCTAAAAAGATATCTTCAGGTGAATAAAATCCTAGAGAAGGACGCGAGTAATGAATACTTTCCTCTTGTGCAGAATAACCTTCACCTTGCATAGCAAGATTTAGATTTTTGTATTTATCAGAGTTATGATTTTTAACAGCTGTAATCATTTGTCTTCTAATACAAAGATTTGCAAAAGTACTAAAACACGCGTTCCTAGTTTCGTCGTAAGATTTAATAGCTTTAATAAGACCTATCAATCCTTCTTGCATTAAATCGTCACTATCTCCACCTTTAAGAAAAAATGAACGATTATTTTTATAGATTGCTCCTTGATACTCTTTGATAATTTTTTCAATTGATTCTTCATCTCCGTTTTGTGCTAAAATTATATCTTCTTTTTCAATCATAGTCATGTCCCCCGACCTTTCTAGAAATTAAATAAAAAATAAAAAAAGCTAAACATTTAAAAGAACCCTTATAAAAAACAATACTATATTAATATGATACCAAAAAAAACTATACTTATCTATATTTCAAATTTTCTAAAACTCAGTTATTATTTGGATTGTAAATTTAAAAATTAGATAAATAAAAAATTAAAGAAGGAAAAATAGAGAAAAGACATAATAAAATTAAAAGAGTATTTTATTATGTGGAGGTGTAGGAAATATGTTAGATGGAATTAGTAAAAAAGCTACAGATTTAGACTATGCAATACAAAGTTTAAAGGAGGAGCTACAGGCAGTGGATGATTATAACCAAAGAGCTGAAATGGCAGTAGATCCTGAACTTAAAGAAATTATGATTCATAATAGAAATGAAGAGATGGAGCATGCTGTTATGATAGTTGAATGGCTAAGAAGAAATCAATTTGAATTCGGAAAAGAGATGGAAGATTATATATTTAGACAGGGAAAAATTGTAGGAATAGAAGCTCAATTAATGGGAAGAAATGGTGGAAATGAGCAAAATTCAGGAAGCAGTGAAGTAGTAGCAGATGTAAAATCATTAAATATAGGTTCATTAAAAGGATAAGGAGGAATAATATGGATTTTCTAAAAAAAGAATTAGCACCAATTAGTGGGAAAGTTTGGAAAGATATAGAGGAGAGAGCAAAAGAGGTTTTAACAACTCAGTTATCAGCTAGAAGATTTGTAAAAGTAACAGGACCTATTGGAAAAGAAAAAGGTGGAGTAAATACAGGAAGATTAGCAATACATAAAAAAGGTGATTTAAGTTACGGTGTTTATCAAACACAACCTTTCGTAGAAAATAGAATAACTTTTAAGTTAAGTAGATGGGAATTAGACAATTTTGAAAGAGGAGCTAGAGATATTGATTATACAAATTTAGATGAAGCTTTGAAAAATGCAGCTAAATTTGAAGAAGAGGCAGTATATTTTGGATTAGATGAAGCTTGTATAGTAGGATTGTTAAAAGATGAAAAACAAGCTTTAGATTTTGGAAAAACAGAACAAGAAACAATAAAAAATTTAATGTACGGAGTTTCAAAATTAAGAAATACAGGATTTAGTAAAGGACCTTATGCATTAGTTGTAGGTCTTGAAAAATTTATATATTTAAATATGGTAAATTTAAATGATTCGTTAGCAAAAAGATTAGAAAAGATATTAGGGATGCCAATAATAGTTTCAAATAGTATAACTGGAGGATTATTAGTTCCTTATGATAATGAAAATATTGAGCTTGTATTAGGAGAAGATTTTTCTTTAGGGTATCAAGGACATACAAATCAAGAAGTGGAGTTATTTATAACAGAAACATTTACATTTAGAGTATTAGATAATACGAGAGTTATAAGCTATAAATAATAAAAGAAAAAGGAGATAACTATTAGTTATCTCCTTTCAGGTTGTAGACAAATGGCTATCGAATAATAATATTTGATAGCCATTTTTTTTATTTTTATAAATTTTGAGTTATTTTTATAGAAATTTGTATTGGGGAAGTCTTTTCCAAACTTCCACATTGCTA
>SKEK01000085.1_pt1 | contig 61734 bp, 53 predicted proteins | sample 4826761 | NCBI WGS metagenome assembly SKEK01 (sample SAMN11008811, study PRJNA524170) | human gut metagenome | biome: Human fecal sample; material: Feces; isolation source: fecal sample from pouch patient p32 | host: Homo sapiens | place: Israel: Tel-Aviv | collected 2015-10-13 | reverse complement strand
CATCACTACTCTGGATATTTTTATTTATATGATCCATGGCTGTGTTGGTGCTATTCCAGGATGATTCTACGATATTTTTACTGCCGATATGCCACATATAATGACCGATAAATAATGTCAGGACAATAGATATTCCAATAGACCACCATTTTTTATTAGAAAAAATAAGACCGATGAATACCGCAATCAAGCCGTAAAACGCCGGAGCCGAATAAGTGAAGTATCTATCTAAGTAAACTGGTCGACCCTGGCTGAGTGCGTAAACGATGATCATTGGTAGTAGCAGCCAAATTGTTAAAATCCAAATTGCTGCTTGATATTTGGGAAGTTTTTTGGCTAGAATGAATGAAATTGCGACTATAATTGGCGGCAGTAGCAACCCAAAATAACGGACAATCCTGTCGTCATAAGTCAAGAACATTGATAATGTTGTCGGGATGGTAAATTTAGTGACTTCGGGGATCCAGAAGCCGCCGCTTACTCGGCTGGTTTGGGAGATCATAACTGGTAGCCAGGGGAGGAATAGTAAAAAGCATGTTCCTGCGGCAAGCCAAACGTTTTTGTCCTTAAATATATTTTTTATGGCAGTGCGATTTCCGCCAAGTTTTAGCCAAATATATGCGAAATGCGCGGGTAATATTAGCGCTAGAAAATATTGCGTATAAAGACCGAGTGCTACTAAAATTCCGTATAGCGTCCACCAAAACTTCTTATTTTTGTGCTCGACCGCCACGACAAATGCGTAAGTCATTGCTACGGCCAAAAGTGCTGCCAGTGCGTACATTCGGGCTTCGTCGCTATAGCGAATTAAGAATGGTCCTAGCGCTGCTAAAAAACTTCCAAATACGGCAATTCTTTTAGAGAAAAGTTTTTGGAGTAATAGAAACAATAGGGCAATCGTCAGAACTCCGCACGTAACGCTAAATCCTCTGAGCGAAGCTACGGAATTGCCGAAAATCAATTGCCAAACGTGCATAATAACGTAATAAAGCGGCGGGTGGACATCTGTGGTCGTAATGGCGATAATTTCCCTGATTGGCTGCTGAATGATGGCCGCCGTATATCCTTCGTCATGCCAAATATCGGCTTTTGTTAAATAGGTAAGTCGAACGTTGATGGCTAAAATTAAGATTGTAATTAGCCAAACCCAGCCGGGCATTTGATGAAGAAATGCATATAGCTTTTTAAGATATATACGGATTTTTTTCATGAATTATCTGGATAATTTTAACGCTATCTCTCTCGCTTTATTCGCTAAAGTATCGTCAATTTTTTCCAGCCCCGAATCTGCGCTTACGCCTCGTCGCTCTAGCGCCTCGCCAATAAGAAAATCTGCAATTTGCGGGTTTTTGGGTAGAATCGGACCGTGAAGATAAGTGGCAATAATATTGTTGTAGCGAACACCTTCGTTTGCGTCGGTCATGTTGTTACCGGCGCCTTTAATAACTTGCCCAAGAGGTTTGGTGGTCTTATCTAAGAAAGTTTGTCCGCTGTGATTTTCATAGCCAACAATATCGCCAAATTCCTGGCTTTTGATAACAATGTTACCAATCATTCGTTCGTCGCCGGCAATTGTTTCAATCGGCAGAATGTTAGCACCAACAATTTCCTCGCCCTTGAGCGTTCGGAAAAACCGACCAAATAATTGATACATTCCGCAAATCATCAACATCGGCACGCCGTCTTTTGCTAATTGTCGTAGTTCATCAGCTCGCGCCAGAAGATCATTTTGAATAATCGTCTGCCCAGAATCTTGTCCGCCGCCGCCAACAAAAATATCAATTTTAGAAAAATCCGTTGAATCGCCTGGATTGTGATCAATAATCTCAACTTCGAAGCCACGTCGCTCCAGCCGTTTTTTCAGGACTAGCGTGTTGCCCCAGTCGCCATAAAGATTCATATCTCGCGGATAAAGTTGCGCAATTGTTATTTTCATTATGATATTTCCTCCACGTCGGTTTTTTCGCTCAGCAAGCGACGAATTGCTGTCATGGCTGTGTAGCTACAAAAAATCTGTTTTGGCTCGTCGGGATTAGTATTGATGAAATCTTCCAGGGATTTCGAAATATTGGTGTCAATTTTTCCAATTGGAATATCGTCATATTGGAGTCGCAAAGCCATATCGTAAGCACGCACGCCACTGATCATTGCTACGTTTTTCAATAGTGAAAAATCGACGTCCCAGAACCAACTTACGTCTCGTCCGTCGGCGTAATTGTCATTAACGGCGATCATCGTGGTGCTATTGTTTTTGGCGAACGACAGAAGTGCCAACCGAAAGCCGCTCGGATTTTTCACCAAAATAAGCTCAATTGGCGTGCCGTTTAAGTAAATCGTTTCGCCACGACCAAACGCTGGCTTTATGCTTTCCAGCGCAGATAAAATCGTATCGGTAATTTCCGGTCCCGCGATTTGTCGAGCCAGGGCAACCGCCGCCGCCGCATTGAGAAGATTGTAAACTCCAGTGAGCTGCAGATCTACGTCAATTTCTTTATTGTCAATTTGAAAAGTTGCCTGTTGAGCGTTAATCTTTTTCAATAAAACATCAGCCGCCACGCTTTGATTTGCGACTGCGGTTCCGTATTTTAGAGTGTCGTCCGTTGGCATCAATTGAAGTAATTCGCTGGTTGTACCGAAGAAAACTTTTTTAGCCTGAATATGTTCGCTAATCTTAAAAATTCGTGGATCGTCGCGGTTGAGAACGACAGTGTCGCTGGTGGCTTCAGCTATTTTTTGAAGCAATGCGGCTGTATTGTCAATTTCTCCAAATCTGTCCAATTGATCGCGCATAACATTCAGAAGTAGGGAAAAGCGCGGACGAACAATTTGCACGAATTTAACCGCCCAAGCTTCGTCAAGTTCCAGAACTGCAATGTCGGCGTCCAGCTTGCCGCGAATATTAACCTCATCAAGTAGCGCCGCCGCCACGCCTCGGGAAAAATTGCTACCAGTGCGATTAGTGAAGACTTTCAGCCCGACTGATTCCAGCAATTCTACGACGATTTTTGTCGTCGTCGTTTTCCCATTCGTTCCGCTGATAATCACCACGCCTTGCGGTAAATCTGCCAACGTTCTCTGAATAAATTTTGGGTCAATTTTTTCAATCACCAAACCCGGCAAGGCTGAACCGCCACCGCGTAATTTAGCGACTTTCTTGACGCTTTTGCCAATAATAGTACTAATCATCTGTCTTGCCATATTGTCTATTATACTCTGCCGGGTCGATGTGCTACAATATCAATATGTTTTTGGTGGGTATCTTTCAGTGGTGGTATGGCAATGGCTTGTTGCAATATATCCGACAAAGTTTTCTGGGAGTTTTACGAACCGCGGATTTTTTCTCAGTCGGGCTACTTTTGAAAACCTTATTCAATCCGTTTCGCCAGATTTCAGCCGCTCCGGTTGGCGGCGACTTATCTGTGCAGCTATCTGCGTTTTTTGACAAAATGTTCTCGCGAGTAATTGGCGCGGTGGTGCGCTCCATGGTGATAATTGTCGGGATATTGATGATATTGCTACGATTTTTATGGATGATTGTAGGAATTATTATGTGGCTGGCGCTGCCGCTGATGCCGTTTATCGGAATTATTTTATGGCAAATGGGAGTTTCTGTATGGAAATAGAGCCGAGATTTAATTACGACAGTTTACGATCTCAGAAAGCGCGATTTTCTGTAAGGTTTGGCAATGCTTGGCATATCGTGGCGATAGCTGTCGGCATTATGATGGTGTTACTTGGTTTGTGGTCGTTGATTGAACACGGGGCAATTGGCTGGCTATTATTTGGTCTGAGTGGCCCGATGATTATGGTGTCGATTTGGTGGGAAAAAGACTTAAAGACTGCGGAGATTAGTAAAAATCCTAAGACAATTGACGATGTGATGGCGGCGGACGTTTTGGGCAAATTGCCGCGCAGACCGACGCCGATTGATATTGCTGAGGCGATTACGGGTACGCGAGCCGGGCAATTTTTGGCAGTGCGGCTGGGTTTGACGCCGAATTTCTTGCGTAATATTTCCGTCGATGATCCTGATAGGACTGAGCTGGTCTGGAAAGCGGCGATTGAAATTTGGCAGAGCACGGAAAGTCCGAAGATCACTAGCGCGGTTTTGGCGGCGGCGATAGTAAAGCAATTGCCACAGCACGATTCTTTGCTGGCGAATATGAAGATCGATTTTCATGATATCGAGGAGACTATTCGATGGTACGAGCGAATAAAGGCGCTGATTGACCAATATAAAGAGAAGCCGCTAAATACGGGCGGAATTGCTAGGGATTGGTCTTTTGGCTATACGCCGCTACTGAGTCGATTTGCTCAGAATATTAGCGTTAGTGTATCTGGCGGCGCGTTTACGACTAAGTTGGCTGCGCACGAGGAGGCGCTGGGGCAGATGCTTAAAACATTTAGTTCTGGCGGGCGGCAGAATATTACGCTGGTTGGTGCTGACGGTGCGGGAAAAAGCACCGTCGTGTCGGCGTTTGCGGAAATGCTGATTGACGGACATCGAGGCGTTCCTGGTTCGCTGATGTACCAGCAAGTTTTTATGCTGGACGCGTCGTCGTTGATCAGCGTAGCGTCGGGTCGCGGGGAATTGGAAAATCTAGTCACGATGATTTTGAACGAGGCTTTTCTGTCGAAAAACGTGATTTTATGTCTGGACAATGCGCAATTATTCTTCGAAGAAGGCGTTGGTTCGGTTGACCTGAGTAATGTGTTATTGCCAATTCTGGAGGCAGGCAGACTTAGGGTGATTTTGACGATGGACGATCAGCGATTTTTGCAAATCTCCCAGACTAAGCCGCAGCTTGCCCACGCCTTGAATACGATTGCAATTCAGCCGTCAAACGAACCCGAAACTATGAAAATTATGCGTGATCAATTGGTTTTATTTGAGGCGCAACACAAAGTGACATATATGTATCAGGCGCTGGCGGAGGCGTATCGTGTTGGCGATCGCTATGTTCAAGATTTGGTGATGCCAGGTAAGGTGTTGAAAATTTTGGAAGCGGCGGCAAGTTATGCCAGCGGCGGGCTAGTGACCGCGCAATCTGTGGATGACGCGATTGAAAAGACTCTTGGTATAAAAATTTCGGTAGCATCTTTGAGTGACGAAAAGGAGAAATTGTTAAACTTAGAGTCATTGATTCATCAGCGAATGATCAATCAGACGCGAGCCGTGACGGTTGTTTCTGACGCTATTCGCCGCGCGCGCACAGGTGTTAGAAATCAGAATCGACCGATTGGCGCATTTCTGTTTCTTGGCCCGACTGGTGTTGGTAAAACGGAGCTTTCTAAAGCTTTGGTGGATGTTTATTTTGGCGGTGAAGGCAATATGATTCGCTTGGATTTGAACGAATTTGTCAGGCCGGATGACGTGGCTAGGTTAATTGCGGATGGCGCGCGAGATCCGGGAAGCTTGACTGCTCAAGTTCAGAAGCGCCCATTCTCTGTCGTGCTTTTGGATGAAATTGAAAAGGCTCATCCTCAGGTTTTGACGACGCTTCTGCAGCTTTTGGATGAGGGAATACTTCGCGATGAAAATAACCGAGAAATTAGTTTTCGCGATACGATTGTGATTGCGACGTCGAATGCTGGCGCGGATAGAATTCGTGAATATATTGAGCGGGGCTATCAATTGGAGCAGTTCGAACAGACGTTTATCAACGAACTGATTAATGCCAATTTATTCCGCCCAGAGTTTTTGAACCGTTTTGATGAAATTGTTCTGTTCCGTCCGCTAGGAAAAGAGGAATTGTTGCAGGTTGTTGATTTGATTTTGGCGGGAGTTAATAAGACTTTGGCGCCGCAAAAAATTCAAGTTGCGGTCGAGGAAGAAGGTAAGAAATTGTTGGTCGAGGCTGGCTATGATCCAAGATTGGGAGCTCGTCCGATGCGCCGCGTTGTTCAGCGAGCTGTCGAGAATACCGTCGCCAAACAAATGCTGGCGGGAACTGTTGCGCCCGGCTCAACTACAATTATCACCGCTGATCAAATTCGCCAAATTTTAGGTTCGCAATCCGCGCAAATGCCGTCAGGAGTTCAGAATCCGCCATTGAATAGCTAGTTCAGCCGCTCGACTAGTGTTTTTATGATCATCATAAATAAAAACCCGTCATAATGACGAGCTATTTTGGTACACCCGGCAAGATTCGAACTTGCGACCCCTTGGTTCGAAGCCAAGTACTCTAATCCGCTGAGCTACGGGTGCGTATGAAGTTATTATATCATAGATGACGGCCGAGTAAAATGATATACTATATGCATGGACGTCATGACTAATGTATCACTGAAACAATACACAACTATGAAATTGGGAGGTGAGACTCGCTATATGGCAACGGCGGATTCTGCTGGTGATGTTGTGTCGCTATATCGCAATGCCCGAAAGGAAAATTTGCCGATTTTTGTGTTGGGTGGTGGCAGTAATGTGATTACGCATGATGAGGTTTTTGAGGGGATCGTACTGTTGAATAAGATCAAAGGTTTTGAGGTTATCTCTAAAACCGACGAAACAACTGATGTAAAAATTGGTGCGGGCGAAGTCTGGGATGAGGTTGTTGAGAAGGCTATTGGGCTTGGACTTCAGGGAATTGAGGCTATGTCGGGAATTCCTGGAACTGCTGGAGCTGCGCCGGTCCAGAACGTTGGGGCGTACGGTCAAGAAATTGCTGACACGTTGATTAGTCTGGAGGCTTACGATTCAAAAACCGACACGATTGTAATTATTCCTGCCGATGAATGTAACTTTTCTTATCGAAATAGCATTTTTCGCGACAAGGAAAAAGGGCGATATTGCATTCTGAATATTACTTTGCGACTAAATAAATCAGAGCCAAAACCGCCGTATTATGCTTCTTTACAGAGATATATTGACGAGAATGATATTCGTGAGGTCAATTTGTCGGTGATTCGCGTGGCAGTTCTTAATATTCGTTCGGAAAAATTGCCAGACCCAGCGGAATTGCCAAGTGCAGGTTCTTTCTTCAAAAATGCGCTGGTTGAAAAATGGAAATTGGAAGAATTGCAAAAAGAATATAACGACATTCCAAATTATGCAATGTCTGACGGAAGATATAAAATCCCGACGGGTTGGTTGATAGATAAGGCTGGCTTAAGGGGTTATCGCAGTCACGGCATGCGAGTTTACGAAAAGAACGCGTTGGTACTTGTGAATGATTCGGCAACAGGATATGATGACTTGGCGGCGATTCGTGAGGAAATTGTGCAAATTGTCTTTGACAAGTTCGGTATAAAAATTGAGCAAGAGCCGCTAGAACTTTCCTGATAATAAGCATATGCTTTTTTGTAGATTTGCGCTACAATATTGATATGAATCGTGGAACGGGTGGTTATACGATAATTGAATTGGCGGTAGTTATTGTGGTTGTGTCGATTTTGGCTAGCATTGCCTTTGTTGGTGGTGGAAGATTTTTGAACTTAACCAAAGATCAGGAGCAGAGGGCTGATGTGTCTGAGCTGTCTTTGAGGTTGGAGCGATATTACAAGTATAAAAATGTTAGTGCTATCGGACACGAATATCCCTCCTGTGCTGATTTAATTAAGGATTTTTCGTCAATTGTAGGAAGTGATTCTCTGAAAAAGGAGATGATCAAGTGTAATCGTAGTGATTGGGCTGGCGGTAGTAACGGTGAATTATTGTACGAGGCGGCAAACATAGACGATGGGAATTGTACGAAGCCGACTTCTGGTCCCATAGCTGACGTGGCGGCGGTAACTTGTGTGAAATATAGCATTATATATAAAGAGTTTTCAACAGGAGTAGAGAAGAAGGTGGATAGTATATGGCGCGACTAGTGGGAAAAAGCGATGGATTTACTATTGTTGAGGTAGCGGTGACGTTGGTTGTAATTAGTATTTTTTTGATTGTTATTTTGAGTATGCAAGCACAAGTTAGCCAAATATCAGTCATGAATGCCCAGTACAACAAGGCGAGTCTTCTGGCGTATAATAATATGCGTCGTTACGCGAATGATTCCGCTCCGTCTTGGTTTAAATGTACAGACCCTCCTCCGATCTCTAGGGCCCCGGGTTCTAGATATAAAGTTGAGGGAAGTGTGGGCAATATTGACGGGTTACCAGGAATGGTTAAGCAGGAAGTATATGCATCAGCGCCATACGGATGTAAGAGTGGAACAGTTAGCCTGGGGATGCCGGTTAAAGTGGAGTCTATCGTAGAGTATGGATTGCCAAGCTCTGGCGTAGGTAATGGAAAGAAGGTTGTGCATGCGACATACGTGGCATTCTAGTGAGAGTGGTTTTACTGTAGTAGAACTAGCCCTGGTGATGGTTATCATCGCAATGGTTGTCGGCGTGTTTAGCCAGATGCTAATTTCTGCAAACCAAAGTGCGTCTATCAGCAAGGCGAAGGTTGAGATTAGCCGAAATATGCACAATTCCATGGATGCAATTGAAACTGACGTTCGTCAAGCTTCGCGATTTAAGGTGAGCAGTCGCGATGGGGAGGATACGTTTGCTACGGATAAAAATTTCGCTGGCTCGACGCCCAGGGAATGGGGATATAGAAATAACCCATATTCAAGCGGTGCCGTTACTGATCCCGAAAAGAACTCACTTATATTGCTCCAATATGCTACAAATATGGGACGAGGCGCTGATTCTAGGGAGATTGTTTATCTAAGAACTCCAAAGTTTGACTGTAATGCAAATAAGACTCAGCAGCCAAAATATAAAAAAGTAGTCATGTACTTTTTGAAGAATGGAGAGCTGCATCGACGGACTATCTATAATGATTTAGTTGATTTCTCCAGTTATCCTCCAGCGCCATACTCAGGATCTGCTGCGGGTTACTTTTGTATGAATGGTACGGATGCTGATAAGTTTAAGGATCGAGCCATGAAGCTTCGCGAAGATTCGATTTTAACGACTGGAGTTTCGGAATTTAAGATTAATTATTATGACGGAAAAACGCTGATAAGTAAAAATAGCGACGCTCCAGATAGCGATAAGAAAGCTCTTGATGGCGCGGATAGCGTAGAAATTACTCTGACAATTCAATCACCTAGCAAACAAGTTTCTGATTCGCAAACCTTAACAATACGAAAGATAAATAACTTATGATTCAACGAAAAAATGGCTATTCTTTGGTGTTGATTATCCTTATGAGCACTTTTATATTGGCGCTTTTGGCTGGTGCTATGAGGGTTGTGACTCAGTCGTATATTTACTCTCAGGAAGAATACTATTATAAATTAGCCCAAGAGGCTGGTGAGGCAGGTACGGCTTACGCTAACGCCTGCTTGGACGCCAATAGAGCTGAGCAATCATGGAGTTCGGCTCCTGGTGGGATTGGACCACTTCACCCAGAAACCAATTGCAAGGGGGCTGTAACTTTTCCTGGTAATAGATATGTATTTGAGAATAGTAAACTAAGAACGACTTTTGAAGTTGGTGATTTGGAGGCGTCAACTAAAGGTGCGTCGTCTGGTGTGGCTTTGTCGGCTGCTACTGCTCAAATTTCGTCAACGGGTCGCGTTGAAATAACAAATGGTAGTGGCACAGTCCTAAAAACTTATATTGCTGTTGTAAAAAAATCGGTTACTTGGCCAGCTGATATTGATGCGGCACGTATAGTAAGCGGTACCAACCGTACGTGTGCGATTCTGTCAAATAATGTGTGGTGCTGGGGTAGAAATCATATGGGTCAATTGGGGGATGGAACTACTAGCGACTCTAATATTCCAGTAAAAGTACGTTCTGTGGGTGATATGAGGAACGGAAAGATTATTGATGTGTTTGCGGCGCAGCACCATAGTTGTGCGCTAACTGAATTTAATTCTGTAAAGAAGATATATTGTTGGGGTGATAACAGATTCGGTCAGTTAGGCAATAGCGACTTTCATGATAGTTATTCTACCGTGCCGATCGAGGTTAAGGAGTCAACGTCTGCTTTTGCTGGAAATAAAATTAGTGCAATTGGAGGCACCGGTGATGCTTCATGCGCTATTGCTTCGGGCAAGGTGTATTGCTGGGGCAGGAATGAAAAAGGACAGCTTGGTAGGGGGCCTGTTGGTAGTCCGTCATTTTCAGCGACTCCTAATCAAATTAAATCCGGTGGAGTGGACAAGATTCCTAGCAATTATAGTGCGGTTAAGTTGTCGACGGGAGGGACGCGTTCACAGACTATGTGTGTCATAACAACCGAAAAGAGGGCTTACTGCTGGGGTATGGCTAAGTACGGACAGATGGGTATCGGTAGCCCAGCAAAGAATTTTTACGGCGAAGCGACTCGTGTAGTAAATCTGGAAGGGGTGACTGATATCTCTCAAGATGGTTATACATGGGAAACTGATCATAGTAGGCCTATTTACGAATATCTCTCTCATACGTGCGCTATTGCTTCGGGCAAGGTGTATTGCTGGGGCGGTGCTGGACGGGGTCAGTCTGGACCCCCACCTGGCGGTCCTGGATTTGGGGTGTATTTTACCCGAGCAGAAATCGCTGGTCTTCCTGGAGAGCCTAAGAGTATTGGTGCCGGTATCTCTCATACGTGTGCTTTGGTGGATGTCTCTGGAACTAATAAAGTATATTGCTGGGGAAGCAATGAGTTCGGTCAGTTGGGTGCTGGTGAGAATAGCGATCCTCGTGAGACAGGAGGGTTCATACAGTCAAACACGCCACTGGAAGTTGGAGGACTGCCTGCGGGAGAGAAGATTGTTAGTATGTCGGCTGGAGCTAACCGCGGCTGTGTCATTATGGAAAATAAGCGTTCGTACTGCTGGGGATTGAATGAAAATGGGCAGATTGGTGACGGAACTTCAGGTCCTGGGAATTATAGATTTAGTCCGACGGAGTCATTATTCTTGCGTCCAGTACAAAATCGATATATATATTAAAAAACGCTTGCGCTTTTAAAAACGTTGTAGTATTATCAAGTTACAAATCAAACTAACAATTTAGGGGGCACATTATCGTGACTACAAAGAATATCAAAAATCAAGGTTTTACACTAGTTGAGCTTTTGATCGTTATCGTGATCATCGCAATTTTGACAGTTGTTTCTTTGGTTGCATACAACGGTTTGCAAAACCAAGCAAAGACATCTACTGCTAAATCTGCTGCTGACACTGTCGCTAAGAAAGCTGAGCTATACAATACAGCAAAGAGCAAATATCCACATCAACTATCAGAATTGACTGATAAGACTACTGGAACTCCTCCTGTTTCACAGACTGGCGAACCATACTACTTGGACGAAAAGACGGTTAAAACTCCTGGCACAGCTCTTGCTGATGGTCATGCTCCAACAGAAGGGGCTAATGCTATTGAATATCACCCATGTGGTACTAATGACAGTGGTGCAGAGGTTAAATACTACAACTTCTCGACAAATAAGGTAGAAAGCCGACAAATTGGTTCTTGCTAATTAGCTAAGAAGCATAAAATAAAAACTCCGGCGTTATGTCGGAGTTTTTTATGCGCAGGTTTACATTAAATATCGCGTAGAGTATGGCAGAATTCCACAACTTCTTTGCGTAGTTCAGCCAACTTATCGTCATTATCGCGATTGTCTATTGACCGCCTCATCCATTCCGCGATTTTTTCCATGTCGTCTTCTTTGGCTCCTCGCGTTGTGACAGCTGGCGTACCTAAGCGAATACCACTTGGTCTAAACCTTGGTAGAGGGTCGTCTGGAATCGCATTGGCGTTCAATGTCAGACCAATTTTATCCATAGCGATTTCCGCTTCCTTGCCGTCAATACCGAAGCTGCTGTGAATATCTGCCAGAATCAAATGGTTGCTGGTGCCGCCAGTTACTAACTTAAAACCGCGTTTTTGCAACTCTTCCGCCAATCTTTTTGCATTTTTAACAATTTTCTCGGCGTAATCTTTGAATTCTGGCTGTAAAGCTTCTCCAAATGCTACGGCTTTTGCAGCGATGGTGTGCATGTGCGGTCCGCCTTGCGTGCCAGGGAATACTGCTCGATCAATCAACGTAGGTAAATTTTCGAGAGTTTTCTCTGGTTTTTTCAATGGATTGCCAGCTATTCCTCGACTAAGAATCAGCCCGCCTCGTGGTCCACGCAGAGTTTTATGAGTTGTTGTGGTAATTACATGAAAACCGTAATCGAACGGGTTTTTGGCAACGCCACTAACGATTAGTCCCGCGATGTGGCTCATATCCGCCATTAGCATAGCGCCGACCTCATTACCAATTTCGGCAAATTTTTCATAATCTAGCTCTCGTGGATATGCCGAAAATCCTGCCAAAATGATCTTTGGTTTGTGTTTAAGTGCCAATTGACGAATTTCTTCATAGTCAATTTCGCCAGTGTCGATATTTTTTATACCATAGCGAATGAAGTTGTATTCTCTGGCGCTACGAGTAACCGGGGCGCCGTGCGTAAGATGTCCGCCGTGAGCTAGATCCATAGCCAGAATAGTATCGCCAGGCTCGCACCAAGCGTAATAAACCGCCTCATTAGCCTGCGCGCCAGAATGTGGCTGGACGTTAGCGTGATCTGCTTTGAAAAGTTTCTTAGCGCGATCAATTGCCAGCTGTTCGACTTGATCGGTGTTTTCTTGTCCGCCGTAATAACGTCGACCAGGGTAGCCTTCTGAATATTTATTAGTGAAAACACTACCGAGCGCCTGAAGTACATCTGACGAAACGTAATTCTCGCTAGGAATCAGTTCCAGGCCGTCTGTTTGGCGCTTTTTTTCTGCTTTTATAAGTTCTTCAATTTGCTTGTCTTTCATGACTAAACCTCCATTAATACTTATTATATCATTGCTTATATATATCATTAGTGATATAATTTACACATGATAAAAGACAAGTATCTTCAAAAAATCGGCAATTTAATCGCTGAAAATCGTCAAAAACAAGGTTTGACACAGACACAATTAGCTGAGGCGATTGGCACGTCTCAGAGTGCTATCAATCGCATTGAAAACGGGGGTCAGAATATTAGCATTGAGATGATTGCTCGAATTAGTGAAGTACTTAATAACAATATTGTAACCGTAAATCATTCCGGAAAAATGAATTTTAAGGTAACTGGCGGCAAAAAATTGTCTGGTGAGATACAAGTTAAGACTAGTAAAAACGCTGCAGTGGGTCTTCTCTGTGCAAGTTTGTTGAATAAGGGAAAAACAACACTCAGGAAAGTGGCGCGAATTGAGGAAGTTAACCGAATTATCGAGGTTTTGAATTCGATTGGTGTTAAAACTCGCTGGTTGGACGGTAGTGACCTTGAGATTGTGCCGCCAGCGCGCTTGAAACTTGAAGATATGGATATTGCTGCGGCGAAGAGAACTAGGACGGTGATTATGTTCCTTGGTCCGCTACTTCACCAATATGACGATTTCAAATTACCGTTTGCCGGCGGCTGTAATTTGGGTAAACGCACGGTTGAGCCGCATCTTAGTGGTTTGAGACATTTCGGAATGAATGTCACGGCGGAAACTGATTATTATCACGCAAAAACTGATGTCAATTCTGGTGATCGAACGATTTTATTGACGGAGCGGGGCGATACGGTGACGGAAAATATCATTATGGCTGCGGCATTGTCGCCAAACACTACTATCATCCGCAACGCTAGCCCAAATTACATGGTCCAAGACGTCTGTTTCTTCCTGAAAAAATTGGGTGTGAAAATTGAGGGAATTGGTACGACAACTTTGAAAATTACGGGTCGTAAACGCATTAGTAAAAATCTAGACTATTATCCGAGTGAAGATCCAATTGAAGCAATGAGCTTTATTGCGGCGGCTGCGGTGACGGATTCGGAAATTACTGTTCGTCGTGCGCCGATTGAGTTCTTGGAAATTGAACTGGCAACATTGGCGGAAATGGGTCTTAAATTTGAACTCAGCAAGGAGTATTTTGCCAATAACGGGCAAACTCGTTTGGTTGATATTAAATTGCAGCGTTCCAAGCTTCAGGCGGCAAAGGATAAACTTCACGCCTTGCCGTTTCCTGGAATTAATATGGACAATTTGCCGTTCTTGGGACTTATCGCGACGGTGGCTAAGGGGCGTACGTTGGTTCACGACTGGAGTTACGAAAACCGAGCAATTTACTTTACAGAGCTGAGCAAGCTTAATGCGCAAATCGAGCTGGTTGATCCACACCGTGTTTATATCACTGGCCCAACAAGGTGGAAGCCAGCTGACGTTGTTGCTCCGCCAGCGCTTCGTCCGTCCGTTGTGATACTTTTGGCGATGCTTGCTGCTCCAGGCGTATCGATTCTTCGCGATGTATATTCGATTAATCGCGGATACGAGGAATTGGCGGCGCGCTTAAATTCGCTAGGTGCTGAGATTGAAGTGATTATTGAATAGGAATTCGCTTGATCTGCGGTTCTTTTTTAGGCTGGATTTGCGGTTTTGGAAAAATAAATTTGAGATAATCTTTCATCATTCGGGCGCCAGAAATAATTGGTAAATAGTTGCTTAATTGGTGGCGGATGTGTTTTTCTAACAATTGGTCATTTTTCAAAATAGCGGCAGCTTTATGCATATTAACGTACAGAGATGAAACTTCGGCTTCGTAGTTTCTGCCGGTAACCTCGAGGCAAGCGATTGGCTGGACATCGGCAACACCGCCGTCGCTGGTGGAGATGAGAAGTTTCAAATTGGCGATGTCTTTCTCCCATGAAGTGCCGCACGCTTCTAATCCGACAATAGGAATATTTATCGAGGCATCTGAACCGATTGCTAGCGCTCGTCCCAGCTCCTCGTCGTAATCTTGTATGTAATGAACACGCTCCTTGAGGACTGGATCGTTATCAATCAATTTTAATACTTCGAGCAATTTCTGATACATCGTCACGTCGCCTTGGTGAACTTTTCCTGTCAGGATATAATGCGCGTTGTGGTTAATGAGAATTTGGCGCAATGAATCTGGGTTTTCAAACGGCATATAAGGTCGTTTGTAATTGGCGAATCTTCGCTTAAAGTCGAATAGTATTGCATTTTCTGGGATTTGTATAGATTTTCCGTACTGGTCCTGGCGACTCAATAGGACTCGATTCAATTCCTTTCGACCGAGTTTTTTCAAATACCTCAAATCCGCGCTGTTTAGCGAGTTTATTTTTTCAGAAAAATCATTTGTAGGCAGTCCGAATTTATCGATAATTCCGTGGTCGCGATATGTTTGCAACGTTTCAGGTAGCACCCACGTTTCAAGATCTATTCCATTAGTAATGGCTTGAAATTTAACTTTGTCGTTGTTACGGTCGCGGAAATTTGCTACACGGGCGTGTAATTTACTAACGCCATTCTTCGCTTCAGTAAGCTCAATTGCCAAAAGATTCGGCCTCAGTCTGTCGTTACGGAATTGCTCCATTAGCCAGCAACGTACGGCGTTGCTTTTTATATTTGGCAGAACTAATTTTTCAAATTGCGAACGATGGAATTCCGGTTCGGCCGCTTGAAGAAGCGTGTGGTTTGTGTAAAGCGTGTGTTTTCGAACGTAAACGACGGCTTCGTATAAATTCATTCCGTTAGCGCACAGCTCGTCTAGTCGTGCCAATGCAGCAAAAATCGTTGCGGTTTCATTAAGCTGGATGACGGCTGGCTTAATACCGAGGAGTTTTAATGCTTTATAGCCGCCAAATCCCAGCGCTACCTCTTGGTATAATCTATGGTCACCAGATCCGTCGCCTTCGTACAATTGTCCAAAGTTCGGTTCTGAAATTGTAACAAATTGCGTTGAACCGAGCGTCTTCTTGAAAATGCTTAAGCTTGCATCTGGGAATCCATTTGAACTTACGAAAACTTCGTCAATATATTCAAATCCGTAATCTTGAGGTGAAACAGATTCCGAAAACTCTTCTTGTGCGAGGTCGGTAATTTTCTGGTGTGATTCGCTGCGATAAAACGGCGTTACTACTACGAACGGAACTTCCAATTTTTCAGCTACACGTCGCGTGTCCGCCGCTAAAACTCCAAGTCCGCCGCCACCTTTAATGCCGTTGGACTTATCATAAATTTCCATTGTCCAATAGACATATGGTCGGTTTTCAGACAATTGATGCGTTAAGCTGCTTCGTTCAATTACATCATAAAATTCGGACGCATCTTCAATGTCATGCGGCTGGTATTTTGGTTTTTCTGTATAAATATATGGATCCATCGATGCCCTTTATGGATTGAAATTGTCTAACTTGGTGCGGGTGGGGAGAATCGAACTCCCATCTCAAGTTTGGAAAACTTGCATACTAACCGCTGTACTACACCCGCAAGCTTTTACTATTGTAGCAGAAAGATGTTATAATGTGAATACGCCCTGATAGCTCAGTTGGATAGAGCAGAGGACTTCTAAGCCTAAGGTCGTAGGTTCGAATCCTACTCGGGGCGCCATTTCATATAACTAATGGGGGATATATGGATGCGAACAAGAAGCCGCAAATGACGCGGGAAATGATGGAAAGACTATATGGTCGTATGAATACGTTGAGCGACAACGGCTCTAAAGCGTATGGAGATACGGGCAGAATGCCGACCGCTAATCGTAGCGTGAATTCAGGGCGTCGATATATTAAAGGATACGAATCTTCGATATCTGCCAATAATTCTGACAATCGAAGACGATTTGGTGCGGAAATAAGTGTAGTGTCTCGGTCGAGAGTCGCTAACAATAATCCTGATGACGTTGGTTTGTCTGGCGGAAATCGACGGGTCAATAGTATACAAAATAACAATGTTCCGTCAGGTGTGAATAACTCTCGCCAATCGTTTAACGCTAATCGAACTACTTTTCGTGAACCACCTTCTCGCGGGTATAATCCGTTTGGATAAGAAAATAACCTCACTTCAATGTGAGGTTATTTTCTTGGAGGGCCAGGAGGGGCTCGAACCCTCGACACCCTGCTTAAGAGGCAGGTGCTCTAACCAGCTGAGCTACTGGCCCACGATTTCATTATACAACAATTAATAAAAATGTCTACCGTTTTATTGAAAATAATTTATCGATGTGAATAAATTGTCGTAAAACTTGGGGCGAATGATGGGGTTCGAACCCACGGCCTCCGGAGCCACAATCCAGCGCTCTAACCAAACTGAGCTACATCCGCCATGATCCAAGCTTCTCAAATTATAACACACACTATATCTGTACTCAAGATGGTAAAATTGCTATACTTAATGACAATGAGAGAACTAAATGGCTCAGAACTAGCTGGATTTATCAAGGAGCGCCAGGCGAAACAGGTGCGAGCTTTAAGGCAGGCTTGGCATATTAATCCTCGTTTGGCAATTGTTACTGATGTCGAAAATCCAGTTATTGAAACGTACATGCGTTTGAAACAGAGATATGGCGCTGATATTTTGATTGACGTGGAGATTTATCGAGTCCCTGCGGGCGGCGCTTTGGAGGTGATTCAAGAATTGAACAATCGAGACGACGTTCAAGGGATAATTCTGCAATTGCCGATTAGTAATTCTGATCAGACTGAGGAGCTACTCGAGAGTATTCGAGAAGATAAAGATGTTGACGGTTTGCGCAAGAGGGCGATTTTTCAAGCGGCTACGCCAACGGCTATTAGTTGGCTACTGGCTGGATATAGCGTTGATTTGAAGGGGAAGAAAGTTGCAATTGTTGGGCGAGGCCGTTTGGTTGGCGCGCCTCTTGAGAGGATGTGGCTAAAGTCTGGCGTTGATGTGACGGTTTTTGAAAAAGGTGACGATTTATCTCAATTGATAAATTACGATATTGTCGTGTCGGCGACTGGAGTTCCGGGGCTGATTAAAAGCCAAATGGTCAAGGCCAAGGCGGTTGTTGTTGACGCGGGAACTGCTTCGGAAAATGGAAAAATTGTTGGCGACGTATCCGAAGAGGCGCGTCAGCGTGATGATGTAATTATTACACCAAAAAAAGGCGGAGTTGGTCCATTAACGGTTTCTGCGCTGTTTGATAATGTAATTACGGCTTGTCTAAAAATTGCGAATCAATCAAAAAATTAAGCAACTTTTATGGCAGTTTTGACCTGCTCGACAACTTGGCGTGGCGTGAGGTTCGCTTTTACGATGTAGCTATGAATTCCTAACTTCTTCAAATCATGCGGAGCTTCTTCTTCGCCGAGGTTGGTAAGGACAATAACGGGAATAGTTTTTCCCCAATCTTTAGACCTAATTCGCTTCAAAGCCTCCGCGCCGTCCATTTCTGGCATTTGTAAATCTAGCAAAATAATGTCTGGCTGAAACTTCTCGACTACTTCTATGCCAATTTGTCCGTTGGCGGCCAAGCGAACGTCAAATCCGTCCGATTCGAACTTCATCCGGTACATCTGGCTGATGGTTGGGTCGTCTTCAATGATAGCGATTTTTATCATGCTCTAAGTATATCATATAAACTATGTTATAATTTTTGGCATGGAAAACTTTAGGAACGAACGGTATATTGCAGAAGCGGGTGATTTTCTTAATGGAGTTGATCATGAAGCTAATGAAAAATTAAATAAGGAAATTGCGGATCTTAGGGGTGAAGGATGTAGGGTTAAAATTGGAGAAAAGACTGACCTCGCATACAACAACCCTGATGATATTAAAGATACATATAACTATTTGAAACGGGGCGATACAGAATTAAAAGAGATTCGTAAATACTTTATTCATAAAAATCTAGCCACCGCGGCAATTGCGAATGTTTTAGATAAAACTCCTTTTGTGAAGATGGGTAAGTGGGGTGAAAAAATAGATTCGTATCTGGAGCTTTTTCGCGACAAGTTATTGTACGGTAAAAATCAGACTAATTCGAAGCCGTGGCACAATCAGCGAGGTTCCGCACTGACATTTTTGACAATTTCTGAAGCTGGGGACTTAAGCGTTTTTGACGAAAATGGCGAAATATTGTCAAAAGGTAAATATCCAACTATGAGTGGTCCGCTGGATAAGTCGGTATTTGATGAGAAGATTAATGGCTTGCCGCTGACGGAAGTTATGATTCAAGATAAAATCAACAACGGCGTAGATAAAGCGACGGCTATTGAAGAAGTAGAGAAGAGAATTAGTGACGTCCGAGAGTTTATCCAGGCGCCGGTGACGGAGAAGTTTTCTAACGTCATTCGGCATTGTGCGGATTCGCTTGGTATTCGTGAGCGAGTGGAAACAGTGAATGGTCTATCGATTGATCATTTGAAGAAAGTGGCAGAAAAAGAGAATCGTTCAATTGACGATATGCTGGTGATGAGTTTTGGCTGCGGAACGGGACTGGCGACTTTGAAGATGCTGAAAAAACTTAAGGACGAAACGGGTGAGGCGCCGACGGTTATCCTGCTAGACCAAGATCCGTTGTCTCTAGCGGCAGCGCAAAGCTTGGCTAAGAAATGGAATTTGGAAGATAAGATTGAAATTCATTGCGAGCGATTATTCAGTAAGCTTGGCAAGCCTTTGAGTTTGGAGGGAGTTTTGGGCGATCGTAAGCTGGATATTGCGGAAGATTCTGGCTTGCGAGAATATTTGCCAGACGGCGTTTATAAACAATTGACACGAGAATCATTGAAGTTTTTACGAACCGGTGGACTAATGATCACTGGCAATATGAATGTAAATCGCCCACAAAAAGAATTTTTGCATGGACTAATGGGATGGGTTCCGAAAGTTAGAATGCGTTCAATTAAAGAAGGCTTTAAATTGCTCCAAAAATCTGGCATACCAAAAGAATCTATTGAAGCTACAGTTACCGCGAGCGGTGTTTACACAGTTTTTGCGATTGAAATGTAGAATAAAATGCTATAATAAGCATTAGTATGATGGTACGAGCGTTAGTGCTAGGATTGGTTGCGTTGATGGCGCTAATTTTGGGCGTGCTCGTACTTAAAAAGTCGAAGCGTCGTCATGATGCGAAGCATTGGTTTTTTCTAGTTTGTTTATGTTTGGCTGTGTGGTCAGCTGGACTTGAGGTGTTTTCTCTGGCGGACAATGGAGTAGTATTAGACACCGCGTCCAGGTGGTTTTATGTTGCTTCAGCTGTTTTTTGTCCTGCGTTGGCTATTTTCACTACAAAGTCATTCCTTCCATCGACAAAATCAACGAAGAGTTTTATTTGCACATCTAGCATATTGATAACGATTTTTTCGCTATACATTATTTTGGTTCCTGAGTTTATTATCAATACATCAGAAATCGTCACGCCAGTAGATTTTTCTCGAATTCCGATTCATGCAGTCAACTATGTTATTTTTGCAACTTTTTTCTCAGTATTCTTCTTAATTTCTATGTGTTTTGGGTATATAGCGTGGCGCAAATCAGATCCTGTTCGACGCAAGCAAGTCGCGATTTACATGATTGGTTTGTTGATATGTAGCATTCCTGGTTTTGTAGTGGATCTGTTTCTTCCGGCACTTGGTGATTATCGATATATATGGATTGGTCCAATTGCTACGATTATTTTCTTGTTTGCAATTATGTATAGCATCGTCAGATATCGATTGATGGACGTAAAAATGGCGGTGGCTCGAAGTGTTTCGTATATGTTGCTATTAATCGCACTAGCTGTCGTTTACGTGATTTCTGCATATGTTATTTCAATTCTGGTTTTCCAACGCAGCCTGACGGTTGATAGCCACGTAAATCTTATGAATATGATTTTGGCTATGATTTTGGCGGTTATGTACCAGCCGGTGAAGAAAATATTTGATAAATTTACTGATAGAGTTTTTTATTACGGAGAATATGACGCTGATACGTTTACGCGTGAGATTAGTAAAATATTAACCTATACGGCGGATCTGCAATTGCTAACTCGACGTGTTGGTAATTATATAGCGACTTCTCTTAAGGCGGAAAAAGTGGCGTTTTGCATTCCGGAAAAAGGAATATACGGTCGGGCGGGTCGGCGACGAATATCTGTTGTCGAGGAAGACGTTCACAGGATTATGGATTACTATTATAAGAATTGTAGTTTTCCGGAAGTTATTTTGGCAAATCAGGTAAAAGATCCAGAACTGAAGAAACTTTTGGATATTCATCGCACGAAAATTGTTATGCCACTACTGCATCAAAATCAAGAAACGGGAATTCTATTTCTGGGCGAGCATAAGAGTTTGGGCTATAGTTCTCGTGATATTGAAATGCTGGAATCGATTGCTGGGGAACTGGCTGTGTCGATTCGAAATTCTTTGTCATTGGAAGAAATTAATGAGTTGAATAAAAGTTTGCAGCGTAAAATTGACGAGGCGACGAAAGAATTGAGGTTCAGTAATCGACAGCTTCAGCGACTGGACGAGGCGAAGAACGAGTTTATTTCTATGGCCTCACATCAGTTAAGAACACCGTTGACTAGTATTAAAGGTTATCTGGATATGATGCTGGAGGGTGATTTGGGGAAGATTACACCGACGCAACGTGCAGTTCTTAGAGAGGCGTTTTCTTCGAGTGAGCGTATGGTGAGGCTGATTAATGATTTTCTCAATGTTTCTAGGCTTCAGACTGGTAAATTTAATATTGATAAGCAGAAGATAGACGTTGCTCAAATTCTTCGGGATGAAGTTGCTTTGCTTAAGGTTGTGGCAGATCAGAGATCTGTCGAAATGGACCTAAAGATTGATAGAAAAGTTACATTGATTACGGCTGACTCTGAGAAGATTCGTCAAGTTATGCTGAATATGATCGACAACGCTATTTACTATTCAAATCCGCATAAAAAGGTAATAATTTCTCTAAAAAATAATAATGGCGCGATTGAGTTTACGGTGAAAGATTCGGGAATTGGCGTACCGAAATCAGAACAAGCAAATTTGTTTGGCAAATTCTTCCGCGGCACAAATGCCAGAAAAAAGCGACCAGACGGCACTGGCGTTGGCTTATTTTTGGCGAGGAAAGTTATTTTATCGCACGATGGCGAAATGATCTTTGAATCAGAAGAAGGAAAAGGTAGTACTTTTGGGTTTAAGTTGCCAGTTCGTTAACGAAATAAACTCAGTATTCCAGAAATAACGATAATTAAGACAACTACAACGAGTCCCGCCATGCTAATGGTGCGAATGAGCTTTTTTCGATCAAAAAACCATTGAGATAATTTGGAGCGATTCGTTGCTGTAATCCTTGTTACTTTTGGTCGCTGAGATGTTGCGTCCATCCCAGAATATTTTTTATTGCGCTTTTTCTTCTGCTTTGTCATGGAAATATTATACATTAATAGATAACGGCGGAGAAGTGGCTGATTTGCTATAGACAATTCGACAATAATTTGTTATGATATCTGAAGTCGTGGCCTTATCGTCTAACGGTTAGGACACCAGGTTTTCATCCTGGCAATCCGGGTTCGATTCCCGGTAAGGTCACCATGTTACAGACAGAAGACCTTACTGGTCTTTTTTTATTTGTTTTTAATCTTGCAAGGAACTTATGCTTACTATAAAATGATGCTAAGATAGTAGTAATAGCAGGGCGGGGATCTAATGATAAAGAGTGGCGCGATAAAAACAAAACACGCAAACGTTAGAAAGGTCCAGGACGGTAAAAGATCGCCTAAAAACACTCCTGTGAAAAAAGTACATCCCAAACTAACATCCGTCCGAAAGCGTATATTAAAATTCTGGATTATAGCTGGAGCTGCTATATTAATAGCTGCTATCTACTTGCTCATCAATGGCGGTGCCTTGGTAGAGCAACATAAAATGGCGCAATACCTTAAGGAAAAGTATGGGAAAGAGTTTATAGTAGAAAATTATCGCATTGAGGGTAGCGGTATTGGAGTTGAGGGCGATCCGTATATGGATGCTTATCCGGTTGATGATAGTAGTCTTAGGTTTGAAGTGTGGAATAGAGCTGACTATAGAAAAGGCGAGAGTGCTTACTCTGATACCTATCCAGATCGTATTTGGGAAAGAGAGTCTAGGAATGATATAGCTAACCTAGTTAGCAAGCAGTTTGGCGGTAGAGCTAGACTCAAATCAATAAGGATAAACAGCAATATAGAGGTTGGCAGAGCTATTACGAAAAATATACCCTCCTATAAAGATGCATTTAATAAGTTTGGCAGAAAAATATATATGACAATATCTTTAGAAAATGACGTTAATTTTGATGATTTGTCAGAGCATATATATAGAGTGACTTCTGAAATAAGAAAGCAAATGGGCGTAATGCTGGCTATAGACTATCATGATTCACTACATGAGCTATGGCTGGAGGATCAGGACATTAGCAATATAGAATCTTCGAGTGACGTAGATAAATATATAAAGAGGAGGTGGAGTGAACATAACTAATGAGCAGTATTTGGCCTTAAGCGCGCAGATCGGCCTTATCCTGTTGACTTGCCGCACCGTTCCAAAACCGTTTGCACTCGGTCAAATAACTGTTTTGAGATAATGCCTTTGTGCTTGCTCTCGTGTATTTCGCTTAAGTAGCGAAAGTGTCCATAGTGAAACGGATTTGCCAGCATGTGCGCCACGCGTGCGCGGCACGGCTAAAATCATTTGGCTTTTGTCTCAAAACAGGTTCGAGCTTGGGAGTAAAATCGCACCATAAAGAATATTTGGAATAGCTCGCTTATTGTGGCGAGCTTTTTTCATTGTCGCTTCGTAGTTTCTTTGGCGGCAGATTCATCGTCAGTCTGAGACATCATTTCAGAATAGGCTTCAAGTATGTTGCTCTCCTTATATTTCGGTTTATGTGAGCGCTCGATTGCATACCAGATTGTTACGGGTATCAGCAGGGCGGTGTTTATGCAATATATCGTAATTGCGGCTTCTATGGACCCAACGATATTTATAAATACTCCAGTATAGAATAAAAAGAAAATAATTACAGTAGTTGATCCGAAAATAAAGAACAAAATTTTTGAGATAATATATTTATCTATTTCTGGCATAATATTTATATTCTAGCATTAAGAAAATGGGTAGGCTAGTTTTGATTAACACAAATCTTGACATTAAATAAGTATTACAAGTCTTCATGGCGCCATTTTTCATCACTGTTATTTCGTGGTATAATTTAAAAAATGAGCAATAATATATTTAAACGAACAAAAATATTAGCAACAATTGGGCCAGCAACGTTCAGCCAAGAAAAGGTTTACCAATTGTTGGAGGCCGGCGTTAACGGCATCCGTATGAACTTTAGCCACGGCGCTAACGAGGAGCGAATTGAGCAGATCGATTGGGTGCGCACAGCTAGTAAACAGTTGGGCAAGCCTGTCGCAATCCTACAAGATTTGCAAGGTCCGAAGATTCGCTTGGGCGTTTTGAAAGATAACATGCTGAATGTTAAGGTTGGCGATATGTTGGTCTTGGACTCAGAAATTACTGAGCATGACGGCAGCTTCAATTTGCCAGTGCAGTACAATTTGGCGGAGAAGATGAAAATCGGTGAGCCACTTTACATGTTTGACGGCAAGATCAGGACGGTTGTGCGAGAAATTGTTAGCCCAACTGCAATTCGCGTAGAAGTTCAGAACGACGGTTTTTTGATGAGCCGCAAGGGTCTGAATTTGCCAGACACAGATTTTGGTGGCGACATTCTTACTCAGAAAGATATTAACGATTTGGAGTGGGGTGCAAGCCAAGATTTTGATTATGTTGCGTTGAGTTTTATTCAAAAAGCTGATGACATTATTGATTTGCGTCGTCGATTGACAGACCTGGGTTCGACAGCCAATATTATTGCCAAGATTGAGACTAAGTCTGCCGTTGATCCAGAGAATTTGGAGGAAATCGTTAAGGCTAGTGACGGTATTATGGTCGCTCGCGGCGACTTAGCAGTGGAAGCTGGTGCGGAAATTGTCCCAGTTGTACAGCGTCGAATTATTGCCTTGTGTCGTAAATATTGCAAGCTGGTGATCGTTGCTACACAGATGATGGGCAGTATGGTTGATAACCCAGAACCAAGTCGCGCTGAAGTAAGCGACGTTGCCAATGCTGTCATCCAAGGTGCTGACGTGGTTATGTTGTCTGATGAGACTGCCAATGGTAAATATCCTGTTGAAACCGTTCGCGCGATGCGCAAGACTATTATCTACACTCAAGAACACAGTGAAGTAATGTTGGTAGAAAAGGCTGAAATGCGTGAAAAAACTGACGCGATTTTAAGCTACACAGCAGCTCAATTGGCAAGGAGAATTAAGGCTCGAGCTATTATTGCGGAAACGCACACTGGCGCTACTGCAATTAACGTTGCCGCATATCGTCCGAACTTACCAATTGTTTGTGTAACCGAAGATGTGAAGACTGCGCAAAAATTGGCACTAAGGTACGCTTCTCGTCCATATGTTCGACCAAACGACCCAAATGCAGCAACTAAGCTAGCTGATGAGTTGAAACAAGAAGGCTATTTTGGTGCAGACCCAGTTACGGTTGTGCTTGTTAGCGGCCACAATCCAGAACCAGGAAAAACTGACAATATCCAAGTCAAGACGTTGTCATAAGGAGAATTTGGGTGGGCAGAAAATTTCCGAAGCAAACAATTCGCGATGTTGATCTACGTGGAAAAACTATTCTTCTGCGAGCAGATTATAATGTGCCGCTAACAAAGCGCGGTCAGATTTCTGATGATCTAAGAATTCGTGCTTCGCTGCCCACGCTCCGATATTTGCTGGAGCAGAATTGTAAGATTGTTATCATGTCTCATCTGGGGCGACCAAAAGGTAAAGATCTTAAGTTTAGTCTGAAAGTTGTCGCAGATCACCTATCTAAGTTGTTGAACCGTCCGGTAGAATTGCTGGATGATTGCGTGGGTGAAGCCGTTCATCAAGCTGTTCGTCGCGCGCCACGAGGCAGTATTCTTATGTTGGAGAATTTACGCTTTTATGACGAGGAGGAGGCTGATGATTTAACATTTGCCAAGTCAATTCAGCGCGCTGTCCGAGCGGATTATTTTGTGCAAGACGGATTTGCGGTCGCGCACAGGGCGCACGCCAGCACTCATGTGATTACGTTGTGTGTTCCAGGACTAGCGGGATTACTATTAGAAAAAGAATATGTAACTATCACTGAGGCGATGAATAAACCAAAACGTCCGTTGGTTGCGGTTATTGGCGGCGCGAAAGTTAGCGATAAAATATTACTGATTAAGCGTCTGATTAAAAAGGCGGATCGGATTTTAATTGGCGGCGCTATGTCAAACACGTTTTTACATTGCCGTGGATTTAATGTCGGCAAGAGTGTGTTTGAGCTGGGAATGGAAAAGGTTGTCGCGGAAATTTATGATTTGGCGGCGGCTAAGGTTGGCGTAGAGAATATTGACGATTTTTTGGTATTACCGATTGACGTGGCGGTTGCGCCAGAGATTTCTAAAGATTTTCCTCGTCAAGAAGTTAATATTGATAAAATAAAGAACTTAGATATGGCGCTGGATATTGGAAGTCAGACAATTGAGAAATTCACAAAAATACTGGCCGGCGCGAAGATGGTTATTTGGAATGGTCCGCTGGGCTATGCTGAAATTGATAATTTTGCAATCGGTTCAGCGCGAGTAGCGCTAGCTATTGCCCAGAATAAAGGAGTTGTTTCAATAGTCGGCGGCGGAGATACGGCTGATTTTATATTGAAATGGGACGGGCATGACGGCGCCAATTTTACCCATGTTTCCACTGGTGGCGGAGCTAGTATGGCCTTGATGGCTGGTAAAAAATTGCCTGGAATTGAAAGTTTACTAGACGCATACGGTTTGAGGTGATAAACTAAGCATAAGGATTATCTCATGAGAAAAAAGTTAATCATTGGTAACTGGAAAATGAACTTCAATATGCAGGAGGCTAGCTTATATTTGCATAAGCTGATGAATACGCTGCCATCGTATAGAGATGTTGAAGTGGTGCTGGCGCCTACTATTTTGACGCTGCAGAGTTTGAGCTTGCAAATTAATCGTCGAATCGCTAAGTTGGCGGCTCAGAATTGCTATTGGCGCGATTCAGGCGCGTACACGGGAGAAATTCCAGCGGCGCATCTTCGTGGGATTGCTGATTATGTGATAATTGGACATTCGGAACGTCGCTATATTTTCATTGAAAGCGAAAAAGACATTCGGCTGAAAGTTCAGGCGGCAATTCGAAATCGTATTCATCCGATTTTGTGTGTTGGCGAGACGATTCAGGAGAAGACCCTTGGCGAAACGAAGGATGTTCTGGCTGATCAATTGACTAGCGGTCTGGCTAATGTGACGGCGGACGAGCTGGATGAAGTAGTTATTGCATATGAGCCAGTTTGGGCGATCGGTACTGGCGACAGCGCTAAAGCGTCTGATGTAAAAAAAGCTACACAGATGATTCGACGACATATTTCTCATTTGTACGGTAAAAAAGCGGCGGAATCAGTTCGAGTTGTCTATGGTGGAAGTATTACGTCAATAAACGCCGCAGATTATTTAGCAATTGATGAACTTGATGGTTTATTGGTTGGGGCAGCCAGTTTGGATGCATATCAATTTAAGGAGATAATCTCGAAAGCACATAAAGGTTAAAAAATAGGGGGCATATGACAGATATTGATTTTGATGAGTTGGATAGAGCGGTAAGCTCTCTTATGGATAAGCAGCGAGAAAAGGAAGCTCCAGTGGTGGCTAATGAAAATAATAGCGAAGTTTCTGCGTCTGCGCCCGTAGAGGAAAAACCTGTGTCAGGGAACTCTATTAGTACTAGCTTTGCACCTCCAGTAACTCCATTTACGCCTTCGTCTGTTGCTTCTACTCCTTTATCATCGATCTCTCAGCCTGAAGCGAAAAAAGAGCCTTCTAGCGACAATGCGACTCCTAAAGAGGTTGATAATTCTACGAGCGAAAAAGTTACTAACGATTCAGTAGCTAATAGAGCTCCTGGTGTGGCTGCTAGCGAAGTTAAAGCTGCGCCAGTAATCGCGAGACGCTCGACTGGTCGTTTCATGGATGTTGTTAGACCTTCATCTGTTAGCGCTGTCCAAAGACCTGCTGCTCCCGCTCCATCCCGAACTGGCACGACGATTCAACCTTCGCCTGATTTGGTGGACGTGATTAGCATAAATAATAGGCATTCTGCGGTAGGGAAAGAGATGTCTGATATAGTTACTCAATCAGATAATCTTAGTGACGCCCCTGATCTTAAAGACGTACATAATGAATCTACTTTTGCGGAGATTGAAGATGTGCCTGCTGAGGAATTGTCGTTGACTGATAAGATAGCGCAATCATTAGCCGTAAGTAATAGCGAATCTCCTGCTACACCGATGACTACGCCGCTGGAGTCTCCGTTTATTGCTAATGTTGAAGTGGAGAAGCGACCGCTTGGTTCTGTTAGCCAAACTATGGCTAATTCTGAGATGAATAGCGATGAAGATGTGTCTATGTCTGCTGATTCTGAGGATGTAAAATTGGAACATCAATATAATACCAATTTATCTAATTACAGCATGAGCGAAAATTCTTTGGGCGACGTGTCTGACTCGCCAATGGATTTGAGTCCAGAAATTATAGCAATTGAGGAGGCTGGCGTTCCTGAAGATTCAGACGATAAAATATCCACCGACATTGACAGTTCTTTGATTGAATCTTCCGAATTGTCCGAAAAAGAAACTATGGAGCCTGAACCGGCACCGATGTTTGCAGCCGTATCTACAGAGGTAAAACCCTCAGTCGACAAAGAAAAGAAAAAATCTGGATTATTAATAGCGTTGCTTATTGTTCTATTTTTGGCAATTGGTATGGCTGGCGGCGCTGTTTCATACTTTTTGCTGATAAAATAGATATATGTCTAATTTTACTGACGGATTAAATAGCGAGCAGGCTCAAGCGGTGACGCACATTGATGGGCCGTTGTTGATTTTGGCTGGAGCCGGATCCGGAAAGACTAAAACTCTGACTCATAGAATCGCTTATTTGATTGGCAAGTTGAAAATATTTCCTAGTCGAATATTGGCGGTTACATTTACCAATAAAGCCGCAAAGGAAATGCGTCAGCGATTGGCGCAAATATTGGGTGAAGATTCTGAAAATCGGCAATTTATGCCGTGGATGGGAACTTTTCACAGTATTTGCGTGCGAATGTTGCGGATGGATGGTGAAAATATTGGCCTGAACAAGCGATTCTTAATTTACGACACCGACGATCAAATAAGCTTGATGAAGCAAATTATGAAGGCTCGTGGCTTGACGGATAAAGACATTAAACCTCGAGCCGTACTTTCGGCTATTTCGAACGCTAAAAATGAGATGAGAAGTGCTGAGGATTTTGCTGCTTCGACTCGTGGCCCAAGAGAACAGAAAATAGCTGAATTGTTTTTTGCTTATGAAAAAGCTTTGAAGGATGCTTCGGCGTTGGATTTTGACGATTTATTGATAAAAACCGTGGAATTATTGAGAAGCAAGCCAGACATCCGCCACAAATGGCAGCAGCAATTCGAGCATATTCTGATTGACGAGTATCAGGATACGAATGCGGTGCAATATGCGCTAATTAAGTTGCTGGTCAATTCTCGTCGCAATTTGTGCGTGGTTGGTGATGATGCTCAGTCGATTTATAGTTTTCGCGGGGCTGATTATACTAATATTCTCAATTTTGAGCGTGATTTTCCAGGTACGACGGTGGTTAAGTTGGAACAGAATTATCGTTCGACTGGCGCGATTTTGAATATGGCAAATGCGCTGATTAGCCATAATATTCATAGAACTGATAAAAATTTATGGACGGCGAATGGTGACGGTGTTGAGCCGAAATTATGGCAATTATACAATGAGTCCGAGGAGGCTTTGGCGATTGCGAATGAGATTCAGGCGCAAATTGCGAACGGTCGTCAATATGGTGACGTGGCGGTGTTGTATCGAACGAATGCACAAAGTTACGCAATTGAGCGAGCCCTGCGCCAGAGCTATATTCCGTATAAAATCGTCGGCGGTCTGCGATTTTTGGATCGAGCTGTCGTTAAAGATCTATTGGCATATCTGCGATTGTTATATCAGCCGAGTGATCGAGTTAGTTTTTTGCGAATTGTGAATACGCCAAAACGTGGCGTTGGCGCGGTGAGTATCTCTAAGTTTCTGGACTGGAATGACGCGTCAGGGAAAGACATAATTAGCGGGTTGTTGGCGGTTGAGGAGGCGGATACTTTGACGGCGCGGGCAAAACGTCCGCTGCTAGAGTTTGGTCAAAAATTGCACGATTTGCAGCAGGAAATTGACGGATCTCCAGCCGAATTGATTGAAAAGATCATGAAAAGTACTGGCTATGAAGATTTTATAAACGACGGAACGCCGCAAGCTGAAGAGCGAATGGAAAATATCGGCGTGCTTTTGTCGGAGGCGAAGGCTTACGTTGACGTGGCGACGTTTTTGGAAGAGATGGCTTTGATGTCTTCGACGGATACAACTGCCGATCAGCAAGTAACGCTCATGACACTTCATGCGGCTAAAGGTTTGGAGTTTCCGGTGGTTTTTCTGGCGGGACTGGAAGAGGGGATTTTGCCGCACGCGAGAGTGTTTGATAGCGGCAATGCTGATGACGTTGAAGAGGAACGTCGATTGTGCTATGTTGGCGTGACTCGGGCGAGGGAAGAATTATTCGTTAGTTGTGCTAGCTCTCGGACGCAATTTGGTCAGATTGGCTATAATATGCCATCGAGGTTTTTGGATGAGATGGGCTTGATGGCTGGTGGTGTTGATAGGCCAGCTCAGCCGATGGTAGAGCCTGATTTTTATTCAGAAGATATTGGTTTGGAGGTTGGTGATCGAGTTCGCAGTCCGAGTTTTGGTTCGGGGGAAATTATTGACAGCGAAGGGCTAAGTGTTACGGTTCAGTTTGACAATGGAAATATTAAGAAATTGAACGTCGAGTTCGCGCGCTTGGAGAAAATTTGATATAATAAGGGTACCTGCGTTGTGGGTGTGAACTTATGGGTATAAGATTACAAGCAAAACACTATTCTAAGAAAATTACGTTCGTTTCTGGCGCGATATTGATGCTGGTTGGCGGTTTGTTTTTTGTCAATCAAGCATTGGCTGACGCTACTAAGCCAGTCGCCAAGGCTGGTGAAAAGTTGGTGACGATTTACGACAGGGGCGCAGAAAAGACGATCGTTACAAAAGCGAGAACGATTCGCGAGGCTTTGAAATTGGCTAAGTTTTCTATTGATGAACGCCAAGACGTAGTCGAGCCGAGTCTTGATTCGGAGATGGTGGCGGAGAAGTACAACATTAATATTTTTCGCGCTCGTCCAATAACAATCGTTGATGGAAATAAGCGTCTAAAGGTAACTACTGCCGAGCAGACGCCGGCTTTGATTGCGAAGGCTGCTGGAATTGAAGTTTTTGAAGAGGACAAAACTACTCTATCCAATTCCGATAATATGGCGGTTGATGGCGCAAACATGGTGATGAAAATTGACAGAGCCTCGATGGTTAATTTTGTACTTTACGGCAAAGAATCTGTCATTCGTACACATGCTAAGACGGTTGGCGAGCTATTGAAAGAGAAGAATATAGACACAAAGAAAGATGATACGCTATCTGTGGATCGTTCGGCAAAAATTATTCCTGGAATGAAAATTGAACTCTGGCGTAATGGCAAGCAAACTATAACCGCCGAAGAAGATGTGAAATTTGAGGTTGAAAAAGTTCAAGACGCGAATCGAGATTCGGGATATCGCGAAGTAAAACAGGCGGGCGAGAACGGTAAGAAAAATGTTACTTATGAAATCGAGATGAAGAACGGTGTGGAGGTGAGCCGCAAGGAAATCGCTAGCGTTGTGACAAAAGAGTCAAAGAAGCAGATTGAGATTGTGGGGACGAAAAGCTCTACGTCATTTTCTGGCAGTTTTTCTGAAGCGCTCGCTAGATTGAGAAGTTGTGAGGGTAGTTATACATCGAATACTGGAAATGGATATTACGGCGCATATCAGTTTGACAAACGAACCTGGGGAAACTATGGCGGATACGAACTGGCTTCTGACGCTCCAGCTGCTGTGCAGGACGAAAAGGCATGGCAAACTTATAAGGCTCGTGGATGGCAACCGTGGCCGACCTGTAAGGTTAAAATGGGACTTCAGGACATCTATAGATAATAGTTTCAAAATCTGATATAATTTTTCTAATACATTGTGTGAATTGTCAAATTATTATGCGCGCAAAAGGTTTATTTTTTGGAAAAATTATTGGATTAGCCGTGTTAGTTGCGATTGCGACTCCAATGATTTCGTTTGCTGACGGAAAGACTTCTGGTGAGCGTTTAGTTCGTATTTATGATCGTGGTGAAGAAAAGACGATTATCACAAATGCATTGACCGTTCGGCAGGCCTTGCGTGCGGCTAAGATTACGATTGACGAAAAGATTGACGCGGTTGAGCCAAATATTGATATGGAATTGACAGGTGCAAAATACCAGGTCAATATTTTCCGCGCTCGTCCAATAACAATCGTTGATGGAAATAAGCGTCTAAAGGTAACTACTGCCGAGCAGACGCCAGCTTTGATTGCGAAGGCTGCTGGGCTTACTTTATATCGCGAAGATAAGACGCATTTTACGAATTCTGACGATCTTTTGGTGAACGGTGTGAGTTTGGTAATGAAGATTGAGCGATCAAAACAGCGAACGATAACCGAAGAAGCTGATGTTAATTTTGATATTGAGCAGATTAAGGACGATTCTCAGCCGATTGGATTTAAGAGTGTTAAGCAGCTCGGGGAAAAGGGTGTGCGGAAGGTGACTTATCAGGTTGAGATAGAAAACGAGCGCGAGATTAGTCGTAAGGAAGTTGCTAGCGAAATCACAAAGCAGTCAAAGAAGCAGATTGAAATAATTGGCACGAAGCCTAAAAATCCATTGACGAAAAGTAAGGGCGCGCAGATATTTACCGACTCTAAGGGCGTGGCGCATCGTGAAACGTATTATGATTTACCGATGAATATTGTGATAAAAGCTTGTGGTAGCGGCGGTACTTATACGGTGCGGGCGGACGGCGCAAAGGTCGATAAGGATGGCTATATTTTGGTGGCGGCTAATTATGGTAATTATCCACGATGCTCGGTGGTTGAGACCAGCATGGGTCCGGGCAGGGTTTACGATACCGGTGGATTTGCAGCCAAGCATCCGCACGGATTCGACTTGGCGACCGACTGGACGAATGGAGATGGGCGCTAAATGGCTTCTTCTCATGGACCAAAAAAATCGCTTGGACAGCATTGGCTGAAAGATCCGGAGATTTTGGCGGATATTGCTGAAGCGGCCGAATTGACGGGCGATGACGTTGTGCTGGAGATCGGACCAGGGCTGGGTACTTTGACTAGTCGCTTGTTGGCTCGGGCTAATTCGGTGATCGCCGTGGAATTTGACGCAGATTTGGCACGCAAGTTACCAGGGCAGTTTCCTGGCAAAAACCTGGAAGTGTTCAATGAAGATATTTTACAGTTTGATCTGAACCAATTGCCAAAAAATTACAAAGTCGTAGCTAACGTCCCATATTACATCACCAGCAAAATTGTTGAAAAATTGATGACCGCGGAAAATAAGCCGAGCATCGCGGTGCTGTTGGTGCAAAAAGAAGTTGCCGAGCGAATTGCGGCAGAGGCTGGGAATATGAGTGTTCTATCTGTGAGCGTTCAGATTTTTGCTGAGGCGGAGTTGGATATTGAAGTTCCTAGGCAGTTTTTTACGCCACCGCCAAAAGTTGACTCGCAAGTAGTGGTTTTAAGAACTCGTAATAATCCGTTAATTACTCCAGAAGATCAGAGAGATTTTTTCCGCATTGTTAAGGCTGGATTCTCTGCGAAGCGAAAGAAATTGCGCTCTAGCCTGAGCGGCGGGTTGGGGATTGATAAGATTGTGGCGGAAGAATTGCTGAAAAATGCAGGAATTTCACCAGATGCTCGTGCCGAAGATTTGGCGATTAAAGATTGGAAGAGGTTATTGAAAGAGTGGCGTCTGCGATAATTGCTCTAGTGGTGATATAATATATATTATGACTAAGAAACACGCTTACATCACTACCGCTATTCCTTACGTAAACGGCTTGCCGCACATTGGGCACGCTATGGATTATATGTTGGCAGACGTGTGGGCGCGTTATTCCAGGCAGAACGGTCGTGAAGTTCGTTTTCAAGCCGGCGTGGATGAGCATGGCAATAAAATTGCCGCCAAAGCTGCTAGCCAAAATCAAACCCCTCAAGAATATGTCGATCAAACGCACGTCAATTTTAAGAAGATGATTGATGAGCTGAATATTTCAGTGACGGATTTTATTCGAACAACTGACGCACATCACGTTGCTGCGGTGCAGTATATTTGGCAAAAACTCGTTGAGGCTGGTTACATTTACAAAGGTTCATATGAAGGCTGGTATTGTCAGGGGTGCGAAGCTTTCGTTACGGATAAAGAAGCTGCCGATAATAATGGGGTTTGTCCAGATCACCAAACGCCGTATCAGCGTTTGAGTGAGGAAAATTACTATTTTAAAACCAGTGCTTTTTCGGACAATATTCGTCAGGCAATTGAGTCAAATAAAATGAGAATCGTGCCTGAATTCCGTAAAAAAGAATTTTTGGAATTGATGAAAGATGGCTTGAAAGATGTGTCGGTTTCTCGTCCGCGTAAAAATCTTAGCTGGGGCGTGCCAGTTCCTGGTGATGATAATCAAGTCATGTATGTCTGGCTGGACGCTCTCAGTAATTACATTACGGTTATTGGTTATCCTGATCGTCCAGAAGAGTGGCAATCTTTTTGGCCGGCTGATGTGCAGGTCATCGGTAAGGATATTCTCCGTTTCCACGCTGGTATTTGGCCAGCAATGCTCATGGCGCTAGATTTACCGCTTCCGAAGGTTCTACTTGTTCATGGATTTATTAATTCTGGCGGAATGAAAATGTCAAAGAGCCTTGGAAATGGTGTTGGTCCAGCTGATATTATTCCAGATTACGGCGCTGAGGCGTTTCGATATTATTTCTTGCGCCACGTACCAACGCAAGATGACGGCGACTTTACTTGGGAAAAGTTTGAAGCTGCGTATAATGGTGAGCTTGGCAATGATTTGGGTAATTTGGTTCAGCGAGTCGCTAAAATGGTGCAGAGTTATCAAGCGGGCGTTATTGGCGACGCTCCACAATCAGAGCACGACATGGGGCCGTATCGTCAGGCGATGGAAAGTTATATGTTTGACCAAGCAATGGACGAAATTTGGCTAATTGTTCGCTCTTTGAATCAATATATTGAGCGAGTTCAGCCTTGGCAAGTTGCTAAAAATCGTGATAAAGATCCAGAGGCAGAGTCACATTTGAGTGAGATTTTGGCGCACGCTTGTGGCACATTATTGCAAGTGTCTGACATGTTGCGTCCATTTATGCCGCAAACTGCCGAGAAAATTCATGATATGTTTGCTGGTGGTGTCGTGCCGTCAGAATTGACACCTTTGTTCCCACGCAAATATATTCACACGCCAGATCCACGCGCTCCGAAAACAGAATCTCAGGTTAAATAGTTTATGATTGAGGCTGATAAGAAAAGTGCGACTGAGGGTTTACGTCTGATAGATTCGCATTGTCATTTGCACGATACAGAATTTTTTACGGACAATCGCGAGCAATTTTACAAAGAAACGGTCGAGGCGAATATTGGCATGATTTGTGTCGGTACCGACCAGCGAAGTAGCCGCCAAGCTGTGGAATTTGCCGCGAATCATGAGTTTACTTGGGCGGCAATTGGTGTTCATCCGCACGATACGAAAGATGGCTGGGGAGATGTCAAAACTTTGCTGGAGAATAAGACGGAAAATTCTCCGATTGTGGCAATTGGTGAAATTGGGCTCGATTATTATTACAATAACAGTCCGCGGGAAACGCAAATTGAGGGCTTGGAAGCGCAACTTCAAATGGCGGTTGATTACGATTTGCCAGTAAGTTTTCATGTTCGCGATGGTGCTGTGGGTCAGCCGTCGGTTTGGGATGATTTTTGGCCAATTTTTGACAATTTTCACGGGCTTCACGGCGTGTTACATAGTTTTACCGATACGAGTGATAATTTGGAAAAAGGTTTTTCGCGAAATTTGTACGTTGGACTTAATGGAATTAGTACATTCACAAAGGATCAATTGCAGAAAGAATTGTTCGCTTCAATTCCACTAGAAAGATTATTACTAGAAACTGACGCGCCATTCTTGACACCAGCGCCGTTTCGTGGTAATATAAACAAGCCAGAATATGTGAGATTGGTGGCTGAACATTGGGCAAAGCAGCGAAATATTGATTTTGATGTTTTAAGCCAAGCTACTCTTCACAACACAAAAGAACTTTTTGGCATTTGAAAGTGGAGAAAATGAGTAGTACGCCGGAATGTGTTACAGAAACATTTGAATTAGATGTCACACGCAAAGAACTTGCCGTTATCTTTTCTGATGCCGAGCAGTGCGATGACAATTCTAAGGTAAATCCTGAATTGGGGAAGACTGCGATTGACAGGAAGGATATTAAGAACATTATCGAGGTAAACTCTACTGATAATGGGGCGGTTGATTTATGCAATCAAGCACTTGGTAACTATGGAAAAAGTCTTGACCGCATTAACAATAGTCCGCTTGAAACTGTGCAGGCAATCGGTAATTCACTCCAACGCTTACGTGAATATAAAACCAAGGAGATCTGCGAGTGACTAAGTTTTTGAAAAAAGTACGAAGTTTGGTTTTTGCTGATGATAGCGACGCGGTGTCTTTGTTGAAATTCCGTAAAAAAGATCGTCCATTAAAGAAATTTACCGAGCGCGAGCTAATCCAATTGGAGAGTGAAATTGGCGCAACAATTTTTGGCGAGAAGCCGGCGTATGTTGCGCGACGAGAATTTTTTAATTTAGATAAAGATACCTGGATTTGGTACGAAGAAGTTGCTGATGGTAAGGGTGGTAGGCAAGAATTGACGACGCGTTATGAGGTGCAACCAAAGGGAATCTTGAAGATTCAGCCGAATTATCGCTATAGTTACTTGGAGGGCGACGAGCTTCAGAATTTTGTCTTGGCAACTAAGGAATATTACGAGCGAGTTTCTCGGCAATTATATAAGAAAGATCCGCAAACCGGTCAGCCGCTTTGATATAATAAAAAAGTGAATAAAGACTATATCTATCTTGATCATGCTGCTGCCACGCCAATGGACCCGTTGGTGGTTGAGGCGATGTTGCCATATTTTTCTGAAAAGTTTTTCAATCCGTCTAGTCCGTACGCTCCAGCAATATTTACAAAGCGTGAATATCAAGACGCGAAGGCTCGGCTGGCGCGCTGCTTGGGTGTGATGGCTGATGAATTGATAATGACAGCTGGAGCAACTGAGTCTGTCAATTTGGCGTTCAATGCGGCAAATGGCGTAAGTTTAATTTCGGCAATTGAGCATGATTCGGTGATTAATTCCGCAAAAGCGCGTTCGGAAGTGAAGCTAATTCCGCCAATGAAAAATGGACGAATAGACCCGAACACGGTTAAAAAAATGTTAACGCCAGATGTTGGATTTGTTAGTGTTGCGCTGGTGAATCATGAGCTGGGCTACATCCAGCCAATTGAAGAAATTGCGGAAATTGTAAAAGCCGAGCGACTCAGGCGCCAAGAAAATGATGAACCTTTACCGTTGATTTTTCATACAGATGCTTCGCAGGCGGCGGCTTTAATTGACGTGAAGATTAAAAGGCTGGGCGTTGATTTATTGACATTGTCTGCGGCGAAAGTTTACGGTCCAAAGCAGGTTGGTTTATTGTGGGTGCGACCTGGCGTTACATTGGAAGCTAATATTTTTGGTGGCGGTCAAGAGTTGGGGTTGCGCAGCGGAACTGAAAACGTTGCTGGAGTGGTTGGTTTTGCGACTGCTTTGGAATTGGCACAAAAACGACGTTCTGCTGAAGTGAAGCGACTGCGAAAACTACGAGAAAATTTGGTAAAAGATTTGAGGCAGGCTTTTCCTGAGATGTTGATATCATCAGATATGAAAAAAAGTTTGGTGAGTTTTTTGAATATATCATTTCCTGGAGTTGATGCTGAAAGGTTGGTATTTTTGTTAGAATCTCGTGGGGTTCTAGTGGCTACGGGTAGTGCTTGCGCGGCTAATTCTGGAACGCGTTCTCATGTGCTGGCGAGTGTCGGTCTGAGCGAATCAGAGATTGACGGAAGTCTAAGGCTTACCTTAGGTAAGTTGAACAATGATGAAAATATAAAGCAAGCTGGCGAATTTATCATCGAAGCTGTGCAAGCGGAAATGAAGAGGACTCATCGATGATTCATAAACTAGTTGGCTTGATTATTTTTGCTGCTTTGGTGATTTTTGGGCTTGGCGCGTATTTATCCCCAGACGATTTGGGAAAATGTCAGGGCGTGGGCGAAGGCGATTGTCGTAAGGCTGATGCGATAGTTGTTGTCAGCGGTGGCGATACGAATGCGCGAACCGACGAGGCTATTAAGCTGTATAAAGAAGGCTGGGCGCCGTTGATTGTTGTGTCGGGCGCGGCGGCCGATAAGACTGGTCCGTCCAACGCTAAGGCTATGTACCAGCGAGCGATTAATAGTGGCGTTCCTGAGAAAGCCATTGTTATGGATGAATCTTCCGAGACGACTAGACAAAACGCCACTGAAGTGAAGAAAATTGTCGATTCGCGAAAAATTGAAGATGTGATTTTGGTGACAAGTGGATATCATATGCGTCGGGCGCAACTCGAATTTTCAGCGCAGTTTAACGACGTGAAGATTCGAAGTCATCCTGTCGCTTCTGATAAAAACTGGAGTTCGTGGTGGTGGCTGACGCCGTGGGGTTGGTGGTTGGCGATGGGTGAATTAATGAGAATTGGGCTATTCGCCCTGGGACTGTCCAGATGAGTAAGAAAGTTTTTGTTGGGATGTCGGGCGGTGTGGACTCCTCCGTGGCTGCGGCACTTTTGGTTGAGCAGGGTTACGATGTAACGGGTGTTTATATGAAAAACTGGTCTGAAGATCTTCCTGGAATGCATTGTCCGTGGGCGGAAGACGTTGCTGACGCCAAGCGTGTGGCGGTTGGTTTGGGTATTGATTTTCGAGTTTTTGATTTCCAGAAAGAATACAAGCAAAACGTTGTCGATTACATGATTCGCGAATATCAAGCGGGTCGCACGCCAAACCCAGATATTATGTGTAATCAAGAAGTGAAGTTTAAGATATTTTTGGAGGCTTCGTTGGCAGCTGGAGCGGATTATATTGCGACAGGGCATTATGCGCGTGTCGCTCATGAATCGTCTTCGTCGGCCAAATTATTACGCGCTCGTGATGATAATAAAGACCAAACATATTTCTTATATCGAGTGACTTCGGAAGCTTTGTCAAAAACCATATTTCCGCTGGGCGATTTTACTAAGGCGGAAGTTCGCGAAATGGCGAAAGAGCGTGGTTTGTGGACGGCTAGCAAAAAGGAATCGATGGGAATTTGTTTTGTTGGGCAAGTTGGAATTCGCGAGTTTTTGTCGGAATATGTTAAAACTGCGCCAGGAAATATCATTGATCAGCAAACGGGATCTGTCGTCGGTAAACATGACGGCGCAATTTTCTATACGCTTGGTCAGCGTCATGGGTTGAACGTCGGCGGTGGATTACCTTATTATGTTGTGGGCAAGGATATGGAGAAAAATGAGGTTTACGTGTCGCGCTCGATTGATAATGATAATCTGTGGCGAAAAGAACTTAGGCTGGCGGATATTCATTGGATTAATCAAGCACCGCATAAAGATAAGGATATACAAGTCCGGTTGCGTCATCGAGGCACTTTATTTGACGCGAAAATTGACGGAGATATTGTACACCTTTCTGCTTCGGAGCGTGCCGTAGCCGCGGGTCAATCTGCGGTAATATATGACGGCGACGAATGTTTGGGCGGCGGAATCGTGAAAACAGATTGACGTTATGGGAGAAATAGTGTAAACTGTTCTAAAGTAAGGAATAATAAAACGTAGAGTTAAAGGAAGAATTAATTTTATGCTAGCAATTCGTTTGCAACGTTTGGGTCGCAAAGGTTATCCAGTATATCGCTTGGCGGTACAAGAAGCACATCGTCATCCATCAAGCGGTCGTGTAGTCGCTTATGTAGGTAGCTACAATCCACACACTAAAGAATCAAATATCCAAGTTGAATTGGCTCAGAAATATTTGGACAATGGCGCACAGCCAACACCACGCGTAGTTAAGCTATTGAAAGAAGCTGGCGTTAAGTTGCCAAAGTGGGTTAAGGAAGTCTCAGCTGACAAGCACAAAGCCATCCGTAATCCAGAAAAACTTCGCAAGAATCAACCAAAAGAAGAGCCAGCTGAAGAAGTAGCTGAATAATCTGTTGAGATTGGCGATTTGATCTATAAACCCCATCTGTAAGGTGGGGTTATTTTATGGTATAATAACACTCATGAATGCCCAAAAAATACGTAGTAAATATCTTGAATTTTATAAAAAACAGGGTCACGCCGTTGTTGAGCGTGCGCCGTTGATTTTAACTAATGACCCGACGACTTTATTTACGGGCGCCGGAATGCAGCCGATGATTCCATACTTGCTTGGTGAGACGCATCCCGAAGGTAAGAGAATTGCCGATTCTCAAACGTGTTTGCGAGCGCAGGATATTGACGACATTGGCGATAATCGTCATACGACATTTTTTGAGATGCTTGGAAACTGGAGCTTGGGCGACTATTTTAAGGAAGAGCAAATTGGTTGGATGTGGACGTTTTTGACTGAGGAAATTGGTCTTGATCCGCAGAGATTGTATGTAACGTGTTTTATTGGTGCGCCGGAATATAATATTGAGAAAGATGTTGAAGCGGCTAAATTGTGGCAGAAAAAGTTTGCAGAAAAGGGCATCGATGCAAAAATGGCGGATATCGGCAGTGAAGAGCAGGGAGCGGCGCGTGGTGTAAATCCAGGTGAAAGAATTTTCTTTTATGACGGCAGTAAAAACTGGTGGAGTCGCAATGGCGGTCCAGAAACTACTCCGGTTGGCGATCCGTGTGGTCCGGATAGTGAGATGTTCTATGAGTTTGATTTCATTGAGCATGATCCAAAATTTGGTGAAAATTGTCATCCGAACTGTGATTGTGGTCGATTTATGGAGATTGGCAATAATGTATTTATGGCGTATAAAAAAGTTGCTGAGGGTAAATTTGAGCCACTTGATAAGCCAAATATTGACCATGGGTCTGGACTTGAGCGAATCGCAGCTGCAGCAAATAATGATCCTGACGTCTTTAAGATTAGCTTGCTTTGGCCAATTATTGAAAAGCTACAAGATCTGAGCGGCAAGGATTACGCTTCACATACCGAAAGTATGCGAGTGATTGCCGATCATTTGAGGGCTGCGACGTTTATGGCGGTTGATGGGTGTGTGCCAAGCAATAAAGAGCAGGGCTATGTGATGCGTCGTCTGCTCCGTCGAGCAATTCGTTATAGTTTTGACTTGGGGATCGAGCAGAATTTCCTGCAAGAAGTTGTGCCGACGATTGCTGATTTGTATGAAGCAGATTTTCCAGAGGTGAAGAATAATCGCGACAATATAATTGCTGTCCTCGTTAAGGAAGAAAAAGCTTTTCGCCAGACTTTGAGAAAAGGCTTGCGACAAATGCAACGCTACATTGACGATGGCTTGACTGGTGAAGAATTGTTCACTTTGTACGACACTTTCGGTTTCCCAGTGGAACTCAGTACGGAAGAGGCATATAAACAAGGAATTAAACTTTCGGACAATTGGCGCGATGAATTTGCTAAGAAAATGGATGAGCAGAGGCAACGCTCTAAGACGGCTCGCAAGGGGCAATTTAGCGGTGGCTTGGAAGGTCATGACTCTATTCATCTGAAATATCACACGGCGACGCATTTGTTGGGTGCGGCGTTACGCAAGGTTTTGAATGCGCCAGATTTACAGCAACACGGAAGCAATATTACTGCCGATCGATTGCGCTTTGATTTTAATCACGATAAATTGACGCCAGAAGAAAAACAGGCGGTCGAAGATCAAGTTAATGCTTGGATTGATGAAGATTTGCCAGTTAGTTTCGCTGTTTATCCGACAGACGAGGCGCTAAATATGGGTGCAATTGGTGCATTCGGTGAGCGTTACGGTGATGAGGTTAAGGTTTATTCTATTGGTAAAGATGATAATATCGTTAGCTTTGAAGTTTGCGGCGGTCCACATGTCGAACACACTGGAGTTTTGGCTGAAGCTGGCAAGCGATTCAAAATCACCAAAGAAGAATCTAGTTCGGCTGGAATTCGTCGAATCAAGGCTGTTTTAAGATAGATAATTAACTGTTGCTCTAAAATCACAAGCGTTATATAATATTTCTTATATGGCATTGAAAGACATGTTGAAGAAGTCTGATAAAGATAGTCGCGAACTATTGGTTAGCTTAGATATTGGTACGGAAGTGGTTAAGTCGTTAATTGCTGAAGTTAAAGACGACGAGTTGAAGATTATTGGTGTTGGTCGAAAACAGCAGGAAATGGGCGATATGCATAGTGGTGCGATTGCTGATATTGCTGGTGTTGTGGCGAATTGCGAAGAGGCTCTGTCTGAGGCTGAGGATCAAGCTGGTGTTCAGGGCAAGCGGGTCGTTATTGGCATTGCGGGCGAATTAGTTAAGGGTGTTACGAATACTATTCGCTATCGCAGACCGCAGCCGAATAAGCCATTAGACATTGCTGAGATGGAGTTTATCATTGAGAAAGTTCAGGAGCGAGCTCAAGGAAAGGCTCAGGCTCAAATTGCGCTGGAAACTGGCAATGAAGATGTTGAGGTGAAATTGGTCAATTCGGCGCTGGTGAGTATTCATATTGATGGCTATAAAGTTTCGAACCCGATTAGTTTTCAGGGGCGAGATGTGGCGGTGCAGATTTACACGGCGTTTGCTCCGATGGTTCACATTGGCGCACTGGAGAAGGTTGCAGACGAACTTGCGCTGGATTTGGTGGCTGTGGCTGCCGAGCCATTTGCGGTGAGTAGGAGCGTTTTGGGATCGGATACGGATAGCAATTTCACGGCAATTCTAGCAGATATTGGTGGCGGCACGACGGATATTGCAGTTGTTAATGACGGCGGAGTCGAAGGTACAAAGATGTTTGGTATTGGCGGACGAAGTTTCACTAGAACTATTGCGGCTGACTTGGATTTAAGCTTCAAAGATGCAGAAAAGTTGAAGCTGAATATTGATAATGAGAATTTGAAGCCTAGTGTAAAGAAGAAAGTTGATGCGGCGATCGATAAGACTTTGGAAGTTTGGCTATCAGGTGTTGAATTGGCGCTGAGTGATTTTGATAATGTCGATTATTTGCCGAATAGGATTTTACTGTGTGGTGGCGGATCGAGCCTACAGAAAGTTACTGAAGCTCTGAAAACTCGACGCTGGCCAGAGGATTTGCCTTTTACTAAGAAGCCTGTGGTTCAATATATCAATCCAAGTGATATTACAGGTATAATTGACGAAACCGGAGATATTAGCGATCACACATTTGTAACTGCAATGGGCTTGTTGCGAGTTGGATATGATACAATTATCGGTAGTCAAGACGGTAATAGTTTAGTTGAAAAAGTAAATAGGTTGTTAAAGATTTAAAATGAATAAAGACGTTATTTATATTGATGTAGAAGACGACATTACGACGATAATTAGTAAGATTAAGGCGTCGAAAGAGCGAATTATTGCGTTGGTACCGCCTCGAAGAATTGGCGTTTTGCAGAGTGCAGTCAATATTCGATTACTAGCTCGGGCGGCGACTTCGGCAGATAAGAGAATTGTGTTAATTACGAATGATTCGGTTTTGGTTGGATTGGCGGCAACGGCGAAAATTCCTATTGCAAAAACGCTTCAGAGCAAGCCAGAAATTGCGGAGATTCCAGTTCTGAAAGTTGATGACGACAATGATGTGATTGATGGCGGCAAGCTGGCGGTTGGAGATATGGCGGATTCCGCGAAAAGATCAAAGAAATCTGATGAAGATTCTGCCGTAGATAATGTTATAGCTGGCGCAAACAAGAAGGAATCTAAGGGGTTGGACTCTCTGAAAAAGATGGTTAAAAAACCAAAAGTCCCTGATTTTAATACATTCCGTAAAAAGTTCTTATTGATAGGCGGCGGCGCCTTGCTTTTGATCGTATTTTTGGTTTGGGCAATTTGGTTCGCGCCACACGCTACGGTTGTTATTTCAGCAAAGACGACTAGTATGACAGTCAGTGATACCGTCAGCTTGAATGAAACAGCCACTACAAGCGCAAAATCTAATATTATTAAGTCTGTAAAGAAAGAATTAGCAAAGGAAGTTAGTGTTGAATTTTCTGCTACAGGCAAGAAGAATGTCGGAGAAAAAGCTACCGGAGTAGTTGTCTTCAGTAACTCGTCGTCAAGTAGTGTGACTATTTCAGCTGGCACAATTTTAAAGAATAGTGGATTATCTTACACTTTAAATTCTTCTGTGACTGTTCCAGGAGCTACGTTGGGTTGGAGCTGTCCAGGATATAAATGTCCGGGATCTGCTTCTGGGTCTATTACCGCCAGTGAGGGCGGGGCTCAGTATAATGCGGCAACTGGTAGTATGAGTATTTCGGTTGATGATATTTCTGCGTCGCTGCGGTCCGCTACTAGTGGCGGCACCGATAAAACTGCAACGGTTGTGACGGCTAGTGATATAGAATCGGCAAAAAGCAAGCTGAACGAAAAGAAGATTGACGGATTAAAAGAGCAATTGTTGTCATCATTCGGCGATTCGGCAACGGTTATAGCGGAAAGCTACGTTGAAAACCGATCAGATCCTAACTCAAGTGTAGCGGTAGATGGCGAAGCGACTGGAGCTGTAACTCTGAAATCGACAATTACCGCCAGCGCGTTAGCTATTGATAAGAATGAGCTAAAGAACTTTGTGGAAGCAAAGCTTAAAGAGGAGATTTCTGGTAAGAAGTCGCAGAGAATTTATGACAATGGAGTAAGCAAGGTTGCGTTCTCGCAATTTTCTAAGGCGCATAATGCGCAGACTGTGCGCTTAACTACGAATGGCAAGGTTGGTCCAGATATTAAAGAAGCGAGCGTAAAGGATCAAGCTAAAGGCAAGAGTTACGGAGAGGTTCAGTCTGCTATTGAATCTATCGAAGGTGTTGAAGATGTCGATGTTAAATTCTCGCCATTTTGGGTTAAATCCGTTCCAAAAGATATCAATAAGATTAATGTCGAATTTAAGATAAAAGATGTCAAGTAAAAACTTCTTAGCGCTAGATGTTGGATCTCGGCGAATTGGTTTGGCTATGGCTGATTCGCAAGTGAAGATTGCTGTACCGTTTGGTTGGTTGGAGAATAATGAAAATATCGTCCAGGAAATAACAGAGCTAGTATTGAGGCACGATATTGATACGATCGTAGTGGGATATCCGCGAAATCAATCTGGCGAACCAACGAAGCAGACGGAATTTGTAGAAGAATTTGTTAAGCAATTTGAAGATATTGAGCTTGATACAGAGATTGTTTTTCAGGACGAATCTTTAACGAGCGTACAGGCTGAGCAGAGACTAGGGAATAAAATTAAAGATAAGGGCGAGATTGATGCGGAGGCTGCTAGCATAATTTTGCAAGATTTTTTGGAGGAGAATTATGAAAATTCGTAAACGACGTATTTGGCTATTAGTGTTGTCAATAGTTGTGGCTATCGCTGGAATTGGCGCTCTTGGGGCAACGGTGTGGTACAAGCAGATGCTTTCTCCTGTCGACGTAAATAGTCAGCAAACCTTCAGAATTAATATTAAAGAAGGTATGGGGTCTAGTGATATTGCCAAAACTTTAGAGGATAATAAAATTATCAAAAACTCTTTAGCGTTTTCTATTTACACGAGGATTCATAATTCGGCAAGCAAATTCAAGGCTGGCGTTTATTCTGTAAAAGCTTCACAATCTGTCGATGAGATAATTAATCATTTGACCAGCGGTAAAACTGATGAGATTGCTATAACATTTTATCCTGGATCGACTTTGAATAAAAAAATGAAGAATTCTGACGGCAGAGAAGTTGAATCCGTGTTGCTTAAGGCGGGATTCTCGGACGATCAGATAAAAAAGGCATTTGCCGCTAAGTATGACAGTTCAGTTTTTGTGGGTAGACCGGAAAATGCTGGGCTTGAAGGGTATATTTACGGTGAAACATTCTATATTTCCCCAGATGAAACTACAGAACAGGTTTTGCAGCGGTCGATTGATCATCTGGAGAAAATTGTTAAGAAATATAATCTGGAGGAGAAATTTAAAGCTCATGGACTGACTCTGTATCAGGGGATAACATTGGCGTCGATTATCCAGCGTGAATCGATTGGCTGCGGGTCTGGTGTGGCAACTTGTGAAGATCAGCGTAAGATTGCTAGTGTATTCTACAATCGACTGAAAGCTAATATGCCGTTGGGTTCTGATGTAACATATCAATATATCGCTGACAAAACAGGGGTAGAGCGCTCGCCGAACCTTAAATCGCCATATAATACACGCATTCAAAAAGGCTTAACTCCTGGACCAATCGCTTCGCCTAGTTTGAGCGCGTTGAACGCCGCTGCCGACCCGATAAGCTCTGATTATCTATATTTCCTGAGTGGTGACGATGATATTACGTATTTTGCAAAGACCAACGAAGAGCACGAGGCTAATGTCAAGGCTCACTGTCAAAAGAAGTGCCAGATTTCTTGACAAAAACGCATTTTATAAAATTTATTGACTTTATTGTCAATATTGTGTAAAATAGATGTTAGATCATTTGTCTAATTTATCAGCAGGGGTGAATTACGATAAATGACCTGCCAAAATTGTCGCTACGGATATAGCAAAACTAATGTATAATAATAATCAATTAGGTCGACAACATATCCTGTTCTATTGCGAGAAGAAAGACAATTTGGTAGAGGTGCTAGTGGTAACATTGGCGCAAGGAGAACGATTATTCGTAACCATTTTACATCTCTTCGGAGTAAAAAACGTAAACTGCAATCATTTGCAATCTACGGTGGAATATTTTTATTGACTATATCATTTTTGGTCTACGGTAATAGCGGTAGTAATGTATCCGCTGAAAGATCAAAAACTTTGGCATCATCTGAAACTACCGGTGTTTCATCGGTATCTAAGTCTGCTAAGTCTAAAACAGCTTCAGTAGATGAATTAACGGCAGCTAATGCTGTAACTAACTTGGCGGAAACGGCGGAATTGCCTTCGGCTGGTGACTTGCGCGAGTCTGAAACTTCACTAACAATTAAGAAGAACCTTTCTCAGAATGATGCAGAAGTTATAACAAAACCTGATATCGTCAAGCCGGATACTTCGGCGGCGCGTGGTATTTCATCTTATGTAACCAAAGAAGGTGACACGATGGAATCTATTGCTAAGAAATTTAAGATTTCATCTCAGACGCTTCGTTGGGCTAATAATACAACTTCGGACGCTGTAGAGCCGAATAAGACTCTAGTTGTGCCTCTTGTTGACGGTGTTGTTTATACTATTAAAGACGGCGATACTGCCCAATCTCTGGCAGAAAAGTATAAGACGAGTGCTGAACGTGTCGTTCTATACAATGATATCGATGACGGCGCCAAGCTGTCTACTGGCTCTAGGATTGTGTTGCCTGGAGGTGAGCTTCCAGAAAATGAGCGACCTGGTTATGTTGCTCCACGAAGTAGGTCTTATGGTAACCAATATTCTTCTTCGGCATCGTCTACTACTACGAGCGCGAGTCGAAGCTGGTTGACTGCTTCTGTTGGTAACCGCTATGCGGCTGGTAACTGTACTTGGTATGCATATGAGCGTCGTTTACAGTTGGGTCGTCCAATTGGTAGTTTCTGGGGTCATGCTAAGGCTTGGAGTGCTAGTGCTCGTGCTGCTGGGCTCGTGGTGAACAATGTTCCAGCACCGGGTGCTATTATACAGAATGTTTGGGGTGGCTATGGCTATGGACACGTCGGTATCGTGGAACGAGTAGATGGTCAGAATATCTATGTTTCAGATATGAATTATGCGGGTTATAATATTATCTCTTCTCGCATCGTACCGCTTGCTGAGGCTGGTCGCTATAACTTCATTCACTAAGATTTAAAATGACACCAGTGTAACACCCCGTCGACCGATGGGGTGCTTTTTGGTATACTAAAGATATGTTTGTAGATATTGCAAAAGTTTTAGTGCGCGCCGGTAGAGGCGGTAATGGTGTAGTCAGTTTTCGTCATGAGAAATATGTCGATAAGGGCGGTCCCGATGGCGGCGATGGCGGTCGTGGTGGTGATATTGTCTTTTTGGCGACGAAAGATCTTAACACGCTTTTGAATTTTAGATATAAGCCAGAGCTTAAGGCTGAAAAGGGTGGTGATGGCGGAAAACGTAATAAACGAGGAAAAAGTGGTGCGCCGCTAATCGTTAAGGTGCCAATGGGCACTCTGGTAAAGCGCGACGGTATGGTAATTGCGGATTTGACCGAAGATCAGCAGCAGGCGGTGGTGGCTCGTGGTGGAGATGGTGGATTTGGAAATGCACACTTTACGTCTAGTACGCGCCAAACGCCTAAAATTGCTGAATTTGGTGAGGCTGGCGAGGAATTCGAGGCAGAGCTGGAATTAAAATTATTGGCCGACGTTGGTTTGGTTGGCTTTCCGAACGCTGGTAAGTCGACGTTCCTGAGTGTGGTTTCTAATGCGCGTCCGGAGATTGCTAATTACGAGTTTACGACTTTGACGCCGAATTTGGGAGTAGCTGACGTCGATGACGGGTCGATTTTGATCGCTGATATTCCGGGGTTGATTGAAGGTGCGTCAGAAGGTAAAGGTTTGGGCGATCAGTTTTTGCGACATGTCGAGCGAACGGCCGTGCTGCTTCATATGATTGATGTGTATAGCGATGATCCGGCGGAGAAATATCAGGCAATTCGTCGCGAGCTGGAAAAATATTCTGAATCATTAGCGGAGCGTCCAGAGATAATAGCACTGACCAAATGCGAAGGCTTGGATGATGAGATTATTGCTATGCAGTCGACTGCCCTTCAAAAAGTAGCTAATGGCGCGCCGGTCGTAGCGATTTCTTCCCAGACACACGACGGAGTGACTGAGCTTCTACGAATGTTGCGTGATGAAGTTGCTGGGTATCGAGAGCGTGAAGCTGAGATTGTTGATGAAAAAGAGGAAGATTTGCCGACAATTTCGTTGGATGATCAGGTCATTTCTGATACTTGGTCTGTAAGGCGTGTTTCTGGTGCTGAATCTAATGAGATTGACGATGAAGATGAGAAGATTGAGTTTATTGTTACGGGTGCTAAGATTGAAAAGTTTGCTCGTCGGACTAACTTTGACCAATTCGAATCCGTTAATCGCTTACGAAATATTATGCGAAAAATGGGAATTACTCACGAATTATTGCGTCAGGGGGCGATTGGCGAAAGCTTGATTCAGATTGGCGAATCTATGCCGTTTACGCTGGTCGAGCAATAGATTTTTAATTGCGTAAATTAGCGTGAGCTTGATGGTATAATATAAATATGGCGCAAACATTTTTCTTCTACGATCTTGAAACTAGTGGTCTTAATCCCAGGCAAGATCGAATTATGCAATTTGCTGGTCAGCGAACCGATATGGATTTGCAACCGATTGGTGAACCATACAATATTCTCGTGACACTAAATGACGATACGCTGCCGAGTCCTGATGCGTTGATGGTGACAGGTATAACGCCGCAAAAAACTGTCGAAGAAGGCTATACTGAGGCTCAATTTGCGCGTATTCTCAGTGAGGAAATATTTACGCCTGATACGATTGCTGTTGGATTTAATAATATCCGTTTTGACGACGAGTTTATTCGCCATTTGTTTTGGCGAAATTTTTACGATCCATACGAGTGGACTTGGAAAGACGGTCGATCCAGATGGGATTTATTGGATGTGGTGCGCTTAACCAGGGCGCTTCGACCTGAGGGAATTGAGTGGCCAATTGACGATAAAGGTGAGCCGAGCAATCGCTTGGAGCTCATCACGAAAGCTAACGGAATAGAGCATGAAAACGCCCATGATGCGCTGGCTGACGTGACCGCGTTGATTGCTGTAACTAAATTGATTAAGCAGAATCAGCCGCAAATGTACGACTATTTACTGAAGATGCGCGATAAGAAATTGGTGCAGAAACTGGTGAATGTCGACGATAAAAAACCTTTTGTTTACGCGAGTGGTCGATATGATAAAGAATTTGCCAAAACGACCGTGGCTTTTCCGCTAACCACGAGCCGAAATGGTGGCGTGATTGTTTATGATTTGCGTTATGATCCGACGCCGTTTGTTGATCTGAGCGTTGAGGAATTGTCGGCGAAGATATTTGCAACATGGGAAGAAAGGCAAGCTGAAGATTTCGTTAAATTGCCAGTTAAGGAATTACAATATAATCGCTGTCCGGCAGTTTCGCCACTTGGCGTGTTGACTCAGGGTGATGGCTGGAAGAAGATTTCTCTGGATGCGGAAACTGTACAGAAGCACCAAGATATTTTACTTTCTCATCCAGATTTTGCCGAAAGGCTGCGTAGTATATTTGAAAATAAGCCAGAGTTTAAGAAAATGACCGATCCAGAAGCGCAATTATACGATGGTTTTTTGGATAATAGTGATCGAGTTCGTGTTGAAGCTGTGCGCAATGCTGGCGAGCGCGAGTTGGCTGATTTTCATCCGGAATTTCAGGATGAGCGATTGTCGCCTCTATTGTTGCATTATAAAGCGCGAAGTTTCCCTAATTTGCTTAGTGAAGATGAGTTGCGACAATGGGAAGAATGGCGCGCTGAGCATTTACAGGCGCAACTGCCGCAATTTATGAAATCTCTGCAACGATTAGCGCCTAGCGCGACTGACGAACAGCAGTTTATTTTGCAAGAATTGCAGTTATGGCTGGAATCGGTCTTGCCTTCTGTTGACGCCTGAAATGCGGTTATGCTAAAATTGAAGCAATTAGATAAAAAGTGGAATATTAATTAGGCAATTTAAGGAGGGTGGCTCTGATGTCATTTAAGAGTAGGGGTCGTAAATTATATGTAAGTGTGATGGAGTTTATTTCCGTGTTTACACTTTCTTTGTCTGCAATATTAGCGCCGTTAGTCAGGGCGGAAGATGCACCGCTGTATACTTGGAAGGACATAACTATACCTGGGCATGGTGATATTTCGGAGTCACGGGTTAGTCTGGACGGATCAAAACTTTTTGTCTTGCGTAGAGATTTAGCTAGCGGCAGTGTTAATCTTCTTGTTTCTGCGAATGATGGTGCAAGCTGGAGCACTTTCGCTGCACCAGAGGGCGCGAATGGACTACTAGTTAGCTCCGATGGTTCTAAGTTGGTCGTAAAGGGGAAGTATGGTGAAAATGTCATCTATGTTTCTACCGATGGCGGCCGAACTTGGACTAAGCGTAATCCGTTTGTTGCTTATGCCGCGCGTGTACTTATGAGTCCAGACGGTTCCACGTTGGCTATGTATTGGGAACATAGCTTCTATGCAGATCCTATAGCAGTATCTACTGATGACGGCAATACTTGGGTTCCAAAGGGAGATGAATATCCCGACTATGTCTTTAATGGCGGAAAGATGGCTCGCCGAAGTAATGACGGTACATTACGACAATCTGCCGACTATGGTATGACTTGGTCTACGATTGGACACTCTCTTGATCGTACTAGCTTCAGTTCTGACGGCAAAAGTGTGTTCGACGGCTCTCACACATCTGTAGATGGTGGTGTCAACTGGGTTCAGTTGCCCGAGTATCCTATAGACGACATACGTAATGTTGTGTTGAGCGGCATTAGTAACGACGGTAAAAAACTATTTGCTACATTTGATGGCACCCCAACTGTACCGGTTTTTGTATCTCCAGATGGAGGTAAAACTTGGCAGAAATGGGGTGACGAGAGGGTTTCTTCTTTCTCATCCGTTTCTATGTCTGCTGATGGTTCTAGAGTATTCGCAACAGCACAATTTACAGATCCAGATTTTAAGTCCGTCTATCGCCTAGCAATTCTACCAAAGCCTCAGCCCGTAACTCCCGGTGGTACCGGTACAGGTACAGGCGGAACTACTACTCCATCAACTCCTATCACTCCATCCACAGGCTCTGCGTCTTCGGGTGCTTCAGTCACTGCATCATCATCCACTTCCAGTAAAAAACCAGGAAAATCATCAAACCTTGCTGAAACAGGAATCTCTGTTTGGGTGGTCGGCGGATTAGCTGTTGTGGCTGTCGCAGCTGGTGCGTTGGTGCTGAGAAAACGGCTGTAGAAAAACGACATCATTTCGCCCAGAGTGTGGTTAGCGGATTGTCGTTGACCGGTAGGTGTTCATATGGTAATATCTAGAAAAGCTATTTCAATACACCAAAGAAAGGCACCCCATGTTATCTGCGAGAAAAAAACATAGGGTATATAGAAATGCGTTGGCTTTCGTCCTTATTTCTGTATTCTCTCTGTCTACAATATTTTCACCCTTAGTCAAGGCCGAGGCGTTACCTAGCTATGCCTGGAAAGATATAGTGATACCGAATGGACATTTTAGTGAGTCTAAAATCAGTCCAGACGGTTCGAAATTGTTTGTCCTACAGGCGGTTCTGGGGTCATCTAGTAAAAGGCAGCTTATTGTCTCTGAAGATGATGGTGTAAGCTGGAATACCTTTGTAGCTCCAGATAGAGCTTATGGTCTAATGGTTAGTGCGGATGGTTCTAAGTTGATAATAAGGGGTAAATATGGAGAAAATTCTATTTATGTATCAACTGACGGTGGCCGCAACTGGATTAAGGCCGCCTCTCCGGTGTCTAATAGTGACAATTTGTTCATGAGTCCTGACGGAGCTATTTTGGCTAAATATGTATATGCAACCGAGGATCTTTTTGTTTCTAATGACGATGGGCAAACTTGGATTCAAAAGGGCAAAGAAGAGCCTAGCGCTATATTCAATGGCGGAAAGATGATTCGCATGGATCAAGATGTCAATTTGGTGAAAAAATCTGTTGATTATGGCGTAACCTGGACTACGATTAGTTCTGGTGTCGCCGACGAAGCATCATTTAGTACTAATGGAAGCAGTATATTTAATGGCAATAAAGTATCACTGGACGGTGGGTCTAGCTGGACTTCGATGTCGGTAATTCCGGGTAAGCAATCTGATAATATTGTTTCGGAATTAGGTATTAGTAATGATGGTAAAAAACTATTTGCTGTCTTTGAGCCGAGCGACCACTCTCCTTCGTGGTCTCCGGTGGCTCATTCTGTGGATGGTGGTAAGACATGGCAGCAATGGGGTAGTGAATCTTTTGAAGGGCGCAATATCTCAATGTCGTCTGACGGCTCTAAGATTTTTGCAATGTCAACAACAGGGGTTTATCGATTAGCAACGGTGCCCGTTCCTCAATCTAGGTCGTTTGATGTAAGTGTAAAGCCTACTCCTGCGAATACTGACGACTCTGTCGCTAAGTCCATCATATCAACTAACTCGCTATATTGTTACAATATAGACTCTTCATCTGTAGATCCTCTGTCGGCTGACGGCATTACAGTGGCTGATTCGCAGGTTAAAATTTTGGGAGGGCTGCGCTTTAAGGTTAATTGTCGGAACATTACTACTGGGCTAGGGTCTTCGAATATTATGATAACCCTTGCTGATAAGTACGACCCATTAAAGTTGAGGGTATATAGAAGAGGTCCTGCTGGGGATTTGCGGGACGTTACTGGCAGGTTCACGATTAAGAGTGAGACTATCGCAGGCAAGGTGCTGACTACGGTTTCGTATAATGCAGTCGATGCAGATGATAATGATAGCGACAGCTCTATAAACGATGCTATTAACGGAGTGTTTTATTTTGGCGTTGTTAACGAACCTATATCTGTTACTCCAACAACCCCATCCACAGGATCTTCCTCAACTTCAGGATCCTCATCTACTACATCCACTACCTCTACTACTTCAGGTAAGAAACCGCAAAAATCATCATCAAACCTTGCGGAAACAGGAATTTCTGTTTGGCTAGTTAGTGGGTTAGCTGTTATCGCCGTTGTAGCTGGCGGATTAGTACTAAGAAAACGACCGTAAAATTAACTCATAGACGGAGCAAGCTTTTGTGCTTCGACTTCATGATCAGGCTTGCTCTTTTTCGTACTGGAAAGTAGATAAATTGATAATAGAATAAGTTCGCTTTTTTGGTTTGGTGTAAAATAGCGGATTTTTCTGTTGATTCGTCGTTGCGCGATTTCGCTGGCAATGTCAATGGACTTCCAAAACAGGACAGAAAGTGATTCTCTGAGGATGATTACTAACGGTACGATAATTGCCCAGAAAATAACCATTAAAATTGCGGGCAGACTGATGTTCGTGAAGGGGATTTTTCCTAGGAAAAAGAAGAAAAAAAGTTGGTCAATTACAAAAGGCGCGAGTAGTATCGCTCCGATAATCATAATTAAGTAAATGCCCAGCTTTCTCATAGATCTAACTGTAGCAAATAAGATATTGACTTGCAATCATAAGCGTAATGTGTTTTAACTCTGATTTGCGTCGATATTTGGACTGGAAAAAATTGTCAAAAACCTGTATAATATAGCGGTTATGACAGAGGTAATTCGTGTTAAAGGTGCTCGTGAGCACAATCTGAAAAATGTAGATATTGAGATTCCGCGAGATCAGCTGGTGGTGATTACTGGGCTTAGTGGTTCTGGGAAATCCAGCCTGGCATTTGATACGATTTATGCCGAAGGTCAGCGCCGTTATATGGAGAGTCTTAATTCGTATGCACGACAATTCTTGGGTACGATGGATAAGCCTGATGTTGATTCGATTGAAGGGCTTAGCCCAGCGATTTCAATTGACCAGAAGTCGACCAGTCGCAATCCGCGTTCGACCGTGGCTACGGTGACAGAAATTTATGATTATCTGAGGCTTTTGTTTGCGCGAATTGGCGTGCCGCATTGTCCGATTTGTGGCAATGAAGTGACACGTCGCACGACTGAGGTGATTATTGACGAGATTTTGCGACAATTTGTTGATAAGCGAATTCTGCTATTGGCGCCAATTGTTAAGAATAAAAAAGGTGAGTTTGCGCATATTCCAGAGCAATATCAGCGACTTGGTTATGCCAGGGTTCGCGTGGACGGCGTAGTATACGCGCTGGATGAATTTCCGGAGCTGCAAAAAAGTTACAAGCACAATATCGAGCTGGTTGTTGATAGGCTGGCGTTGACGGCAGAAATGCGATCTCGACTAAGCCAGAGCGTTGAGCAGGCACTGGACTTAGGTCAGGGAGTTATCGAGGTTTTGGATGCGGACAGTGATGAAGTGAAGACATTTTCGCAGAGATATGCTTGTGTTGATCATCCTGATGTCGATATTCCAGAGTTGGAGCCGCGACTGTTTAGTTTTAACGCACCGCAGGGAGCTTGTCCTGTATGTACGGGTTTGGGGTCGAGGTTGGAGGTTGATCCAGAATTGGTCTTTAATAACAATTTGACAATTTCCGAAGGTGCGATTCGGCCTTATAATCGAATGAATTCTGACGCTTGGAATATGAAGCGATTGGCGTCTGTTGCTGAGGCGCACGGCTTTAGCTTGAAAGTTCCCGTAGGCAAGCTTTCTGATGATGCTAAACATAAAATATTATACGGAACTGGCGACCAAAAATATCGCGTTGATTTGGGTGGCGGTCGGCATTACGATACGATTTATGAGGGTGTTATCCCTAATCTGGAGCGACGCTGGAAAGAAACTGATAGCGATTTTATGCGACGAGATATTGAGCGATTTATGCGCGAGAGGGATTGCTATGCCTGTAAAGGTGCGCGCCTGAAACCTGTGGTTTTGGCGGTGACGGTTCATGAGTTGAATATCGTTGACGTGTGCGATTTGAGTGTTGATGACGCGTTGGATTTGTTTGACAATAAGCTTCAACTGACTAAGAAAGAAATGACGATTGCTCGCTTGATTGTGAAGGAAATTAAATCTCGTTTGGCGTTTATGAGCAACGTTGGGCTGAACTATTTGGAGCTAAGTCGGGCGGCTAATACATTGAGTGGTGGCGAGGCGCAACGAATTCGCTTGGCGACGCAAATTGGCGCTGGACTTCAGGGCGTGCTTTATGTGCTGGACGAGCCGTCAATTGGGCTTCATCAACGTGACAACGACAAGTTGATTGATATGCTGAAGCGCCTTCGTGATTTGGGCAATTCTGTGCTGGTGGTCGAGCATGACGAGGACACGATTCGCCAGAGTGATTTTCTGGTTGATATGGGGCCAGGCGCTGGCGTGAATGGCGGTCAAGTAGTGGCAATGGGGACGCCTGAAATTGTTGCGAAAAATGAGAATAGTATAACGGGTCGCTATTTATCTGGGGCGGAAAAAATTGCCGTTCCGAAAAAACGTCGCAAAGTCGTGAAAGATAGAAAGTTGATTGTTCGTGGCGCTCGCGAAAATAATCTTAAGAACATTGACGTGGAGTTTCCTTTGGGGTTGATGACTGTAGTGTCTGGTGTTTCTGGTAGCGGAAAGTCGACGCTTGTGAATGATATTGTGGCGCGGGAACTAGCGGCAGAGCTGAATCGCGCAACGACGGCGCCAGGGTTGCACGACGCTATAGAAGGTGTGAATTTGCTTGATAAGACGATTGTTATAGATCAGTCGCCAATTGGTCGAACGCCGCGCTCCAATCCAGCGACTTACACTGGAATTTTTACGCCGATTCGCGAGCTTTTTGCCAGCACACCCGAGGCTAACGTTCGAGGCTATAAATCTGGGCGATTTAGCTTTAACGTTAAAGGCGGTCGCTGCGAAAATTGTCAGGGTGATGGTGTAATAAAAATTGAAATGCACTTTTTGCCGGACGTTTACGTTCAATGTGACGAGTGTCACGGCAAGCGTTATAATCGCGAGGCGCTGGAAATTAAGTATAAGGACAAGACAATTGCTGATGTTCTGGATATGACAATTGATCAAGCGGCGGAATTTTTTGACAGTGTGCCGAATATTGCGCGAAAACTTCAGACGTTGGTCGAGGTTGGGCTTGGTTATATTAAACTTGGTCAGCCAGCAACTACTTTTTCAGGCGGTGAGGCGCAGCGAATTAAATTGGCAACGGAACTCTCCAAGCGCTCCACTGGAAAAACTATGTACATTCTGGACGAGCCGACCACTGGGCTTCATTCTGCTGACGTAAAACGACTGTTGGGGATTTTACAGCAATTGGTTGAAGGCGGCAATAGTATGATTATCATTGAGCACAATTTGGATGTCATAAAGTCGGCTGACTGGATAATTGATATGGGTCCAGAAGGCGGAATTGGTGGCGGTACTGTTGTGGCTTGCGGTACGCCTGAAGATATCGCCAAGGTACCAAATTCGTTCACTGGCAAATATCTGAAAAAGATGCTTTAAGATTATTTTTTACGCTTAGTTTTTGAGAGAAGAACCGACAATTGTTTTCTTAGCAAAGCGCGAGTATTCGGCTGTTTCAAAGCGTGAATAGCCATTGGTGAGACAGATAGGAAAATAATGAGGATTGCCGCAACTTCAATATTTACGCCCGCTTTGGTCAAAAACTCGCCAGCATAGAAGCCTAGATAAACGAATGCTGACGACCAAAGAAATCCACCGATAAGATTGAAAGTTAAGAACGTTTTATAGTGCATTTTACTGGCGCCGGCAACGATTGGGGCGAAGGTTCTTACAATTGGCACAAATCGAGCCAGGACGATTGTTGCTGAGCCGTGCTTGTCGTAAAACTTTTCTGTTTGCTCCAAATATTTTTTCTTGAAGAATCGGGAATTTTCTTTTTCAAACAGCTTGCGCCCCACTTTGTGACCAAAACTATAACCAACACTGTCGCCCAGCACTGCCGCCGCAAAAACCAAAAGTGCAAAAATGTGAATGTCGATGTGCTGAGGATTCTGCTGAACCATATATCCAGCAGTGAAGAGTAGGCTGTCGCCGGGTAAGACAAAGCCGATTAGTAGACCAGATTCTGCGAAAACTACTAATAAAATTGCGAATACGCCGAAGCTAGTTATCAAGTGAACAAAAGATTCCATGCCTTAATTATAGCATGATTGGCGTATGTAGATTGGACTATTCTTCAATAAATCCACCAGATTGCCGCGCCCATAATTTTGCGTAAACACCGCGTTTTTTATTGATGAGTTCGTCGTGTGATCCATCCTCGACAATTTTTCCATCCTTCAAAACAATTATACGGTCCAACTTAGCAATTGTAGATAAGCGATGCGCAATGACAATTGAGGTTCGATTCTCCATCAACGTTTCCAAGGATTTTTGGATCAACGCTTCCGACTCAGAATCTAGCGCTGAAGTCGCCTCGTCGAGGACTAGAATTGGCGCATCTTTCAGGATTGCTCTAGCAATTGCAACTCGCTGTCGCTGTCCGCCAGATAATTTAGTTCCGCGCTCGCCAACCATTGTGTCAAAACCGTTTTTAAGTCCAACGATAAAATCGTAAGCGCCAGCTTTTTTGGCTGCTTCTTCAATTTCTGCGTCGGTTGCATCAGGTCGACCGTAAGCGATGTTTTCGCGCACGGAGCGGTGGAATAGTAATGGCTCTTGCGGTACGTAAGCGATTTTGGTGCGCAAACTTGCCTGGGTGACTTCGGAAATGTCTTGTCCATCGATGGTAATTTTTCCCGAGTCAATGTCAGCAAAACGTAATAGCAATTTAGTGAGCGTCGTTTTTCCGGAACCGCTCGCTCCGACCAAACCTATTTTTTCGCCTGGTTTAATATCCAGAGAAAAGTCGTGGAATAGGGTGTCGCCTTGACCCTCGTCGTGCGTGAAAATTATTTTATCCATGGAAATTTCGCCGTTTGTAACTTTTAGCTTTGAATCGCTTTTATCAATCAATGTTGTTGGCGTTTGTAAGATTTCTACCATATCGTTTGCGTTACCGATAATTCGGTTGTAATTGCGCATAATTCCGTTCATGTTCCACAATTCATGTGCGACACTTCCAGTGTAGGTGATTATAAGATAAACAGACGCCACTGATACCAAATTATTTTGAGCTGCGTACACTGCGAAGGCGATTGCCCCAATTTTAATAACCATGTTGATTGACGAATATATAGTGCTGACTTTTAAGAATCCGCGCATTACGTCGAGGCTTGAATCTCGCCAAGAGTTGACGGTTTTTGTGAAAAATTTCTGTTCCGTAGCTTCGGCACCAGACGACTTGACCGCCAGAACGTTTGAGATTACGTCGGCTAATTGACCGTTCAATTTATTGCTGGATTTGGCTTCTTTTTTTGTCAATTTCGCCATTGGCTTGGATCCGTAATAAACGACGATACTGAAAACGATTGAGAAGATGAGTAAGAATAACGCGTATTGCCAGAGAAGGGTTGATAGGACAATTATTGAACCGACCAGCGAAATAACTAGCGGCAAAACCGACCAAATTATCGTGTCCCAAAAACTTTCCACCGCGCCGACTAATTTATTTGTTTGACTAACGAGCGATCCGCCGAATTTATTTGAGTGGAAGAATAATGTTTGGTTGGTCAATTTGCTGAAACATTGAGCGTATAAATCTCGTTGCATGGCGGTTTCAAATGTCCAGACGAGATACAAAACTAATCGCCAGCCGATGACGCTCGACCATAATCCACTGACGCTATATAAAGCAATTAGTGTCCATAGATTTTTTGCGTCGTGCAGTTGATTGTGCTGGATAATACTAAGAAGTTGAGCAATTATAAGTGGGCCGACAAAAATAGTAACCACGAGTGTGAGCATTGCAAAAAATATTGCCAAGTTTCGGCGGTGTTTGTACGGCGCTGACGTTTTCCAGAATAGACGAAATATTTCTTTACTGTTCGGTTTGTTTTTCAAATCAATTCCTTTCGATGATAAATTAATATTTATAAACTGCACAGAAAACTGAGCGTTCTTAATTATTCAAAACGTATATTAGAGGAACTCGCCGTCGGGAGTTCATAGACTTTGACTATTATATGGAATATATAGATATAAGTCAATTTGTGGAGCAAAGCCCTTGTTTATTTATTGTAAATACTTTACAATAGGAACATGACGCAAATTGTTAGGCGATCAACAAAATACACGAATGACGTGATGGCGATTTTAAAGAGTAAGCATCATGCGACGAATGCGGAAATTGCTCAGGAATTGCGGAACATTCATCCTGAAGTCAGCGACACGACGGTGCATCGAATAACTCAGCGCCTGTGTGGCGACGGGATGATTGGTTTGGCGCCGCCGACAAAAAAAGGTTGCTTGCGATATGATATTCGTAAGGACGATCACGATCATTTTGTGTGTAGTGACTGCGATGGTCTGATGGATATTAAAATTGCCGATGAGATGAGAAAGCAGATTGCGCATGAAATTAGCGATTGCTATATTGACGGCCCGTTGGTTGTGACGGGAGTTTGTAAAAAATGCCAGAAAAGGAGGAAATGATGGCTTTATATGAAATTACAACAAAGCAAGAATTCGAAGATAAGGTGCTAAAAAGCGACGGTCCTGTACTAGTTGATTTTTGGGCGCCGTGGTGTCCGCCATGCCGTGCAATGGCTCCGCTTTTGCATCAAATTGCTGAAGAAACAGAGTTTGATATTGTTAAAGTTGATACTGAAGCAAGTCAGGAAAATGCGCAATTAGCTATGGAATATCGCGTGCAGGGAATTCCAAACATGAAGATTTTTGTTGGCGGCGAGGAAGTTGCTGAAATGATTGGCATGAAGCCAAAGCAGACGTTGATTGACGCTTTGGAAAAAGCTGCGAAATAAAAAATAGAAGGGGGATTTATGAAGGGTTTTAGTGGAAATATCGAAAAACTTACGTTAGAAAATAATAATTTTCGTCAAGTTCTATATACTGCCAGGCATTGTCAATTGGTGTTGATGAGCCTGCCCGTTGGCGGGGAAATTGGTTCGGAGATTCACGAGGAAAATGATCAGTTTTTCAGATTTGAGTCTGGCAAAGGTAAGGTTTTGATTGATAGTAATGAATATGACGTTTCTGACGGCAGTGCGGTTATTGTATCAGCGGGCGCTGAGCATAATGTGATAAATATCGGTGAGGAGCCACTTAAGCTTTATACTATTTATAGCCCAGCGCATCACAAAGATGGAATCGTTCGGGCGACACGGGAAGAAGCGGAGGCTAACGAAGAAGATTTTGACGGCGTAACCACAGAATAAACTGTCGCCAAAGGAGAAAGTTTCTACTAATTATGTCTCACAGAGGATCGATAGTTGGCGAGATGTTTAGTTCATTTGGGCGGGCAATTTTTCGTGGAATTGCATGCGTCATATCGCTAGTTTTTAGGATTGTACCGCAGAAGGATCGTGTGCGGGTGATTGTTTATTGTGATGATGGTAAGATTTTATTAGTTAGAAGTCGCTTTAGTCGCCAAAAGTGGGCTCTACCGGGAGGCGAGGTGAAGCATAATGAGAGTTATGAACAGGCTGCCGTTAGAGAAGTCTTGGAAGAAATTGGATTAAAGATACATAATCTGCGATATCTCGGAAAAGCTAATTCTTATGAATCGTATGCCAAATTTTCAGTTCGAGTTTTTGTGGCGCACGCGTCTGATTACGACATAAAATGCAACTTTGAAATAATGGAAGCCCGGTGGTTTAATAGGGATTATCTTCCTAAAGAATACACTTTACTAACTAACTATTTATGACATAATTGTAATATGGAGAATATATTTGATATTATTGAGAAAAGTAACAATTAATTTACTTTATCAGTGTTGATAATATAGTAAAATTGATTAACATAAGAAGGTGTTTTATGAAGTATGAAGATATTAGATTAAATGTTTCAAATGATACTATTAGTGATTATAAAG
>SKEK01000079.1_pt1 | contig 64264 bp, 52 predicted proteins | sample 4826761 | NCBI WGS metagenome assembly SKEK01 (sample SAMN11008811, study PRJNA524170) | human gut metagenome | biome: Human fecal sample; material: Feces; isolation source: fecal sample from pouch patient p32 | host: Homo sapiens | place: Israel: Tel-Aviv | collected 2015-10-13 | reverse complement strand
CCGCTCCCCAGCCTGAAACCCAGTTGCCAGAACACCTCCGCCTGATGCAGGGAGCCGCTGAAGGCGTGAATGACCCCCCCTTGTGGCGGTGTGAAGCGCCGCAGGATCTTGGCGACCGTGTCGTTGGCACGCACCGAGTGGACGATGAGGGGCAGCTCATGCGCCATGGCCAGCCGCACCTGCGCCTCGAACATCTCGACCTGCCCCTCCTGCGGCACATGGGAGCGCAGATCCAGCCCGCACTCCCCCACGGCCACCAGCCCACGGGGCCGACTCGCCAGCAGGGTCTCCAGCCGGGTCAGTACATCCCGGGGCTGCTTGCCCACATACCAGGGATGGATCCCCAGGCCATAACGGATGTCGTCGTGGCGCCCGGCCAGCGCCATCACGCGCCCCCAGTTTTCCTCTCCCACGGCGGGGATGATATACTCGCCCACCCCCAGCTGGCGCCACCGGGTCAGCAGCGCCTCCCGATCGGCGTCAAAGACCGGAAAATCGAGGTGGCAGTGGGTGTCTATCAATTCCATGTCGCGCTTACCTGTCTGTCGTACTCAATGGGTTCATTCCATGCCAACACACGTTTCCCGAGGCTTTACCCTGATAGAACTGGTGCTGGTCATCATCGTGCTGGGGATCCTGGCCGTGACCGCCCTGCCCCGCTTCATCAACATCCAGGACGACGGGCTCAAGAGCAGCGTCTCGGCCACGGCGGGCAGCTTTGCCAGTGCCGCCCGGCTCGCCCACGCCGGCTGGGCGGTCAAGGTGAAGGGGGAGCCCCTGGCACTCTACAACTTTAGCGGCATGGGCAGGCAGGATCTCGACATCAACAGCCATGGCTGGCCGGTGGGCACCAAGGAGGACCAGGGAGGTCAGGGGCCCGATACCGTCTTCCCCGGTGGCGACAGCGATCAGATCTCCGTCAGCAGCCGGGACGACTGCGAGAGCCTGTTTGGCGCCCTGCTCGATACCGATCTGACGGTGGCCGATGAGTTGCACCAGGATTCAGACAGTGACTACATCTCCCGGCTCATCCCAGCAGACGCTCAGGCTGACGGCGCCCTTCGTCACGACAACTGCCGCTATACCCTGCGCAGCTCCGTGGGCCGCTTCCCGGCATACCCCGACGGGCTCTCGTTCGACTACAACAGCGTCACTGGCGCCGTGACCCGCCAGTTCCAGTGAGGTTGTCGCCCTTGTCCGGGCGCTTCTCGTCTTCATCATGGCGTACCGGCGCGCAGCAGCGCCGGTTCTCCGGTGTGAGTCCCCACTCCTGGCACCAGGCATCGTAGCGAGCCAGCCAACGCAGCAATATCCCCTTCATGGGCGCCTCCTTGTCTTGATGGTTTCCCCACAAGCCTGCCCCAATCCAACTCCCCAGACCAGCATCTCGGGGCCAGCGGCGTCATGGCCTGTCCAGCGGCAGCAGCAGCCCCATGGAAATCTCGTCCACATAGCCCTCGTCCAGCCGATAGGCCTGCCGTCTCACCCCTTCCTCCACGAACCCGCACTTGCGATACAAGGCGTGGGCCACCTCGTTGTGGGCCATCACTCCCAGCTCCAGCCGGTGGATACCGAGATCCCTCGCGGTCGCGATCAGGGTACGCAGCAACCGTTCCCCCCATCCCTGCCCGCGCGCGCCCGAACGCAGTCCCATCACCACCAGGGCGCAGTGGCGGTTGCGTGCCAGGCCGCCACCAAGGAGCGCGGCAAACCCTTGCACCTCCCCCGCCAGCTCCAGCAGCCACATGGCCTGATTGGGAGCCGCGGCCATGGCCTCGAGCCGCCTGCGCTGCCCCTCGATGTCCGAGGGGCGCTCTCCCGCTTCATACAGCATGAAGCGGGTCTCCCTGTCCAGTTGCCCGAAGAAGCGATCCAGCACCGCCGCATCCTCCACCCCTGCCATACGAATCATCAGCCTGCTCTCCCTGCCTGGTAGTCCTGCCGACCACGACCATAAAAAAACGACTCCCTCAGGAGTCGTTTCTATCAGAGCCATCTGGCTAACGCCACGCCCTCGGCCCGATCAGGCTTTCGCTGGCAGGCTCAGGCGAGCAACCACTTCCACCTGCATCGCGCGAGGGGAAGAGCCCGAGCGACGATCAGGCCTTCGCTGGCAGGCTCAGGCGAGCAACGGCTTCCACGTGCATGGAGTGCGGGAACATGTCCACCGGCTGCACCTCGTCCAGCACGAAGCCCTGCTTGACCAGCCAGGCGAGATCCCGGGCCAGGGTCTGGGGGTTGCAGGAGACATAGACCAGACGGCGCGGCGCCATGGCCACCAGGGTCTGCAATACCGCCTTGTCACAGCCCTTGCGGGGCGGATCCATCACCACCACATCGGCGCTCACCCCGTCGGCATGCAGGGCAGGCATCAGCTGCTCCGCCTTGCCCACGTGGAACTCGGTCTGCTCGATGCCGTTGAGGGCCTCATTGCGACGGGCATCGTTGATGGCGCTCTCCACCGACTCGATCCCCACCACCTTGGCGGCCTTGCCGGCCAGGAACAGGGAGATGGTGCCGATACCGCAATAGATGTCGAACACCGTCTCGCTGCCGGTCAGCTCGCAATACTCCAGCGCCTTGGAGTAGAGCACGTCGGTCTGGCTCGGGTTGTTCTGGAAGAAGGAGAGGGGCGAGATCTCGAATTCGAGCTCGTGGATCTTGTCGCGGATCACCCCGCTGCCCAGCAGCACCCGGTTCTTGTCACCCAGGATGCGGTTGGTACGCACCTCGTTGATGTTCTGCACCAGGGTGGTGACCGGCAGATCCGCCAGGGCCGCCAGCAGCTCGGCTTCGAACGGCAGCGCTTCGCCCAGGGTCACCAGCACCACCATCAGCTCGCCGCTCTTGAAGCCCTTGCGGGTCATCAGGTTGCGCACGCAGCCGGTGTGGGCCACCTCGTCATAGGCCGCGATGTCGTGCTCGCGCATCCAGTTGCGTACCCGGGCATTGAGCTCCACGTGCAGCGAGTCCTGCACCGCGCAATCATCGGCGGTGATGAGGTCATGGGAGTGCTTGCGGTAGAAGCCGATCTCGGCGCCCGCCTCGCTGCCACGCACCGCGTACTGGGCCTTGTTGCGGTAGGCAAACGGCGTCTCCATGCCGAGGATGGGGTTGACCACGGCCTCACCCAGCCCGACCTGTTCCAGTGCGCTCTGCACCAGGCTCTGCTTGAGGGCAAGCTGGGCCGGATAGGACAGCGGGCGCACCTGGCAGCCACCGCACTCGGTATTGGGGCAAAAATCCGGCACCCTGTCGGCGGACGGCTGGGTCAGCTCGACCAGCTTGCCGTGCAGGTAGTTCGGTTTGACCTCGGTCAACTCGACCAGCGCCTGCTCACCGGGCAGCAGACCCTCGACAAACAGGGGGCGATCGAACAGGCGACCCTTGCCATCCCCCTTGTCGGTCAGTTCCAGAATATCGATCTGATGTTGGTGTCCCACTAACGGCATGAGCGGCTCCGAAGGCATGAAAGAGAGGGTGACGACGGGGCAGACCCGGCGACCCCGAATAAAGGGTGGCAGAGTTTAGCGGAGATCCGCCCAAAATGCAGGCATAAAAGACCCTGCAAACACAAATAGCGACCCCGGCCACCAGCAGCCCGGTCCGGGCAGCCTGGCCAGCCCGCCCCAATAAAAAAACCGCCGGACGGGGCCGGCGGTATGACATTCATGGCAGCAGGATCAATGGCTGTAGGCTTTCTCGCCGTGGCTGGTCACGTCCAGCCCTTCGCGCTCGGCATCTTCCTTCACCCGCAGACCGATCAGCAGGTCCACCAGCTTGTAGGCCACGGCCGAGACCAGGGCGGTCCAGACCACGGTCACCCCCACGCCGATGACCTGTACCTTGACCTGGGCCAGGATGGAGTACCCCTCGGCCACCTGGTTGGTCACATAGTCCCACACCCCGGTGCCGCCCAGATCCGGGCTGGCGAACACCCCGGTCAGCACGGCACCCAGGATCCCGCACACCCCGTGCAGGCCGAACACGTCCAGGCTGTCATCGGCCCCCAGCAGACGCTTGAGACCGTGCACGCCCCACAGACCGGCCACACCGCTGAGCAGGCCGATGATGAGGGCGCCCCCCACACCGACGAAACCGGCGGCAGGGGTGATGGCGACCAGACCCGCCACCGCACCGGAGACAGCGCCAAGCAGTGAGGGACGGCCCTTCATCGCCCACTCGGCGAAGGTCCAGGAGAGGGCGGCAGCGGCCGGTGCGATCCAGGTGTTGGCGAAGGCCAGGGCCGCCGTGCCGTTGGCTTCGAGGGAGGAGCCGGCGTTGAAGCCGAACCAGCCGAACCACAGCAGGGCGGCACCGATCATGGTCATGGTCAGGCTGTGGGGGGTCATGGGGTCACGGCCATAGCCAACCCGTTTGCCCACCATGAAGGCCCCAACCAGACCGGCCACCGCGGCGTTGATGTGCACCACGGTGCCGCCGGCGAAGTCCAGAGCGCCGTGCTGGAACAGATAGCCTGCGGTGGCACCGGCCGCTTCGGCGGCGGCCGCATCCGTGTAGGCATCCGGACCCGCCCAGTACCACACCATGTGCGCCATCGGGATATAGGCGAAGGTGAACCAGATCACCGCGAACAGCAGCACCGCCGAGAACTTCATCCGCTCGGCAAAGCCGCCGACGATGAGCCCGCAGGTGATGGCGGCAAAGGCGCCCTGGAACACCACGTAGATGAACTCGCTGATCCCGACCCCCTTGCTGAAGGTGGCGGCGATGGAATCCGGCGTCACCCCCATCAGCAGCACCTTGTCGAAGGAACCGTAGAAGGCGCCGCCCTCGGTGAAGGCCAGGGAGTAGCCGTAGACCACCCAGAGGACGGTGATGAGGCAGAACAAGGTGAACACCTGCATCAGCACGCTCAGCATGTTCTTGGCGCGCACCAGGCCGCCGTAGAAGAGGGCGAGGCCCGGCACGGACATCAGGATCACCAGGGCCGCCGCCACCATCAGCCAGGTATTGTCCCCCTTGTTGATGGTCACGGTCGCGGCCGCCTGTACCACATCGGCCTGCGCGGCCACCTCTTCGGCCCAGCCCGGGGCGGCCATGGTGGCGGCCAGCGCCAGCAGGCCAGTCATTACGAGTCTCTTGAACATACAGCCCTCTCCTTGTCGTCCCGGCATCCGGGTCCATTTCCTGATATGCATTTCCAACCTGGCCACCTGCCCACCGCACCTGTGTGGCTCACGGAGACATCATGGCGACATGACATGGGGAAAGCATAAAGCAGGCCAAGAAAAATAATCCTTTTATTTCATGGCGTTATGTTTTTATCACATTCAACACGCACCATCTTGGCGCACGATGCCCGGTTACAGGGGGAAAATCGCACTTTGGCTGTGCATTGCCGGGAAAATGCACCAGGATGACCCAATCGCCTCACAATGACGGGGCGAACCCCTGGTGATGTCACCCTGGCAGGCTTATCTATCCCGCTAAGGTATTTATGAAATAAATGAAATGGGCCATACCATGGTGAAATCAAATGAGGCTGACGGCCAATATCCCCCCACCCGAGGGGCACAAGCACTTTAAGAGTGCAAACGCGCGCCATTCGTCTGGCTTGCCCCGAAATGCCCGGTCATACTGGCAAGCCATCTTCCCCTGTTCCCAGCGCCGCGAGGAGCCCATGCCCAATCTCAACGTGACCGAAATCAAGGCCTTCGTGCCTGCCCGGGATTTCACGCTGTCAAAGCAGTTCTATCAGGATCTCGGCTTTACCCTGGCCTCCGATGGCGACGGCGTGGCCTATTTTCATCTCGGCAACGCAAGCTTCCTGCTGCAGGATGGCAACCCCCCGGGGCTGGCCGAGCAGCTCATGATGCACCTCCTGGTGGAGGACGTGGCCGCCTGGCGGGCCCAAGTGGAGGCGAGCCAGATCGCCGCCCGCTACGGCGTCCGGGTCACAGAGCTCGTCACCCAGCCGTGGCGCATGAAGGAGTTCTGTCTGTACGATCCCGCCGGCGTGCTGTGGCGCATCGCACAGAATATCGACTGAGGGGATGGCAGTCCGAGAGGCTGATGGCCTGACAGCATGTGGGTCTGTGGGTCTGTGGGTCTGAGGGTACACCTCTTCGCACCGCCCGGAAAAACAAAAGGCCATCCGCGAGGATGGCCTTTTGTCATGGAATCTGATGGTGCCGGGGTCGGACTCGAACCGACACGTATTGCTACGGCGGATTTTGAATCCCGAATCAACGGTTGAGTTAAAATTCTGGCAGTTATAAGCCGTTGATTCAAGCTGGTTAGGTTGATTTTGGTTAGGTATGGTTTTAGCTGGTTTGCACTGAATTACACGAAATTGCACGAAAATAGAGGCACCAAAAAGGGACTCAAATTGAGGCATCATACTCAGTACCCTAGGGATCAATATCAAAGACTAGGCAGGCCTTTCTTCAGCTATCTATCCGTAGCATGTTGATGGTCATGTGCCACATCGTTACCAAATTACCTCCTGTTGCCCACAAGCCAGAACTGACTGGAATCGACGACCAACTCGATGAGATCATCAGCTAAGTGACTTGGTGGAAAGCAGAGGTTGCTCTGCTTCTCTACCCTTCCAGTTTACGCACGGAAGATATCCACCTTTGTTTCAAGGCACTTGCGCAAGCTCAGGTCGTTCGCCCCCACCTCGAACCTGCCTCCTGGCTTCTGGTAGAAGTCGAGGCCACGCCCGATCTTGATGACCCAGTTGTTGTCCAGGCGGATCTCTCTGTCATGGATGTTCGGGTTTAGCTTCACCTCCAACTCGACATCCAGCTCCAGCAGGCTCTGCTTCAACTCATCAAGCTTCTCGGCGATGTCAGCCAACTGGGTCTTGTCGTCGTAGCCGGTGATCAGGCTGATCTTCTTCACGGTTCCAGCCTTCAGCACTGTCTCGCAGAAGCGCACAAAGTTCTGAATCTGGTGCTGCAAGCGAATGTATGGGTCCTCGATCACGACGGACTTCGCACCCTGCAGATACGGACTCATGATCGACTCATAGCTGTAACCGGTATCGCCATAGAGAATGGTGAAGTGCTGTTCCTTGAGTTCGACCAGTGGCAGCGCAATTACAATAGGGGCTGGTGATATCGGTGCCGGCACTGCTGGAGATTCCGTAGTAGCAGGCGCCGGTTGCGCAGCGGGTTGCACCGCAACCACCTCTGCTGGCTGCCCATCCGCCTGATTCAAGCGACGGCGAGCGGGCTCCTGTGTTGCCGATGCATCCTTGGACTCAGGGCAGAAGACCACCACCTCCTCACCGCTGGCCTTGAAGTAAGACAGATTGATCCGGGCAAACTCGTCATCCGGTTTGCGCTTGTTCATCTGCTCCTTGACGCGACGGCGGCACTCGGTGGCATAGGCCACGTATTCCTCAAACTCCTCGTCCGTGGGTGGCCCATTCGGATGCAGGACCTTCAAGAACGCACAGACGGTCTTCTTGATCCCTTTCTCGTCGCGCCCCTCGATTGATTTGCCGAGCCGAATGCGCTTACTCACTTCCTCATACCGGTTGGTGTGCTTGAACTGGTAGTGGAAGGCCTCTGCCAAGTAGTCTGTGATGAACCCGTAGTTGCTGGTCAGGAACTCGCTGCTGTTCTTCGGCATTTCCCAGCCTGGTATGTACGCGGCGAAGCGATCCATCACGGCCAAGTCGAGCTCTGGCGGCAAGGGCTGAAACAGATCGTGCTCGTTGGAGTTGACCACCTGCTGCACAGATACATCGATGTTGCCAACAAAACTCAGGCTGGCGTCGGCGATGACTTCGGCCCCGCGCGAAAAGCGCCCGTTGGCCATGAAGTCTTTCATGATCTGGATGGTGTCCGGATCGCGCACCTTGATCCCGCCAACCTCGTCAAAGGCGACCGTGTCCCAAAATCCGACCAAACCCACCTTGCGGCGCGCGTTGTTGTAGAACAGCGTGGCCTTGGTCGCCTGGCCACCCGAGATCAGCGTGGCATAGGGCGAAAACTCGCTGAAGAAATAGGACTTGCCGGTACCGCGTGGTCCCAACTCGATGTAGTTGTAGTTGGGCTCCACCAGTGCAGCCAACCTGGCGATGAAATGCATCTGCACGCGCTTCGAGAGCTTGCTGGGTTCCAACCCCACAGAGCGCAATACCGCAGCGATCCACTCATCACGCGTGAACGCCGCACGCCCCTCTGCATAGCGGTCGAAGTCAAAACGGGTCAGCTGGATTGGCCGCAGATCGTCGATGGAAAACGCGTAGTCGTCTTCGTCGATGTCGTTGTGCGCCAGGGTCACTTCCGCCCAAATGCCGCCTTCCAGCAACCGATCGTTGTCGCGGTAGAACTTCTCGCCAATCGCGATGCGTTGCGAGTTGAAGTTTTCCAGGGATGCCCAGTGGCGCTTCTCTTTCTCAACGTAGCGAACGTGAACCTTGTCAATGAACCGGTGCTTGCCCTTAGTGGCGACCTTAGACTGCGCTGCGTTGGCCTCGTCCGGCCTCACGTAATTTTCCTGCAGCGACGACAGCACGGCCTCCATGCCGGCATCCATCTCTGCCTGGTCGTTGCTGGCGCAATACTTGGCGAGCAGGAACTCCAGGACGAACGTCGGGACGTTGGTGCCTTTTTTGATCCGATGCAACAAGTCCTTGCGAAGCACCTTGCCGTCGAATGTGGCGTTTAGTTTTTGGTCGAGTTCGTCCATAGGGATCATTCCGTATAGTCGGTTTCAAGCGCGAGATTGCTGTAGGCCGCCAGGGTTGTGGGGTTCAACGCTTTGACCGAGAACTTGCCTCTGAACTCATCATCCATTCGCAGCGCAATCTGCTTGCGCTGTCCTGGCATCAGGATCACGGTTCTGGTCGCGGGGTTCACATCGCCGCCTGGGCGCGGCTCTCCCACCACATTGCCCTTGCTGTCCTGCGCTTCCAGCAATATCTCCACGCTCATGTCTTGCGAAAACATATCGTCGGCCACCAGTATCACTTCAATGACCGGCAATCGTGTAGTTATTCGTTTGGCGCCGTTCTTGTAGCTCAGCTCTACCACCACCTTGCGCAATTCCTCATGGGCGGCGGTATCCAGCCTGGCCACCAGCACCGGCACAACGGCCTCGGCCAGGGATGCCCCGCCGTGGAAATACAGGTGCCCTGAGCGATAGGGCGCCATGCTGCGCGGTAGCGCCACTTGCGTGAAATCACCGCGAATGCCGACCTTCTCGGCGCTAACAACCAGGCTGTGACCATCGGCGGTGCCGTCGCCCAGCATCATGCGATCGTGGGCATTTACGGGCCACTTCCCCTGTGGTTTGACGCAAACATCGCCTGCCTCCGCTTGTGCATTCAGGAAGAAACCATGGTCTGTGACGATCACCGCTTCCTTGAAGCCCATGCCGCGCAACTTGTGTAGCGCCACGCGGATCAGCTTGAGCGTGCCCGGAATCAACCCGAGTGTCGTCTCTGGGTTGCTTTCTAGTTGGCTGTCGATTTCCGTGGAGCGCAGCACCAGCAGATCGATTGTCTCTGCGATCTTGGGTTTACCGCGAACAAAATCGTTGAGCGGCATCTCCGCGAAGCGATCTCCATACCGCTTGGCCAGCACACCCATGCGTTGCGGGACATTACTCACCGGCGCCCCTGCCAGCTTCGGCACCAGGGAATCGTTCTCCAGCGATAGGGTCAGCCCCGTGCGAGCACCCGGCAGCAAGCTCGCCATGCCCACCAGGGTGATGGTCGGTAGCTGCGCATAGGCCGCTTGCAGCTCGACGGGACCGTCTTCCGCCAGCAGCTTTTCGAGGGCCACGCCCAACTCATAGCGCAGGGCGTCCACCATCAGGTAGGCCACCTTACGACCGTTTTCCTTGAGGCGATCCGCCACCAGGCGATCAAAAGCATCGGCATTGGCCAGGCGTCCAGTGGGTGGCCAACCGGCGGTCTCGACGTGTTTCACAAACACGCCTTGAACCTTTTCCGCCAAACGCCTATAGCGGGCGCGGGCCTGACTGATCACTTCATGCATCAGGCCATGCGGGTCGAGGAAGTCACCTGCCGCTTGCTCAAACTCGCGCTGCAGGCGATCTGCTTCACGCAGGCTGCCCAGGTAGAAGTCGATCAGCTCCGCTTGTGAGCGGGCGTGATCCGGCAACTGGCGCTCGAAATCATCGCAAGCCTCGACCAGGCTCAAACCAGACCGCACCAACTCCCACTGGGCCTGGCTTTCGCCCTTGCCTAGCCATACCGAGCTCTTGTGGCGGGTCAGCACCCGGCGCGTGGCGTCGGTGTCGCCGCTGACAATGCCCTTGATCGCGGTGCGAAGGAAGGTTCGCTCTTCGAAGGGGAAAGTGTCGCGCTCGCCCAGGTCTTCGATCGCACCACATAGGTAGGTCAGATTGAGTTCCGTCTCGGTAGTCTCGGCGCGCTCGATGTACATCGCGCGTGACTTCGGATCACTGCGCAGACGGTCGCACACATCCTCGACGATGGGTCTGGCTTCCATCGGTGCGTGCGGCACATCCTTCAGTGTGTCTGGCAGTGCCACTGGCAAATCAAACACGAATTCACTGAACAGCACATAGCGCCACAGTTCATCCGCCAGGGCAGACCAGGTCTTGCCGCGCGTCTTCACGCTCAGGCCCAAGGTAGCGCGGAGGAAGTCACGCGCCTCTTGCACCCAGCCTTCTTGCACCTTGAGCGCTTCGGATTGGCTGATACTCGGGGCCAGCAGTGCGGCCAGAATCTCGCGGCCGGACTCCACCCGCAATGTGGCTCGCAACTGTGGCCAGCTCACTCCACCGCCGATCGCGTCGATCACCGCGAAAGTCGGCCCTGAAGGTGATCCAGCAAACACTTGACGGATTTCGGTGGCGTGATCCGGTCTCGCGCGCAGACACAAGCTCAGGTACTCGTCGCCATCATCTTGCGGGAACACCGCGCCGCATTCTGCGTATAGGGCAAATGGATCAGATTGTTTCTGCTCATCGGTTTCAGGGCGCTTGGCAGGCACATAGATCAACACACTTTCCAGCGGCGCCTTGGGCTGTCCAACGTCGCGGAGTGCCAGCAACGCTGCCTCACGGCTTTCGATGCTGCTTTCAGACGCATCCACCACCCGCACCTTGTCGGCCGCCAAGTCGAAACACTGCTCGCGGTACCGCTTGTCAGCGTCATACACCACCAGGGCGCCAGCTTGCTTCAGACGCGGCCGAAGCACGCTTTCTCGAATGAATTCCGCAATCGTCATTTGTCCCCCCGCAGGCTCAGGATGGACTTCACCTCCTTGAGCATCTTGTCTGTTCGCGCCGTAATGGCGGCCTCGTTCCAATCATCTCGGCTAGCCAAGTCGGCATTCAGATACAAGCCGTTGCGGTAACCGATGAAGTCACCTTGATCGTTCTTACGATCCCGCTTCTTCAAGAATTCCATCGTGCCGAGCTTGGAGTTGTAGCCACTTAGAGTCAGGTTGCCGAGCTGATGAGCACAGCGCTCGCGAATGGCGCCCGCAGTGCCCTTTTGATCCCCTTCGAGCATCGTCACCCAGCCCGGTCCCAGGTTCTCGGTCTTCGGTAGGATGTGTTCCACCGTGAAGACGGGACGATCATTGGCGTCATGTGCCCACAGGTCACGCTTGTTCTCGCGGGTTTGGTGCGTCTCTTCCAGCTTGCAGAGCATGAACCGCGTGGCGTCGTAATTCTCTAGGTACACGTCGCCCTTCAAGCGCGACTCGCAAACATCCTGTGGGGCTGCCCGTCCTAGCAACCAATCACTGGTTTGCTGGATGAAGCCGTCCAGCGTCGTGATCTCACCACTGCAAATCTGCGTCAGCAAGTGGCTGACCAGCTCCATGAACATCGGGTCAAGTTCGCGGGTGGGTGGCATATCGGTGAGGTTGCGCCAGAAGAACCACTTGGTGAGCAAAGCGGCCAAGCGGCTCAATGCGTCGCCCTCATTCCACTTCTGGCTCTGCGCGACCTGGCTGGCCCACAGCAAGAATGCGTAAGCCGGCGCGGCCCCCAGGCGCTGCAGGTCTTGCAAGGCAGATGCGGCGGCATCTCCCCATTCGCCGCGAGCCACGCCAGGGTTGAGCAAGGCAGAGTAGGTTTTGCCCTTGGCCTGCAACGCGCCGAACAGCCAGACCGGGCGTTTGCGCAACAGGGTGTCGTAGATGGTGATCAGGTTCGAACGCGTGGCGCGGGTGCAGCCTTTGACCTCGACCCGCTTGAGGTATTTGAACATGTTGTAGAGCTGGCGCAGGAAACGCTCCTGCACCGCCGGATCGGGCAACAGGTCGATCAGGTCTTTCCACTCGTCAAATGCCCGGTCGATGCCATAGTCCGGACGCTTGTCCAACTCGGCCAGCAGGTTGTTCTTGATGATGTCGATGGCCGAGAGCGGGATGCCCCGGTTGTTGATCGACTCGAACAACATGAAGGCGTCGGAATGGCTGCGCACCTCGATCTTGACCAGCATGGCCGCTTTGAGCTTTTCCAGCAGCGCCAATACGCAGTCCTGGCTCAGCCCTTCCAGTCGCTCGCAGAAATAACGGTAGGCGCGTGCAATGCGGCGGTTGCCGAAATTGCTCAAACCCTTCGGTGCTTTCACCTGCTTGGGGAACAGATCGCTCAGCACCTTTTGGAAATCAGTCTTGTTCTGTGCTTGCTCACTGGGTTCCAGACGCCACTGGCCAGAGGCGCGGACGAAGATGCGACTTTCCAGGTTGTCCAGCTCCACCAGCAGACGGCGATCCGGATTCGGAATGGCATTCAGCTTGTCGTAGAACGCACAGAACAACAGGCTGATCGTAGTGAACCGCTGCTGGCCGTCGATCAGCTCCAGTCGGCCACCGGCCATGCCGTCTTGCTGGGTGTTCACGCAGATGATGGAGCCCAGAAAGTGCCCACTGGGCGACTCCTCCAGGTCATTGAATAGCGCGTCCCAGTTCTTGCCGCCCCACACGTACTCGCGCTGGTACTTGGGAATGAAGAACGACGTGGTCCCGTCGGGGCTGAAGTAGAAGCTGACCGGCAGCGCTTTGACGTCCTGAATCATTCAGTGCCTCCGGCCTTCTTTCTGCCGCGCGTTTTCTTCGGCGCTGCCTCCGGCTCGACGTAGAGATGCTCCAGCCCATGCGCGATAGCCAGCGATTTGTCGGCCTTGCACTTCTCTCGCACGCGTTCTGGCCAATAGTTCATGGCGAGCATCGCCCAGTCGTAGTCACCTTTTTCCAGCTTGGCCCAGGTGTCTTTTAGCACCTTCTGCCAAGGTTTTTGGCGGAACAGCGGCCACAGCGGCGCAGCGCTGATCTGCACGCCGTCGTCGTGGTTGGGCTTGTAGGTGGGCGCGAGCTTGAGCAGGGTGTCTCGCAGCTCGATCAACTCCAGCTCGAAGGCTTGCAGCGCCTCGAACTGCTTCTCATCGTCACGCGTGCGGGCAGCAGCCTTGTTGCGCAGCGCCATCACGTCATCGCCGACCTGCTTGAGTTTGGGTTCGACAAAGTCGTTGATCGCGGTGTAGAGCGTCTGGCTGGTGAGGCTGGGGTAATAGACCCACAGCGTGTAGCTGCCGGAGACGGTCGATAGCGGCCAGTAGATCGGCGCTTTGCGGCGGCTTTTGGAATAGCGCTGCAAGTGGAGGGGGAAAAACTCGCGCTGCAGCCAGCGGCGCACGTCGGGCGGCACGGGAGCCTCGATGCGCACGAGAACCTCCTCCATCAAGCGCGGCAGGTCGTGCGGATGGCCGGGGTCATTGACCAGAATGCCCGCATGAGTGTGGAATGGGGCGTCACCGTCAGGCAACATCCCGGGACTCTTGGTGGATAGAGGGGCGAAAGGATCGAAGTCCCCAGGCAGTGCTCTCTCTCCAGTGACCATGCTAAGGTCAAAACGACCAAAGGCAACACCCAGCGCCCAAGAAAGCACGTGCTCGAAAGACCCTTGGTCAATGTGATCTTCGGATTCCTCCTCTCCTTCTTCGAGCCCTTCCACTATGAGATTTTCTTGAGCACTCCTAAGTGTATTGGCGATCAAATCAGCATCCGACTTGGAGAACCCATACACCAATTCAGCAACTAAATCGATCTCACCCAAAATAGCTTCTAATTCACGATCAGCCTCAGAGCATGCATCCCGTTTCATACCGGGCAGTCTTGGCATGCAGAAGTGATGCGATGTTTCATCGCAGGCGAGCCCTGCGATCTTGATGCTGCATGCCCTATAAAAGCTCTCGGTGAGCTTTCGCTTGTCTTCAATTCCCGGCTCGAGAAAAGGCAGTCGAGAAACTATTCCCACCACGTACTTTGGGTGTTCAAATCGCTCCGAACACATACGCAGCAGGAAAGTTGTCGCCTGTGAGTTAAGTAAAGCTATTGTCCAAGGCAGATCTTCGCTGGCTGTGAATGCTTGATATCGGCTGGCACTAAAAATGCAGCCATCTGGAACGGCAGAGGGAGAAAAACGATTCGATCGAAGTGACCAGCTGAACCCTCGACGATAGTAAAGGTCGGTCGATACAATGTTTCTTGACCAGCCGGAGTTGCCGTAAAGACTCGACACCCATGCTTTCAGCTCTCGCCCGTCCGACTGATAATTCAATACCAGATCGAGTTCTGCGACAAAGGCGGATCTGCCGCCCCCTTTCAAAAACGGGTACCAGCGCGCCGGGCCTAGTTTTCTGTCTACAGGCCTTTCGTCTGGCGAGACAATTGACTGCGCCTGAACCTCCCACCAACAGCGCACAAAACGAAAATCATCTGCAGTAGAAAGTCCCTGCCTCGCGATTCGCCCATCACTTTCGAACGGTTTTAGACTTGTGAACAGTCCACGAATTGAGGATGTTGCCCAGTATGCAAAGGGTGCTCCCGGCACCATTTTGAACTCTTCAGGATCGACGGAAAAAATGTCAGGGTCCGCGGCTCCTTGGTTGAATCTCCTAACCTTTTCGAGAAGGTCAATTGTCTTTTCACTGGACGACACTGATCTAATGAATACTGTCACTTGAGTTTCTCCAGCGTGTACGCCGCGGCTTCGACCATCGCATCATCCATGATGCCCATTCCTAGGTCACAAACTGCTTCCGGCTTTGATTGCGCAAGCATCACCTCCTCTCTCCATGACTGGAAGCTTGACAAAAAGAAGCAGGTACGCGAGGTGATCGCGCCAATTCGTCCGCCAGAACGTAGCAAGTCCAGTCCGCGCTCAACCATAATGGCCAATAGATCGTTCTTGCTTCGAGGGTAGGCTTTTGTGAGTTGCTCTTTGGTATTCGCGGTCAGCGCACCGAAGGGCGGATTCATAACCACCACATCAAACACTTCACGGCACAGATCGATCAGACGCAGCCCCTGCAAGGCATCCTGCGCAAACAGGCGCCCCTGGTACGTTGACTTCGCAGCCTGGGCAAACTCAGTGAGTGCCGTGCGCAGACGCGCCTCCGCCTGCTGCCAGTTCTCTTGCTCCTGCTCGGCAAACAGGCCTGTGCCTTTACCCACATAGACCTGGCGAATGAGATTCGGCAGCTCACGTTCAACCTGGAGCAGCACCCCCAGCTCCGGTAGACCCTTGAGCAGTTGTAGGGTCTTCTCGAACAGCTCGGCATCCCGCTGATCGAGGCTGGCCGCAAACTGCTGGCACAACTCACGCTCTGCCGGCGGAGCAATGGCGGCGACCACATGGCCACGTCCGATCAGTGGGCGGTATTTGGCTTTGACGCCGTCAACGTGCCAGGCACGCTGGGCCCGCAGCCACAGCGCCAGGGATGCGATCTGCGCAGCGCGCGGATCGATGTCCACGCCATAAATGTTGTGCTCAATGATCAGGCGCGGCACGTCGCGCAGAAATGCTTCCTCATCCTCGTAGGTCTGGCTCAGGGGCTTGAGTGCGGCCTGGGGCTGGGTGGAAACATCCAGCGAGCCGGGGCCGTTTTGTCGCTCCCAGGCCCAGGCCTCGCGGTAAATATCCGCGAACAAGTCGAAGGCATACAGACCAAAGTGCATGGAGCCGCAGGCCGGGTCCAGCAGCTTGAGGGTGCGTGGGTCACGCAGCTTGGTGGCGGCTTGTGGTGTTTCGTCCGGCTTCACCAGCAGGTATTGGCAGCGATCGCGCAGGCCGGTGACCCCGCCCGTGGCGTTGAACCAGAGACGCCCGAGGGTGTTGTCTACCAAGAACTCGACCACGTAGCGCGGCGTGAAGAACTGGTTGCGTACCGCCAGTTCGCGGCTGTTGCGCGGCGCCTGCGACGCATCGCGCATCGCCTTGCGCTCTTCTTTGGAATTGAAGTACTGGTAGATCCAGCCGATGGTTTCGTCTTCGCTCCACAGCGGGGCGATGTCGGCATCGTTGATCAGGTTGAGCACTTGCAGCAGCGCCGCCTCACGCGGGAACAGACGCCCTTGCGGCGAGTAGCGGTCGAACAGGCCCGGCAGGTCTTGGCCGAGTTCATCGAACACGCTGAACAAGTACACGCGATAGGCATCGCCGGTTTCACCTAGGCCGGTACCGGCAAGCCGAGCGTAGAGTTGAAAGCCCTTGGCCTGGAAACCGTTGCCGACCGATTCGACCAACAGACCACGCGCTTCGGCCATGCGCAGTGCCGCTAAGCGGTTGAGCACCGTGAAGGCCTGCTCGCGCACGATGCGAGCCAGCCCCTGGGTGGCGTTCATGTCGCCGCTGGCGGTGTAGTGAGCCAGGGTGTCGCGCAGGATGCGGGCGGTTTCGCGCTGGGCATCGTTGATATGGCGCAGGCTAGTGAGTTCCGCGACGCTGCCCGCATTCGGGTCCATGCCATAGTCGTTTTGTAGCTGGCGAGTGAACTCCTCTTCCAGCACGCGGCGCGCATCGTTGACGAAGCGTTGGAGGCGGTTTCTTGTTGTTTGGTCGAAGGCCATCAATCGATTCCTATTGTTCTGTGACCGCTTGGAGCGAACCGGGCGCTTGCCAATCCTGGCCAAAGTGAGCCCGCAAGCTCTCGATGGCGGGCGGCAAGGCGCCGTCGCAGGTCACGCCCAGGTAAGTGGCCGCACGCGTGGTGCCCACGTACAGGTATTTGTCGAAGAGCGCTGGATGCAGTGCGGCGAGCTGGTCAATGCCAACAAAGAACACCGCCTCGAATTCCAGCCCCTTAATGTGCTGGATGTCGAACACGCGCACGTTGCTTTCCTGGCCCACCGCCTGACCCTCGCGGCAGGCAATGACCTGGGTGTTGTGTTCGGACAGGGCTGCGTTCAGCGCCTCAGCCACCGGTGCCACGTCGTCTTCGGCATTCACAAAGATGGCCGTGGACGGCAGTTGGCCGACGAAACGCTCGATCTCTCGGATGCGATCGGCCAGCCAACTGACCACGATTGCGGTGTCTGTGGCGTGCTCCAGGAGCGCGGGCGCTACGCCGCCACTGTCCACATGTGCGGGCAAGCTGACGTTCTGCTCGGTGCCGCCGACGGCGCGGATCATGGCGCGAGCCAGATCGTTCAGTTGCTTGCTTTGCCGGTAGGAGACGGTGATCTCCTTGATGTCGAAGTCGGCAAAGACCCACTTCATTTCGTCGGCGGAGCGCGCACCCCAGGTGGTCAGGCGCTGGTTGAAGTCGCCGCAGGCAAAGAACGAGCGCAGCCGTGGATGAGCCAGGGCGGCCATGCAGGCCAACTGGATAGGCGAAAAGTCGGTCGCTTCATCCACCAAGACCTGGTTGCGGTAGTGCCCCAGGATGGGCTGGAGTGCCGACCAAGCGGGGCTGTCGATATCCCGCAGGACATTAGGCCGGCTGATCAGGTCGCCTGCGGCGCGCAGGATGGCGAGCAGCACAATGTCCAGTTCGAGCGGATGGATATCGCGGGCCTCGAAGCCTTCGTTGCGATACCAGCTCCCGGCTTGCTGGCGTTCGCGTCGGAACGCACGGTAGCGCTTCGTAATGCCGTCGAGATAGCGCTTGACCGGGTTCACGAAGCGGCGCGCGTTGGTCTGCACCAGCAGACTCGCACCCACTTCGGCGCGGTCGGTTTCCGTCAGGCCGCGCTCTGCCAGCCACTCGATGATCTTGCCGTTGCGCGACGACTTGCTGACCGCGCGCTTGGATGCGGCTCCCCTAGCTTGGGCGCGTACCGCTTGCATGTAGGCGTTGAGGGCAGCAGCGCGGCCGGTGCGCGGTGCCGTGCTGTCTTCTTCCTCATCGGCATCAAGCTCGTCTTGTTCGTCGGCATCGGTGGTCTGGGCTTGCTGCAGGCCATCGATGAAGCGCGCCAACTCATCCAGGAACGCCCGATTGCGATTGAGCTGGAGGTTGAGCGCGGCTTTGATCTTGCCGTCAGAGGCTTCTTTCAGGCTGGCGACGAGCGCCTGTACCTTGGGGAGCTCGGCTGCCAGCGATCCGAAGGTGGACGCCAACGCACCATCGCCCGCTTGCGCCAGGATGCTGTTCAGCCGCTCGCCCAAGCTCTGGACTTCTGGCACCTTGGCTTCGCGGAGCATGTTGACCGCTTCATGCAGCTCTTGCACGTAGGCGTTGCGCTGCCATGTGTTGAAATCGTCGAACAACTGAATCGGGCGATCCAATGCCTCTGCACTCAAGCTCGGCAGGTCGTCCTTCAGGATAAAGGTGCCACCACCTGTCGCGGTTCTAAGCACGCCGAAAGCGTTTCTGGCCAGCTCTCGTCGGTAGTCCTGCCAAGTTCTGATGCGTAGATCGGAGGCAGGAACGCCCTCACGCGCAAACGCTTCTTTAAGGTACTGCTTGAGCAACTCGGTGGGAGTGAACATCAGCCAGCTGTTGGCGTGCGCGACGCCTTGCGCCGTACTGACTGCCTCGACCAGGCGTTGTTCACCTTCTTCCAAGAAAGTGGCATCGAGCTTCTGGCCCAGGCGACGGATCAAAGTCGTGGTCTTGCCAGTGCCCGGAGGGCCCAGGATCAGCAGGCGTTTATCGAGAGGAAGGCGGAAGATCTCGTCCTGGTACTGATCGAGAACGGGCTGATCGCGCAGCCCCATCTTGGTGATGACGCTGCGGCGCACGCCGTCGATGATGTTGGCCTTGACGGTTTCTTCGGCCAGCAGTTGACCCAGGAGGTCTTCGGTGACTTCTTCTCCGGCAACCTCAGTCAGTAGCGCCCGCAACGACTCGATCGTGAGTGGGCCGAAATGCTCGGCCTCCAACATAGTGTCGAGCGAATCCCACCCATCGGCCTGTGCAGCGGGTCGGAGTTGGGATCGTTCAAGCACATAGAGTTCGCGGCCATCGGGTCGCCTGAACTCTTCCCCAACCGGGAGCGACGCTAGACGACCGATCGGTGCTCGGTAACTAATGACACCGAGGTTGGCCATCCCCTGGTCGCCTCGGCAGAAATAGTAGATCTGGCGCTCGCCGTCCTCATCTTCGACCACAACACGTGCGATTGCCGGCTCCCTTGAAAGCAGCTCGTAACTTGCACGGTTCTGGCTGTCGATTTCCCTGAGCCTTTGAATCGTAGAGCCAGAAGTAAGCGTGTTAACGCCGGCTAACACGTCCGTCGTCAAGCTGGCCGTCTCGCTGAGTTTTGACTTGGCGGCTGATGCAGTGCGCTCGAGCTGCCCAAGGATGTCTTCTGCGACCTGCTCGATGTGTTGCCTGGATTCGGTGGTCAGCGCCATGCTTAGCTCCCACCCGTTCCAGGCTGTTCACCCACGACAAGAGACACTTCGATCTCGGCATACAGCGCGAGCTGCGCTTTGATTTCGTGGAGCTGCTGAATCAGCGCATCGATGTCTGCTGCCGACGTCATCTTGGTCGGCACTGCGATTGATTTGGAGAGCTTGGCTGGACCCTTCTCACCGGTTTTGGCGCGCTCTTCTTCCATGCGCTGGCGCAGGCGTTCCTGGCCCTGACGCTGGATCGACCGCTTTAGGTCGTCGAGGGTGCTGTTGATGTCGTAGTCGCGAGCCAGCAGCTTCTTGAGTCCGGCCAGATCCTGTGTGGCTGCCAGCGCGAGGCCGTCCAGCCGATTCACGGCGTTGCCGCGCTCCTCCTGGGTGAGCTCTTCCCACTCGGGAATGCGCTGCAGATCCTCGACGCCTTCCTTCAAACGCAGCTTTTGCTGGTCGGAGAGCGTGATGACGGCATCGCGTACGCGGCCCTTCAGATGGGTGAGCTGCGAATTGAAGTCGGCGGCGTGCTTGTAGAAGTCTTCTTTGCCAAGGCGCTCTGACAGTGTTCCCAGGTCTTCGGCGAGTTCGCGGCGCAACTCTCCTGGCACGCCAGTGTCCGGCAAGGCCTCGATGTCGCGGCGATGGGCTTGCAAGTCGCGCAAGGTGGCGTCGAGCCCGTTGTCGAGCGCCCGCTTCACTTCGAGGGCCCACTTGAGGTTGTCGTAGATGGCTGAAGTTTCGGCACCCAGGCGCTGCGGAGCGTCTGAGGCATCGGTGAACAGGACGTCGGCAATGTCCTGGTTCAAGGTGCGAATGCGGTCACTGCCTGCCAACCCAAGGCCGCTGAGCTTTTCGGCCAAGGAGCCGTAGTCGTGCTGGAAGCGCGGAAAGTGCTTCGCCGCCGCCTTGCTGATCTCTTGCTCCAGCGGGATCACCATGTCTCCCACCAGTTCAGTGAGCCGCTCAGCGGCGCGGCCGAGCGTTTCGATGGACGGGCGTTCGTCGCGCAGTGCGACGCCGATCTGTTTGAAGGAGTTGTTGGTCTTCAGGGCATCGATCGCCTGTTGTCCAGCAGCTGTGACTTCACGGCCCGAGACCTTAAGCTTGATTTCGCCCGCCATGAGCATGGCGGCCACGATGTAGCGCGTGGTATCTGGTGACCAGCCAAACGGATCGTTGCTGAAGTCGTCGAGCAGCCGCTTGCCATCAACCGTACCGCGCTTGTCGATGTAGTCGCGGATGCTGATCATCGCCTTGTGGTCGGTCTTGAACGAGGCGCGACCGGCCACGGTTTGCACCAGGCCGAGCGGGTCCAAGCTACTGCTGATTGCAGCGGGATTGGCGACCTTGAGGAATTTCTCGGCGGTGTCTGTGGACGCACGCACCGGCGCTTCGACATAACGGTCGAACACTTGGTCGGCCACGTCGGAAAGCAGCTTCTTGGCTGCCTCCAGCAGGTCGGCATCCAGCGCCGACACCGCCGTGGCTTGGCCACGGAACACAAACGAGCCTGCTTGCAGGGTTTGTTTGATCTTGCTCTGGAGCTGGGTCGCCAGCTTGGCAGCACGGTCAAGCTGGCCGGTGCAGTAGTCTTTGACCTCTTGATCGGGCTCGTTGCGGTGCAGTTCGGCGATGCGCTGACAGCGATAGATTTCGTTTGCCAGATCGTCGAGTTCGGAATTGGCGCGAGCCAAGAGCCCGATGACGTTCCGGCCCGCGCGGCTACGGGAGTCATCCAGCATCCGGTTCTTGGCTGTGTCGTAGTCGCTGGCGGGCACCAACTCGACAACGGTCTGGATGGTGCTCTGATCACCGGCCAGGCTGGTGATGGCGCTACCGGACTGGACCTTCATGCCCGTTGCGACGGCCATCGTGCCGTGGAGGCTGACACGGGGCAGCGGATCGAAGGACTCGCGTAACGCATCGTTAAAGATTCGCTTCACGTCCACGGTGCGCAGTGCAATGGCACCGCGCTCCTGCTCGATATCCCGCAGCTTCTCGCTGAGGAACACGAGGTTGCCATCCTTCTCGCCGAGCGGCACATGCACGTCATTCAGCATCTCTTCGACGGCTTTCTTGACCCCGTCGAGCTGCGAAGGTGCCGTGACGGAGGGATGCATCAGGCTGGCGACGTTCTGCACCGAGACTGGCAAGTTGCCGAGGATCTGCAACACGGCGACGGACTTGGCGATGTCCTGATGTAGCTGTGAATCCGGGAAGCGAATCTGCACCTTGCCGACCGCCTGGTGGATGGACGTGAAGGCACGGCGGATGTCCTTTTCCAGTTCGTCGTACAGCGTTACCGTGGTGGCCAGCCAGCCCACCGGCTGATCGGCCATGGCCTTAGAGCCGCCTTCGCCTTTCAGGACATCCTGGATCACCTTGATCGCGGAGCGCAGGCCAATGCCGCCAGTGGACTTGGCGAGCGCGCCCAACAGGTGCAGCAGGATGTCGAAATGCGCCGGCAGGAACGGGTAGAGATTGGTGAAACTCTCTTTGCTGAAGTCCGCGTCGTAGTACTTGGCGTCTTGCAGCTTGGTGTTGTGTCGCAGTGCCTGGCCGTGGGCGTCGAACAGCTTGCCGAGTTCGGTTTCACCCGCTGGTGACTTACCCAGCAGACGCCGGTAGCAGATCTCCTTGATGTCGCTCGATTCGAGGTCGATCTGGATCGGAAAGCGGTCCTTGAGCTTGTAGAGCTTGTCGGAGTTCAGTGCGGCGCGTGGGTCGTCTTCCGTCAGCGTCTGCTGCGCGGTAGAGATGATCCATGCCTTGCCGTCGCCCAGCCGCTTGAGGTTCTTGGCCAGGCCATCGAGGTTGAGGATCAGGTTGTCGCGAGAGGCCACGTACTGACCGACCTCGTCGACAATGAAAATGATGTTCTGCTTGCCGCTTTTTTCGCGGACGATGTCGATCATCTCCTGCACGCGCTGGTCTTCGAACTGGAAGAAGCCCTCGGTGCTGGAAGAGAAGGACTTGGCCTCGGGGAAGAGTGCCGGGTACATCTCATGGGCGATCTTGGGGATCAGTCCGTCGATTGCCAGTGGGTTGTTCTGTACTCGGGCCCAGGTTGCGCCCGGCAGTGCCTTGGCGATCCGTTCATGGAGCTCATGCGTGCGGCCATCCTTTTCGACCATGCGCTCGAAGGCCGCGACCTTGAGGTTGCGCGAGTAGCCGGCCCACTGCAGCACTTTGAAATAAAGGACTGTGGAAACATCTTCCATCGTGGCGCCGGCGAGCATTTCGCTGGCGAGGTCGAGCATGACCACAGCGGCAGGGAAGCGCTTCGCCACAGTGCTGAGGAGGGCCTTGGTTTGTGGCTTGTGCAGGCGGTCCTGCAGGTAATTGATGAACGGCGTGCCGTCGATGGTGCGCTGATCGTCAAACGCCAGGCCGAGGTACTTGGTGAACGAGCTCTTACCGGAGCCGTAGAAGCCTGAGACCCAGACGCCCACCTCGTTTTCACCACCGGACTCCATCGCCAGCTGCATGCGATCGAGGAGCTTGCGAAACTGTTCCTCAATGCTTTCGGTGACCACGTATTCGGAGATCTCAGCCTTGAGGCGGCCTTCTTGCGAGGCGCCATAGGTGATGACCTTCTCAATGGTCCGGTAGATGTCCTTGCTTGGGTCGAAGAGTGAGCGAATGGTCATAGGTTTATCCCAGGGTTCTTTTGTCTGTTCAGCCGCCGACGTGGACGGAGCGGTAATTGCCGTCTTCCGGGTAGAAGCCGAGAAACTTCAGGCGCGTCTTGCCGGTTCGCACGCCGGGGTACAGAAAAATCGTCGGCACATGAAACTTGCCCTGGAGCTGGCTCTCGATGGCGCCGATGCGCATAAACGGATGCAGTGCCTCAAGGTCCGTTACCAAGAGCAGCGCGTTCTGCTGGCCTTCGAGCGGCTGCAGGGCATCCTCAAGTCGCTTCAGCAGGCCGTTATCCGCCGTCAGAATGTCCACCAGCGCCTTGTTGGTACGCGGCCAATCCAGCGGAGCGGACTTGTCCTCCATCACGCACAGCGACCAAAACGGGTCGTCTTTGAGCAGGGCCCAGATCTGTTCAGCGATGGAGAACGTGTGCACGTCCCAGCCTTCCTGATGCAGCTTGGCCACCCAAGCGGGCGTTTGCCGCTTCACCTCGAGGATCTGCTCTGGTAAGAAGACGAGGTAGTAAATCGGCTCGAAGCTCGCATGACCGAGCTCACGCCTGTGGCGGATGCGCTCGCGCAATTCGTCGAATTCAGCTTTGAGTGAGGACATCGCAGAGCGCCTCCATGTCTTGTTGTTTCCAGCTGATGCGGATCACGTCGCCAGCAGCCTGGACGATGAGCAACCCCTTCAGCGAGAGTCGTTTGATTTCCTCCAGCACGTCTTCCCGTGCCAGGCCAAACAGCTGCCAGTCTTCGTGGGTCAGCAGCGCGTTATCACCCACGCCGGAAAAGTGCAGCTCATAGGCTAGATATGCAGCCGCAGACGGCGAGATGCGGAACGGCAGGATGCGGCGGCTCGAACGCAAACCGCGCTCAAGCATTCCGTAGTCGGCGCAGCACCCGGTCAGGTAGGCGGAAACGCGCCGCACTGTCGTCTCAGACCAGCGTTTAACTGTCTTGCCGTCATCGATGCCTCGCTCGACAAAGGCACGGGCGTCTTCATTGGTGATCTGTGTGTATCCACCGGCGTATCGAGCCCAGTAAACGTGGCGCACGAAGTCACCAAGAATGGGATTGGCGCGGCTCGTGAAAACCAGCATGAGCTGCGTCAGATCAACAGTGGAAATTGTTGTCGACAGGCGCTTGAGGTGAGCAGCCGGTGTACCGCCATTGACCAGATAGCGCGGGGCAAAGCATTCGACGACGATGTTGCGGAGTCGGCGCGCGGTAACTGTGGGGAATCGACCAGACTCCAGCGCGACTTGATGCAACTGATTCGCCGACATGCCTGGCGACCACAGCTCGAGCAGCGTCTTGGTCTCGTTGACGAGCCCAAGGCCTGCTTGTAACTGTGTCGTGTAGGGCTTGTTGTCGGCCACGATCACCCCACCAGATACGGATATGTTTTGGCGTCCTGCGTGAACGCCGATAGATAGGCTGCCGCGATGGCCTTCAGGGTGTCGGTGGAATCGATTTCCTTGATGCTTCCGACCGCCGTTGGCCCCACGCTGGACGTGGCGCTCGTCGATGCCAAGCGCTTCAACGCATCCAGCGCAGCCTCTTTACTGGGTGGTACCTGGCTGGCAAGCTCTTCCCCCGCGCTGCTTTGCACGATCGTATGCAGGTCTTGTTCGACTTCTTCAGGCAGCCGGAACAGGTGGTAGCTACCCACGCTCAAATGCTCGTCGTGCAATCGTCTGGCTGCTTCCAGCACACCGTGGTACTGAGCAAGGCGAGGTGTTTTCGAGAAGACCGGCTCCAGGAAGAGCCGGCTTGATGCCTCATAGAACGCCGTTGGCCACCAGGCGCACTGCGCACGCTCGCCAAGGAAGCCAACAAGCATCCTCATTTGCAGCAACGTGGGTAGGTAGGATTCTTTCATCTCAACTCTCGTCATTCGTTTGTTCTGTCGACGCAACTGGCGTAGGCAGTTGTATCCATTGCTCAGTCACATTCCGCTCCCGAGCGAGCCGCATCCAAGGGCGCATACCCCGGCGCCAGCACAGCGTTCTTAACGCCATACAAAGCCAAGTGGTCCTTAAGCCAAAGTCTGTACTCAGGCCCACGAAGGCTATGGTCTGCGGAGCAGTCGACGCTCCATTTGCGCAAGATGTAGCCGGCAGTCGCTGCCCGGAGCTTCATCTTCACCATGCCGCCGGTCATGCCGTAATCCATCTCCGCGATCTCGGGTCGCGGTTGATCGGGGTGTGGCACCAGCTCCAGCTCCACAATCCGTGTCCATTGAATGTCCTGGTCACTTTTTTCATGGGGCAGGACTTCGCTCTCTTTCAGCATCATGGATCGCTGCATGCGCGTGATGACGAAGTCTCGGAAATCTTTGCTGTGACGATCGAAGGCGCGCACATGCCAGCACAGACCGTTGTCGATTAACGCAAACGGTACGATCTCGCGCTCGATGTCGCAGCTCGACAGGGAGTGGTAGGAGACTTTTAGCGGGCGCTCCTGATGGATTGCCCGGGTCACACAAGCGAGTGTGTCGAGTCCTGGCTTCGTGAACCTGGAAGGAATTTCACAAGTGATCCAGGACTTGAGGGCCGAAGGCTCGCCATCACCAAAACCCTGTGAGAGCCACGCCAAGACCCGCTCTGCCGGGAAATCAAAGACAGGCGTGAATCCATCCGCGTAGCAGTACACCTTGCTCTTGGTGTCGTAATCCAGGTTGCCGGGGGCGAGATCCTTGTAGATTCCGATGTCCCGGGTTGCCGCTGCCGCCTGGATGCCAAAGCGTGACACCAGGTCTTGGCGGCGAATATCTCCGATGAAGCGCAGGCGCAACTCAATGAACGCAAGTCGGTCGCGCTGGGGCTGGGTCAAGTCTGCAAGCTGTTCGTTGGACATCCTGGCTGCCGTTTCGGGTTAATGATCGCTAGTTGGTGTTCTTGCGGGTAGTATATGCCTCGCACGATAACATGTCGATGAGTTGATGCTGCGTATCAGTCCATCGCATTTTATTACTGACAAGAGACCAGGATGAGGTAGTCGTTCACCGGGACAGTATTGGCCACCTTGCAATCTCGAAGTTTGAGGTGTGGGATAGGGACACATCGGTAGGGTTAATGTGTGGACCCGTGAGTGGTGGCACCTTGTGACCCCGTTTAGGAATGTGATCAAATCCGAGTCCCCGTCCGGCACTATCTGTGATGGAGGGGTATTAATGAAAAAGCACAACGCTGAGCACGGTTTACCGATCATTCATGCACGCGCCGTTGGCATCGATATCGGCGCGCGGTTCCATGTGGTCGCGGTGCCCACCGCTCTCACCGAAGAGCCAGTCCAAACCTTTCAGGCCTTCACGACTGATCTGGAACGCATGACGGCCTGGCTGGTCGAGCTCGGGATCACCACCGTGGCGATGGAGTCGACAGGCGTGTATTGGATATCCGTTTACGAGATCTTGGAGACCCATGGCTTGCAGGTCGTGTTGGCCAATGCCCGGGATGCTCGGGCAGTCCCTGGGCGCAAAACCGACGTCAATGATGCGCAGTGGATCCAGCGATTGCATGCCTGTGGCTTGCTGCGTGCCAGCTTCCCGGACGAGATTACAGCGCTGATTCTTGAGCTTTAATTCACTCTTGCACTTTCAGTCATCCTTTATCACATTGCCGTCTTGTCCCTGTTGGGGGGATACACGAACGTGATGGTCGATTTCACCTTTTCGCTCCCGCTGTTGGCGCAAGAGTTTTCTTGCCGCACCCCGTCACCGTACTTCTTGGGGGCCAGCTTCGATGCCAGCCATTTACGGGCATCTATCTGCAGGCGGGAGCGTGCAATCGCATCATGGTTAACTTTGACGTTGCCCCTGGCATCGAGGTAGGTGTCATTGCTACCGTCATCGGCAATCTGGAGGATCTCCTCGGCCAATTTATCGGCCTGATCCTCGCGCGCGCACGCGTACTGGTCCCTAAATTCTATGTAGCGCTCATCAGCCAGCCAGCGCATCACCATGGATTTGGACGGCATGCCCGGACGTGCAAGCACTGCACGTAAACTCATCCCATCAGCAATGGCGCTGCATATCGCCTCCCCCAACTCGTTCGTGTATGCACTCCGACGACCTCTCGTTACCGTCTTGAGATTCGACGTATTGGTTTCCACAGTGGAAACCTGAGGAGTGAAAACTGGGCTCATAACCTGAGTTGTGGCATTCACATGATCAGCGCCACTTATTAGGGGCCGTAGGCATACCTGAAGATGAGGCCGCGTTAACAGGTGTTGTGACTCTTGACCATTTGTGTGTCTTGGCCCGCTTGTTAATGGCGGTATGTGAAACACCGTACTCTATCGCTATTTGGCGCACACTCTGGCGGCCAGCATAGTACGCGAGTTCGATACTGTGCCAGTCTGGAGAATCTATTGTATGCATAGGAGAATAAGTCATAGGCGACCAGTATTTACGAGGGAGGTAGACCGGTTCCAGCCCTACAGGGGGAGGACGATCATCGTTGCCAGGATGTGTGGAAATAAATCAGCCTGCCCTCCTTAGCTGGAACAGTGGATTACGCACCCGGTAGTATGGCCTGCCAACAAATAGGGCCGCGCGCTGGTTAGCGTGCAAAGCGCCGTGCAAACGGGTGATCGGAGGGCAAAAAGTCGCCAACCAGAGAATGAGGCTGCTGCCGGTTTGTGGATGGGTCGGAATAAGGTGCGCCAAGGTTACGAGGTGACTTAGCCATTTACTGGCACTGTGGACACTTTCTAAAAAAAACCAGTAATAGCGTGGCTTATAGGGCAGTACATTAGATTTTTCTATTGGCACTCACTGGTACTACTGGCACTGCTTATAGATCTTCATTTTTCGGTCGGAAGTGCCTCAGTCCTAGTAAGTGCCAGTAATAAAAATACTAGTACTGTTCTCCAAGTCAGTAATGACGCGGCTTTCAGAGCAAAAGAACTAACAGTGCCAGTAAATACCCAATATTTAACAACCACGTTAGCGTTAGCCAAAAAAAGGCTCCCGGTCTGGGAGCCCTTGTTACCTTCTGGCTGGCTTAGTTATCCAACAATCGCGCTTGGGGCAATACGCTGCGGGCTTCGTCCTTCAACTTCACGTTGGTGACACGATCCCCGTTGCTCTTGCGGGTCTGATACTCCTCTCCGTAAGCCTTGGCGGCTACCTTCATCGCCTTACCGAACGCAGTGCGGTGCAGCGGGCGATCCAGCCCCTCGGCCTTCAGATACTCCAAATAGAAGTGATACAAGAAACGGACAGGGTCATGGACACCGTTGCCACCACCAACACGAAGCCCCGTCGTCTCATTTAGAAACTCCAGCTGAGCGCACATGGCGATCACCGGGTCGGCCTCCTGCTTGACGGCCAGCGCCTCAGCGCCGTCGCGCTGCTCCAGCAGCAACTGACGTGCCTGCTCAGGGTCTGCGAATTGGGCCAGCAGGTGACGAATGATTACTGGCAGCTCAGCGGCTATTCTCCCCCCCAGTTGCGGATCTCTATCTGCATCAGCCACCACGTTGTTGAAGGCGAAGATCACCCGGCGCCGAGAAATCCCACCGTTCCTCTCAGTCATCTTCATCGGCTCATTGTTTGTAGCGATCACCACGGCACGCACCTTAGCCCCAAACATCGCCAGCCCCTTGCGGTTGATAGCTACCTCATCGCCCCCCGTAATAGCCTTGAGCAATGCCCCGTCACCGATGTATTGGGACTGGTCAGGCAGCAGGATCAAGCGCTTATCCCAGACGTTCTCAAGGCCGAATGATCCGCGCATTGCCTCCATAGAGGTGGAGCCCACATTATCCTTGCCTACCAACAGCTCGCACAGGTTCGCCATGACAGACTTACCAGAGCCCCCCTCACCAGTTACCTCAAGGAACATCTGCCAGTCATAGCGATTCGCCAACACCATAAACAGGGCGGCCTTGATGCGATCTATCTTCTCTACGTCGCCGCCGGCTGCATGGGTCAGCCAACGATTGAAGCTTGGCGCGTGCTGCTTGAGGTTCTCTCCCGCTACCGGCTCGCCATAAGCGATCCCGTTATGACTCGACAGAAAGTGGTCAGGCGAGTGTGGGCGAAAGCTAGCTGACTTAAGGTCATACACTCCGTTAGCGAAGCCAATCAAGCCCATGGACGGCAGCCCCATGTCTGGCAAGCCGTCTTTCATGGTTTCCACGGCACCTCTCAGTTTACGGGCACTATAAGCGCAGTCGACAGAATCAAACACTTTGGCCAGCTTCGGCGTAAGCTTGGCGTCCGGCACGGGCTGCCACACACCATCTTCATAACGGTACACGATCCCCGACTCGCGGCAGACGGCAGGCGTACCAAGCAGATTCGCCAGCAGGCGGCCAAGACGGCTCGGCGGCATCTTGGATAACACTTCAGGGTCCAGCTCACCAAGCGGCGCTGAAGCAGGCCGGCCAGGTGGGTTAAAGGTAGGCATCTGGATTACCTCGCCGCTGGCACGGGCAAGGATGGCCTCTCCATCCATCCCACGGATCTCGGCACCTATCTGGCGGGCCATGGCTACGACCTCGGCTGAAGGTTTGCCAGACAGCGACTTGCGAGGCGTGGCCTCCATCTGGTCCATAATTGCATCACGCCGGGCTTGTTCGGCATCCCTGACAGCGATAGCGATGTGGACACCGTCCTCATGCGACACATAGGCGTTGTAATTCACCCCATTGGAGCCATCGGCCCGACGTTCCAGCCGATCAATGTCCAGCTCACCAGATATGGTCCGAGGCCACGCCTTCTTGCCTGTTTGCACGACGCGTTGCACTACACCGGACGGCAGCTCAGACGGGGCCTCTGTTGCTATCGGATTGGTCATCCGTCACCTACTGCTGTTCAGGCAATTGACCTGCCAACCACAGGCCGAACAACGGCACGTTGACATACAGGCGTTTCCCCACCAGACGGCTACACCTTTCCAGGCCGGGGCGGTCGGCACGTTTCCAGAAAAGAGTCTTCAGTGTCGAATAGCCAAACTGCTTATAGATGTTCGGCAACTGGCTCATCGGGACCCAGTTGTCCAGATTCTGCGTCATGCTAATAAGCTCGCTATTAGTCATCTAATACCCCTACATTTGTTGTCTTGAGTCACTGCGGTTTTGGTCAAACGCAGGATGCAACAAATCCGACCGCCATTTGGAAAGAAATGAAAAATGGTTTTTTTCCAACCTATCCGGAAGTCGATATCGATTGTGAAATGCACAACGGTGAGGAGGGGCAAGCAACGGCCTTGCAGGTGAAGCATCCCGTGCGGTGGGGCACTGTTGATTTACAACAGCAACAGCAAACGTAAACATGGTTCCAATGATCTGCTGAGCCCGGTAGAGTTCGAGACCCGTTACCGAGAACGGCTGGGAAGTGTCTCGGAAAGTAGGGGCGATTCAGAGTATATTGCCGAACGAACCCCTGCCTGACATAGCCTCATCACAAGGACGCGTAATGAACTCCCCTGAAGACCTAAACCGCCTCTATACCTATGTGTCGGACAGCATTGGCAGCGCAATGGCAGACATTCTCGCGCTCAATGTTGAGCACAAGGATGGTAAGCGAGAAATCGGTAATATCACCGACAAGCTGCGTGACATACGGGGCCGATTCGACAGCGAATTGCAGCAGTTGAAAACCCATGCCGAGTGGGACACGTTCACCCTGGCGTTTTTCGGTGAGACCAACGCGGGCAAGAGCACGATCATCGAATCTCTGCGCATCCTGTTCAAGGAAGAATCCCGCCAGGCACTGCTGCAACAACATGCCGACGACCTGGAACAGTTCTCCCAGGCCCTTACCGCTCAGCTCGAACACGTCCGCGAAGGCTTGCGTGCCTTGTACAGTGAGTACACCGGTGAAGTGGCCAGCATCTGCCAAAGCACAGCCCGACTGACGCAAATTGTTCAGAGCGAAGCCCAGGAACGAAACACGATTGCCCAAGCCGAAGCAGATGCAAGAACCCGGATTGCCCAGCAAGAGGCTGAGGCACGCATTGCGGTGCAACAACAGGTAGCAGCGCATCGCCAGCAGATAGCCGAGGCTGACGCGAGGGCCAAGCGCGATCTCGCCGAACAGGAGTCCAACGCACGCCTGGCACTGGAACAGCAGGAAACCTCACAGCGTCTGGAAATTGCGCAAGCGCATGCGATATCGCGTTTCAAGGTCCGCTTGGCCTTGTTCGGCGTCGGTGGGGTTTTGATCGGCGCCTCAGCTGTGGCGGCAGTCCTGACGTTGGCAGGAGCCTGAAATGTCCCGACATGAACTCGATGAACTGTTCGATGAGGCTACCTCAACGCCCTTGCCTGTTTCCTCGGATGATGCGCCTGCCCTCCAATACATCGAGGCTCGCTCCCCGGCGCTGGATGCCCTGGTCAATCAGCAACTCACGGCACTGCATGACAAGTTGTTGGCGCACGAGCGTAAGAAGGCTCAAACACGCCGGGTAGACGGGCTGATCATCGGCACTGGTGAAGCTGATTTCACCAAGGGCAACACGCTCTACCCCCTGAACTACAAGGGCAAACGCTTTCAGCTGATCGACGTGCCCGGTATCGAGGGTGACGAAAGCAAGTACGCACACATGGTTCGCGAAGCGGTGGCCAAGGCTCATCTTGTCCTCTATGTGAACGGCACCAATAAAAAGCCTGAAAAGGCCACCGCAGAGAAAATTCGTTCCTATCTGCGGCTAGGAACTCAGGTCTGTCCCTTGGTCAACGTGCGTGGTAATGCTGATGCCTACGAGTTCGAGGAAGACCGCGAGTCGCTGACAGCGCACGGCGGAGCTACCGCTGCCTTGCAACAGACCGAGGACGTGCTGCGTTCGGTATTGGGCAGCAAGGTCTTGCAGCCCGGCTACTGCGTGCAGGGCCTGCTAGCGTTTTCGTCGCTGGCGAGCGATGCGCAAACTGGGCGCACGACAATCGACCCTGCCCGTGGCCGAGACTTGGTCATTCAGCAGCGCAATTATCAGAAGCACTTCGCCTCGTCGAAAGCGATGTACGAATTCAGCCAGATCAAGTCGGTCGCCAAAGTGCTGCATTCCAAACTTGCGACGTTCCGCGAAGACATGGTCGAGAGCAACAAGACCAAGGTGTACGAACTGCTGGTTGAAAACATCTCGACCTTGCAATCATTGCACTCCGCCCATGAAGCATTTGTGGCTAGATCCAAGCCAGAGTTTGAGAAGTGCCGCGAAGCGATCAAGGGTTCCATGGAGCGATTCGAACGGCTGGTCATGACCGGAAGGCGAAACCTTTGGGACAATCTGTTCAATAGCCTGAAGGAAGACGCCGACGATATCGTCGAACGCCATTTCGGCGACAACGACGCTATTTCCAGCCAGATCAATCGTGCCTTCAAGACCCGGCAGAGTTCGCTCAAGGAAAAACTGCAGGAGCAGTTCGAGCGGTACCTCGACGACTTGGGCAAAGACCTGCAGCAGGCCATTCAGCGCCTATTGGAGGACGTTGCACGGGTGGAGTTCGAGCAGCTTCTCTATGACACCGAAACCCTGAACATCAATTACAAGACACCTGACTTGGACCTTGGCCTTGAGCTGGGTGACTATGGCTGGATGGCCTTCAACATAGGCTCCTACGCATTAGCAGGGGCAGGTATCGGCACAGCGTTTCCTGTGATAGGTAACCTGATAGGCGCTGCTGCCGGTGCTCTAGTGGGCATCCTAGTCAGTTTGCTGAGCGTCTTCACCGGCAAGGAAAAGCGTATTCGCAAGGCGCAGGGGCAAGTGCAGGAGAAGATCGATGAAGCCTGTTTTGAAGCACATAAAGCCTTGAAGGAAGAGCGCAAAACTCTGTTTGCCCCCGTGCGCAAGCAAATTGATGAGACCGTGTTGTCTCGTGTGCAGCAACTTGACGAGTCGCTCAGGCGCCCTCTGAAGATCATCGAACAGCAGATAGCGCTGATGACCCGTACCAAAGAACAACTGGAGAGCATGCCTTATGGAACAATTCAAACAGTTCAATGCTGAGAAGCAGACCGCACTCAAAGGGTTGGAGCAACTGCGAGCAGTGCTCGACGAGTTGGGCGAGATGGGCGCGGATGTCGGCAGCGAGCTGCAGAAAATAGACTCGGCGGTACAGGCGGTCGAGTCCGACGTTCTGCGTATCGCCTTGCTCGGTGCTTTTTCCGATGGCAAGACCAGTGTGATTGCCGCTTGGTTGGGCAAGATCATGGCTGACATGAACATCGACATGGACGAGTCCTCCGACCGCCTGGCCATCTACTCCCCAGAGGGGCTGCCGGAAAAGTGCGAAATCGTCGACACCCCCGGCCTGTTCGGCGACAAGGAAAAGAGTGTCGACGGCGAGCAGGTGATGTACGAAGACCTGACCAAGCGCTACATCTCTGAGGCGCACCTGATTCTGTATGTGGTGGACGCCACTAACCCTCTCAAGGAAAGCCACTACGACATCGTCAAGTGGGTGCTGCGGGACTTGAACAAGCTGTCCTCGACCATTTTCGTGATCAACAAGATGGACGAAGTGACCGACCTCACTGAACAAGTGCTGTTCGATGCCCAGGCTACGATCAAGAAGGACAACCTCAAGGGCAAACTGCAGCGTGCGGCCAATCTCAGCTCAGACGAAATGGCCAGGCTGAACATTGTCTGCCTGGCATCCAACCCCAATGGGCGTGGCCTACCGTTCTGGTTCGGCAAGCCGGAGCACTATGAAAGCCGCTCGCGCATCAACGACCTCAAAGCCATGACCACAGAAGTGCTGCGGAACAATGTGCCGGCGATGCTGATCGCTAAGACAGGCTTGGATGTGGTGCGGGATGTTGTCGGCCAGCATGTACTACGCGCCGAAGAGCAATTGGAGCAACTCAAGGTCTTTGCCGAACAGAATGCCGAAGAATCGGCACGCATCAGTCAGGACATTGCCACGGGCCGCCGTGAGGTCAAGCGATTGGCTGGCGAGCTCTTCGAGGAACTTCAGAACCTTGAAAAAGGTTTGCTGGGCAAGCTCCGTCCTCTTGGCCTGGAAAACATTCGTGAATTCCTCGAGGACGAACTCGGTTACACCGAGGAAGGCATAGGCTTCAAGCTGAACCTGAAGATCAAGGGTGCGATCGACCGCTCATTCGATCAATCGTCCAAAGTGACCTGTCGCATCTCTCAGGATATTGGCCGCCAGCTCAACTCCAGCGAAAGTTTTCTCAATGCCATGGGCGACAGTGCATTGAAGTCGATGGGTGGTGCTGCCAAAGGCATTGCGAATCTGAGCCCAGACATTATCAAGGGCGCGGTCTTCGCGGCCCGCGATGCGCTCAGCGCGGTGACCGGTGTCGCGATCAAGTTCAAGCCCTGGCAGGCGACTAAAATCGCCGGAGCCATTTCGAAATGGGCAGGCCCTGCAGGTGCAGCCATCACTCTTACCTCGGACCTGCTCAGCGCATACAAAGCGCATGAACTGGAACAAGAGTTGAAGAGCGCCAAGGAGTCGATTGCCGAGGTGATCAAAAGTGCTTTCAAGGATATCTACAACATCATCGGCGACGACGAAAAGCTGCTGGATTTCTTTGCACCACAGCTCAAGGCGTTCGAGAAGATCGTGGAAACGGTGGAGGAGCGCTCGGCTTTTATCAGAGCCAATCAGGCCAAGCTTCAGGGTGTGAAGGCTAAGTTGAATGCACTTGCGTCTACGCCAGCGCGGTTGAAAGCGACTGTTTGAAGGAATGGCGAGGGGCGCTGGCGCCGGCGCCCAACCATTCGCTGCAGGCCGACGTCCCTGACGGGCCGCGGCCTGAGTTCAAACGTTAGCAGGCTTATGGTGAATTTCTCTTCGAGGCAAAAGTTTTCGGCATGGCCCAATCCGGACCTGCCGCCAGTTGCTGCCGGGGTATATGCGGTATGGGAAGGAGATACTCTTATTTACTGCGGTATGTCAGGCCGTGAATTTGAAAAGGCCGTTTCAGCCGCTAAGCCAAAATTTGGCCTAGGCTGTGTTCCTAAAGTGGTCACGGGTGGAGTGGATGATTTTATGAATGCGCGCAGTTGTGGCCGCGGTATGGGTGGTAAGATGGCCATCAACTCAGTCCTTTGGGTGTGATTGGTTTTGTTTGGCGACTAATCAGATCGCACAAACTGGACTGAGTTCCCTTCCTCCTGTGATCTACTATTCGGAACAGTTATTTAGATCTGTACACCCTGAGAAGCTTGCCCTGAATCGCTTTCTTGTCGAATTGGGTGACCGCTTGAACGGTCACCTGTAATGGAGTGGGTAGTTACACAGAATTATTTACAGGCTCAGAGTGATCGCTTTTGGTTACTCCAAGTAGTTGGTCATTAAGGCCCCTCCATTGATTCACAATGAGCTGCCTTCGGTTCAAAAGGTACTGCCATCGGTTCTCAGGTTCCTGCCATCGATTCTCAAGTTCCAACCATAGGCCCTCAAGATCATGCCATCGCTCCTGAAGGCCCTGCCAGCGGTTCAAAAGGACCTCCCATCGGCTTAAAAGGTCCGACAATTCCGTAGAACGAGATTTAAAGTCCAGGAGTTCCTGCGTTTCTTCCCGTAGGATTTCACGCATGTGCTCGAGTAATTGTTCCTGAAGGTCATTAACTTGGTTCAGCAATTGTATGGTGTTGCGATCCTCTTCTTTACGACGCATGCGCCGCCTCGCATCGCGAAACCGAGGAATTCGCTCCACTAAGTCATTCGGAAGCGGCGTAAAGGGGACCCAAAGCTTCATCAGGTCAAGTTCATCGTGATCATAGTGATACTTGGCCAACTCCGTGAGAGTGCTGAGCATTTCATACCGTTCAGCTTTGCGCATATCCTGCGTATCTTGTGCTGGGTACACCCACCGAAAGAAGTCGACGTGATACTCGACGTCATTCCCAGTGATGGTTAGATAGTTACCTACCGTACGAGGATGGCAATCCAGTTCGGCTGCTATTTCGCTTCGGAGTTTTTGGTCGCTGACCCCATCGCTCATTCCGAAGCGTTCATAGATGACTTGCACCATGCCGACCACTCGCGGGCACAGAGATCGCTTTGCATTTGTCGGCCATGGCACACCATTAGCACAAAATTTGCCAGCACCATCGGCCATGAAATCCATCATCCAATCGGGTGGTACAATCTTTTCCGCCCACAAGCTGCGGAAGTTTGTAAGCACGCCTTTAATCCTGCGAATGTCCGCTCTATGGGGCTCATACAAAAAAGGATTTTGTTGCCGTGGGTCCTGCTTATGCCAGTCCTCCAAGAATCTTTTGGTCGGTAGAAATTCATCCTCATTTTCATCGTTGTATTCGTATTTTTTCATTTTTCAATGCTCGTTATGTCACCAAAAACACGTTCTGTCAGGGCTGATTTATGGGCCACACACAAGTGGGCATACCGCATAACCATCGCCAGCGTCTTGTGTCCCAAGTGGTTGGCAATCTCCAACAGGGTGGCACCATTCATGGCAAGCAAGGAGGCGCAGGTATGGCGCAAATCGTGGAATCGGAAGTCGGTGATTGCGGCCTCGATAAGGCATGCTTTCCAGTGATGATCGAAATGCTCAAACGGACCATGCAGCTCTGAAGTGTGGGGGAACAGATAGACATCGCCCACCTGGCGGAACAGCATAAGCTCTTGAATGACGGATGCAGTCAGCGCCAAGATGCGCGGATCCTCATTCTTAGTACGCGGAAGGCGAGCGGTTTTGCGTTGAAAATCGATGTCCGCCCATTTCAGGTTGATCAGCTCGCTCCTGCGGGCACCGGTGGCGATAGCCATGTGGATAAGCAGATGCAGGCGTTCCCACTTACTGGCACTTGCGGCTTTCAGCAGGCGGGACAGCTCATCATCAGATAAGAAGCGGGTGCAACCATTGTCCTCAGTCTTCTGGCGAACTTCACGGGCGGGGTTGTGCTTAACGTCGTGCTTGTCGTTGAACCATTGGAATACGGAAGAAATGGCCGCTTTGTAGCGGTTGAGCGTGCCGGGGCTTTTCTCATCTTTTTGGAGAGCCTCGAGAGCAGATTTGATGTGCTGCCGAGAAACCTTACCGACGGGCTTGCCCTTGAGACGGTCAGCCCACCAGCCAAGACGCTGGATGATCGAACGATCACGGCCTTTATACTGGTCGAGAAATGCCGTTATTGCGGAATCAATGAGGATTGTTGAAAGGCTGGAGTGCGTCAAAGCATCGGCCATGTCATCGTAAACAATGAGCTGTGCCATAAAGGCTTCGGCGGCTTTTTTGGTTTTGAAGGTTTGACCGATTCGACGGCCATTTTTCATGAATTGTACGCGATAGCTACTGCCACGCTTACCGGTGATTTTTTGAATGTTTGCCATGGTTGAAACCCTTTGCACGAAATTGCACGAAGTTTTGGTTTTCAACCGCAGTACTCAGGAGACATAACGCCGCATTTGCCACGTTAACCTGTTGACCAAACAGGGTTTTAATAATGGTGCCCGGGGTCGGACTCGAACCGACACGTATTGCTACGGCGGATTTTGAATCCGCTGCGTCTACCGATTTCGCCACCCGGGCAGCTGCGAGGGATTATACGAATGGCGCTTGGCCATGCAAGGTGTTTTTCTTGCCCCCACCGTTGTTTGCTCATTTATTCAACGCCTTGCCGATGCCAGGCCAGTTACATAGAATGCCCGCATCATATTAATGGAATAATCATCATGGCCAAGCGCAAGACCCCCTCCCCTCTCCAGCCTGCTCCCCGGCATCCGTCCGCCGGTCTGCTGCGCCGTCTCGGCGCCCTGCTCTATGACTATCTGGTGGTGATTGCCCTGCTGATCATCGCCGGCTTCATCGGGATGGGTGTGGCCCACCTGCTGCTGGCCACCGGCATGGCGAGCGTCCCCGAGGACAAGGACGCCGCCTGGCTGCTCACCAGCCCCCTCTACAGCGCCTGGCTGGCCTTCGTCATCTGCGGTTTCTACACCTGGTTCTGGGTCCGCGCCGGCCAGACCATCGGCATGCGGGCCTGGCGCCTGCGCATCCAGAACCTGGACGGCAGCAACATTCGCGTCACCCAGGCCCTGATCCGGCTCGCTACCTCGGCCTTTGGCCTGGGCAACCTGCTGTGTGTGTTCAATCGCGCCCGCCCCCGCGCCTTCCAGGACATCTGGGCCGAGTGCGAGGTGGTGGTGCTCGGCAAGACGGAAAACCTGGAGCAGCTCAATCGCTGATCCCAAGACGGCAACGAAAAAGGGCACCCCGAGGTGCCCTTTTTGTTGACCAGAACTGACGGCTTGCAGCCCAGAACCTTGACGGAAACGGTGCATCGAGAGCAATGGCCGCCTTTTGTCAGCAACCCGCCGTCCTTCAGGCCGCTACTGCTTGCGGCTCAGGATATAGAAGGAGATGCCGCCAAACAGCAGGCTGGGTGCGATGGCCGCGAGGATGGGCGGGACCGCATAGACCAGGCTGACCGGGCCGAACACCCTGTCGCTCACATAGACCGCGAAGCCGGTCATGATCCCCATCAGCATCCGCGCCCCCATGCTCACCGAGCGCAGCGGACCGAAGATGAAGGAGGAGGCGAGCAGTATCATGGCCACCACGGAGAGCGGTGAGAGCAGCTTGCGCCACATCTCCAGCTTGTAGCGTCCGGCATCCTGCTTGTTAGCATCCAGATAACCGATGTAGTCCCGCAGCCCCGAGATGGGCAGGTTCTCGGGATCGATGCTGACCACCCCGAGCTGCTTGGGGGTCAGCTCGGATTGCCAGGCCATCTGGGCATGCTCTTCGTCCTGGATCCGGGTGGGATCGTCAAACCGGGTGATGTGCACCTGTTTCAGCAGCCAGTGGTGATCCTCGAACACCCCCTCCTTCGCCTGCACCACGTCGATCAGGTTGCGTGACGGAGCGAAGCGGTAGAGGGTGATGCCGGTCAGGGCGCCATCGTTGCGCACCCCGTTGATGTTGACGAAGTTGTTGCCATCCCGTGCCCATACCCCGTAGGCCGAGACCGTGAGCCGCCCTTCCGACATGGCCCCCGCCTTGATGTCATCCGCCATCCGCTTGGCGGCCGGTGCGACGTACTCTCCCATCAGCCCCACCAGCAGCATCAGGGGAATGGCGGTCTTGAGCGCCGCCATGACGATGCTGATCTTGGAGCGTCCCGCCGCCTGCATCACCACCAGCTCGGAGCTGGTCGCGAGCTGGCCCAGACCGATGAGGCCACCGAGCAGGGCCGCCAGGGGGAAGAAGAGCACCGCCTCCTTGGGCATGGAGAGCAGCACGTAGTAGAGGGCGTTGAGCATGTCGTAGTTACCTTCCCCGACCGCCTTCAACTGCTCCACGTACTTGATGAGCGCGGCCAGCCCGACCAGGGTCAGCTCGCACAGCAGGATCGACACGAAGATGACCCTGCCTATGTATCTATCGAGAATGCCGAACATCAGCAGAGACTCCCAGGTTGCAGCATCATGCTGACTTTCTCTTGAACAATTGCCCTTTGACCCCGTTCCACCAGCTGGTGCCCTGCAGGTTGAGAGGCAACCCTATCAGCAGCAGATAGATCAGGGGCACCAGGAACATCCCGGGCCAGTGGGGCAGACGCCCGCTGTCGATGGCCGACCGGGCGGCACTGAGCAGCAGGAAATAGGAGAGATAGAGCAGGATGGCCGGCAGCAGCTTGGCGTAACGCCCCTGACGGGGATTGACCCGCGCCATCGGCACCACCAGGAAGGTGAGCACCAGGATGGAGAGGGGCAGCGACAGGCGCCACTGCAATTCGGCCATCAGCTGATTGTCCTGGGTACCGAGCAATGCCAGGGTCGGCTTGGCCGCCGCCTTGCGGTTGGATCGCTCCATCTCCTGCTGGCGGATCACCAGGCTGTATTCACGAAACTCCGAGACCTGGAACTGCTTGCCGGTGAAATGCCCCTCGTAGCGCGAGCCATCCTTCAGGGTCAGCCACTGCAAGCCGTTGCTGTCGGCGGTCACCTGCCCATCGTTGGCCACCACCACTGACGGGGGTGAGCCCCCCTCGGCCCGTTGCAGCACGAAGATTTTCTGCAACTCCGACCCCTTGTCGTTCAGATCCTGGATGTAGGCCACCAGGCGCCCCTTGTCGAGCTCCATGAAGCGGCCGGCCTGCAGGAAAGAGATACCGGGATCGGCCTTGAACTCGTCGATCACCTGGTACTCCCGCTCCTTGGCCTGGGGGGCGACCCAGCCGGTGTTGAACGCCGCGACGGCGGCGGTCAGCAAGGCCAGCACCAGAGCGCTGCCCATGATGAAACGGTGACTGAAACCCACCGCATGCATCACCGTCATCTCGCTTTCCGCGTACAAACGGCCGTGAGCAAACAGAATGGCTAAAAACAGACTGATAGGCAGCATCAACAACGCCATATTCGGCAGGTTGAGCAGCAGGAGGGTGGATACCAGGCGCGTCGGCACCTCACCATCGGCGGCATCGCCAATGATCTGGATAAATTGCTGGCTGACGAAGATAAGCAGCAGCACGAACAGCACCGCCAGCTGGGTTTTCAGGGTCTCCCTGAACAAATATCGGAAAACGATCACAGTCATTCCCAAGTAAACTTGTGTTTTTAGTCGAATGCCTGAAAAATAGGGCCCTATATTGGATTTTTACCAGTTTGAACTGCGGAGCCTGTGACTGTTCGCTCCGCCTCTGATACCCCAACAAGCACCGCATTATTCAATAAATGGTGCCTTTTGTCTTTAGGATGTAGGAGATTCCATGGAGTTCAGTGTAAAGAGTGGCAGTCCTGAGAAGCAACGCAGTGCCTGCGTCGTGGTCGGCGTTTTTGAGCCCCGCCGCCTCTCTCCGGTTGCCGAACAGCTGGACAAGATCAGCGACGGCTACCTCAGCTCGCTGCTGCGCCGTGGCGACCTGGAAGGGAAACCGGGCCAGATGCTGCTGCTGCATCAAGTTCCGGGCGTGCTCAGCGAGCGCGTACTGCTGGTCGGGTGCGGCAAGGAGCGCGAACTCGACGAACGCCAGTACAAGCAGATCATCAACAAGACCATCACCACCCTGAACGAAACCGGCTCCATGGAAGCGGTCTGCTTCCTGACCGAGCTGCACGTCAAGGGTCGGGATACCTACTGGAAGGTGCGTCAGGCGGTGGAAACCACCAAGGCGGGCCTCTACAGCTTCGATCAGTTCAAGACCAACAAGGCCGAACCGCGCCGTCCGCTGCGCAAGCTGGTCTTCAACGTGCCGACGCGTCGGGAACTGACCATAGGCGAGCGCGCCATCAACCACGGCCTGGCCGTGGCGAAAGGGGTGCGCATCTGCCGCGACGTGGCGAACATGCCGCCCAACGTCTGCAATCCCGCCTACCTCGCCTCCCAGGCCCGCCGTCTGGCGGATGCCTATGACAACATCACCACCAGGGTGGTGGGGGAGCAGGAGATGGCCGAGCTCGGCATGAACTCCTACCTGGCAGTGGCCCGTGGTTCCGAGAACGAAGCCATGATGGCCATCATCGAATACAAGGGCAACGCCGACGCCAAGCCCATCGTGCTGGTGGGCAAGGGGCTGACCTTCGACTCCGGCGGCATCTCCATCAAGCCGGCAGACGGCATGGACGAGATGAAGTACGACATGGGTGGCGCCGCCTCCGTGCTCGGCACCATGCACGCCCTGGCCCAGTTGCAGCTGCCCATCAACGTCATCGGTGTGCTGGCGGGCTGCGAGAACATGCCGGGGGGCAACGCCTACCGCCCCGGTGACATCCTCACTACCATGTCCGGCCAGACCGTCGAGGTACTCAACACCGACGCCGAAGGCCGCCTGGTGCTGTGCGATGCCCTGACCTATGTGGACCGCTACGATCCCGAGACCGTGATCGACGTGGCGACCCTGACCGGTGCCTGCATCATCGCCCTGGGCCACCATACCTCTGGCCTCTTGGCGAACCACAACCCCCTGGCCCACGAGCTGCTCAACGCCTCCGAACAGGCCGGCGATCGCGCCTGGCGCCTGCCCCTGTTCGACGAGTATCAGGAGCAGCTGGAAAGCCCGTTCGCGGACATGGCCAACATCGGTGGCCGTCCGGCCGGTACCATCACCGCCGCCGCCTTCCTGTCGCGCTTCACCAAGAAGTACAACTGGGCCCACCTGGATATCGCAGGGACCGCCTGGAAGAGCGGCAAGGAGAAGGGCTCCACCGGCCGTCCTGTGCCCCTGCTGACCCAGTTCCTGCTCAACCGGGCCGGCGTGGCGGACGTCGAAGACAAGGAGTGATCCCCTTCCCCATCGACTCGAAGAGCGATGCGAGAAGGCGTTACCCTGTATCACAAGGAAGAGGCCTGCCTCTTCCTTGTTTCATTGAGAGAATCCGGGAAGTCCGTGCCAGACGCGACTCCCGAAGACGGCCAATCGCTGTCCGTCACAGCCAAACGGGACCGACCTGATGAGCCAAGTGACCTTTTACCTGATGAGCCAGCCCGATGATGCGGATGCCTCCGCCGTCGAGCGCCTCGCCTGCCAACTTGCGGCCGATGGCTGGAGCGCAGGCCACCTCTATCTGCTGTGCGAGGACGAGGCCCAGGCCCTGCGTCTGGACGAGCTGTTGTGGCAGTTGCCGCCCGATCGCTTCGTGCCGCACCAGTTGCAGGGGGAGAGCGGTCAGGCCCCCGTGGAGATAGGCCATCAGCCGCCACGGCGGCGCTATGCCTGCCTCATCAACCTGGCCCGGCAGACACCTTTGTTTGCAGGACACTTCGCTCAAGTGGTAGATTTTGTCCCCACTGACGAAACGCAAAAGCAGCAAGCCCGCGAGCGCTACAAGCACTATCGCCAGGCGGGCCATACCCTCGAGATGAGGGATCAGCCCGTCCTTGCCGCACCGGATCCGGCGCAGCTCTGACTGTGCCACCCTCGATCCACGACGAATCAACACCAGAATCCATCCATCCAGAATACGGCGAGACCATGGAAAAGACTTTTAATCACAACGCCATCGAACAGGCGCTCTACCAGCACTGGGAAGCCCAGGGTTACTTCAAGCCCCACGGCGACACCAGCAAAGACTCCTTCTGCATCATGATCCCGCCGCCGAACGTCACCGGCAGCCTGCACATGGGCCACGCCTTCCAGCAGACCCTGATGGACACCCTGATCCGCTACAACCGCATGCAGGGCAAGAACACCCTGTGGCAGGCAGGTACCGACCACGCCGGTATCGCCACCCAGATGGTGGTTGAGCGCAAGATCGCCGCAGAAGAGGGCAAGACCCGCCACGATTACGGCCGGGAAGCCTTCATCGACAAGATCTGGCAGTGGAAGGAAGAGTCCGGCGGCACCATCACCCGTCAGATGCGCCGTCTGGGTGACTCCGTGGACTGGGAGCGCGAGCGCTTCACCATGGATGAGGGCCTCTCCGCCGCCGTCCAGGAAGTGTTCGTGCGCCTGTACGAAGACGGCCTGATGTACCGCGGCAAGCGTCTGGTGAACTGGGATCCCAAGCTCAACACCGCCATCTCCGACCTGGAAGTGGAAAACCGCGAGATCAAGGGCCACATGTGGCACCTTCGCTACCCGCTGGCCAACGGCGCCAAGACCGCCGAAGGCCAGGATCACCTGATCGTCGCCACCACCCGTCCGGAAACCATGCTGGGTGATACCGCCGTGGCCGTGAACCCGGAAGACCCCCGCTACAAGGCGCTGATCGGCCAGCACATCCTGCTGCCGCTGGTGAACCGTCTGATCCCCATCGTTGCCGACGAACACGCCGACATGGAGAAGGGCACCGGCTGCGTGAAGATCACCCCGGCCCACGACTTCAACGACAACGAAGTGGGCAAGCGCCACAACCTGCCGATGATCAACATCTTCACCCTGGACGCCCACGTGCGTGCCGAGGCCGAAGTGGTCGATACCAATGGCAACCCGAGCACCGCCTATGACGCCGCCCTGCCGACCGAGTTCGCCGGGATGGAACGCTTCGCCGCCCGCAAGGCCATCGTCGCCAAGCTGGACGAGCTCGGCCTCCTGGCCGAGATCAAGGATCACGTGCTGCAGCAGCCTTACGGCGATCGCGGCGGCGTGCCCATCGAGCCCATGCTGACCGACCAGTGGTACGTGCGCGTGGCCCCCATGGCCAAGACCGCCATCGAGGCGGTGGAAGATGGCCGCATCCAGTTCGTGCCGAAGCAGTACGAAAACATGTACTTCTCCTGGATGCGCGACATTCAGGACTGGTGCGGCTCCCGTCAGCTGTGGTGGGGTCACCGCATCCCGGCCTGGTATGACGATGCCGGCAACGTCTACGTGGGCCGCAACGAAGAGGAAGTGCGCGCCAAGCACAGCATCCCGTCCGTGACCGTGCTGCGTCAGGACGAAGACGTGCTCGACACCTGGTTCAGCTCCGCCCTGTGGACCTTCTCCACTCTGGGCTGGCCGAACAACACCGAGGCACTCAAGACCTTCCACCCGACCGACGTGCTGATGAGCGGCTTCGACATCATCTTCTTCTGGATTGCCCGGATGATCATGATGACCATGCACTTCATCAAGGACGAAAATGGCCAGCCGCAAGTCCCGTTCAAGACCGTCTACATCACCGGCCTCATCCGTGACGAAGAAGGCCAGAAGATGTCCAAGTCCAAGGGCAACGTGCTGGACCCCCTCGACATGATCGACGGCATCTCCCTGGAAGACCTGCTGGAGAAGCGCACCGGCAACATGATGCAACCGCAGATGGCCGAGAAGATCGCCAAGCGTACCGCCAAGCAGTTCCCGGAAGGGATCGAGGCCCACGGCACCGACGCTCTGCGCTTCACCCTGGCGGCGCTGGCCTCCACAGGTCGTGACATCAACTGGGACATGAAGCGTCTGGATGGCTACAACAACTTCTGCAACAAGCTGTGGAACGCCTCCCGCTATGTGCTGATGAACACCGAAGATCAGGATTGCGGCTTCTCTTCGCAAGGGAATGGTGGCGAGATGCAGTTCAGCCTGGCGGATCGCTGGATCCAGTCCCAGCTGCAAGTGGCCATCCGAGACTTCCGCACCGCCCTCGATACCTACCGCTTCGACATCGCGGCAGGCGTCTTGTACGAATTTATCTGGAACCAGTTCTGTGACTGGTATCTGGAGCTGACCAAGCCGGTACTGACCAAGGGCTCCGAGGCCGAGCAGCGCGCTGCCCGCCACACCCTGGTGACCGTGCTGGAAACCCTGCTGCGCCTGGCACATCCGATCATCCCGTTCATCACCGAGACCATCTGGAAATCGGTCGCCCCGCTGGCTGGCGTACACGCCGACACCATCATGATTCAGGCTTTCCCGGAGTTCGACGCCGCCAAGGTGGACGACGCCGCGATGGCGGACCAGGAGTGGGTGAAGGAGTTCATCGTCAGCATCCGCAACATCCGCGCCGAGATGAACGTGGCCCCGAGCGTGCCCCTCAACGTGCTGCTCCAGTGCGATGCCAAGGATGCCCAGCGCGCCCAGGGCAACGAGGCCTTCCTCAAGTCGCTGGCCCGTCTGGAATCCATTCGCGTGCTTGGCGCAGGTGAAACCGCCCCGCTGTCGGTCAAGAAGCTGATCGGTGCCACCGAGCTGATGATCCCCATGGCCGGTCTCATCGACAAGGAAGCCGAACTGGCCCGTCTGGCCAAAGAGGTGGCCCGTCTGGTGGGCGAGTGCGGCCGCATCGAAGGCAAGCTCGGCAACGAGGCCTTCGTCGCCAAGGCGCCGGAAGCGGTCATCATCAAGGAGCGCGAGAAGCTGGAAGATTACCGTCTCCAGCTGACCAAGCTGGAAGCCCAGCAGGCCGAGATCGCAGCGCTCTAAGCCACAGCGCAACATGACAAGCCCCCGTTTATCGGGGGCTTTTTCATGTCATGGGTTCAGTTCTCCCTCTCCTGCCCCGCAGTTTTATCCCTCCCGCCGGGGCGATATTCAAAAATTCACGAGCCAAATCACCTCCTTTCACAAGCGCAGAGCCCGCAAATTCATTACACTGCCAGCGGTCTTTTCTATCGGGAGTGCTGCTGCAGTATGGAAATATTGATCCTGTTTGGATTGATTTTGCTCAATGGCGTCTTCGCCATGTCGGAAATCGCCATCGTGACGGCACGCAAGGCACGCCTCGCCAAAATGGCGAGCGAAGGGAGCCGCTCCGCCGCCATCGCCCTCAAGCTCGGGGAAGATCCGACCCATTTCCTCTCCGCCGTGCAGATCGGCATCACCAGCATCGGTCTGCTCAACGGTATCTATGGCGAGTCCCTGCTGGCCCAGCCCTTCGCCCTCTGGCTGCAGGAGTGGGGGCTCTCCCCCAAGAGCAGCAGCCTGCTCGCCACCGTCATCGTGGTCGTGCTGGTCACCTATCTCTCCATCGTGGTAGGGGAGCTCGTGCCCAAACGCCTCGGACAGCTCAGCGCCGAGCGCATCGCCTGTCTGGTAGCCCGCCCCATGCTCTGGCTGGCGACCCTGACCCGTCCCTTCGTCTGGTTGCTCTCCCTCCACCACCGCCAGCCTGCGGCTGCTGCGGGTCGATCAGCGCAGCAGCAACACCGTCACTCAGGAGGAGATCCACGCCATGCTGGTGGAGGGCTCCGAAGCGGGGGTGATCGAGGACCATGAGCACACTATGTTGCGCAACGTGTTCCGCCTCGACGAACGCAGCCTGGCCTCCCTGATGGTGCCGCGCAGCGACATCCGCTATCTGGACCTGTCACTGCCGCTGGAAGTGAACCTCCAACGTCTGGTGGAGTATCGCCACAGCTTCTTCCCTGTCTGTGACGGCAGCCTGTCGGATCTCGTCGGCATCCTCAACGTCAGCAAGGTGCTGCACGCCTACATCAAGGGAGAGCCCATCGATCTGGCGGCGCTGACCCAGGACGGCAGCCTGCTGCCGGAGACCCTCAATGGCCTGGAGCTGCTCAACCACTTCCGTACCCACTCCGAGCACATGGTGCTGGTGGTGGACGAATATGGCGAGCTGCAGGGGCTGGTCACCCAGCAGGATCTGCTGGAAACCTTGGCCGGCGACTTCCAGCAGGAAGATGGGGAGGACAACTGGGCCTTCCAGCGCGCCGACGGCAGCTGGCTGCTCGACGGCCTCATTCCACTGCCAGAATTGAAGGACTGTCTGGAGCTGGTTCGTCTGCCGGAAGAAGAAAAACATCACTATCACACCCTTGGAGGGCTTATCATGCTGCTCCTTGGCCGCCTTCCCCAGACCGGAGACCTGGTCACCCTGGAACAGTGGCAACTGGAAATCGTGGATATGGACGGCCTGCGCATCGACAAGGTACTTGCCATGCCCTTGACCGACCAACCCAGCTAACCTGCGGAGTTTGCATGTATGGAGCAGTTTTACCACCTGGCTCACGCCTTTATGCATCAGGATCTGGCGACACTCTCTGATCCCAAGATGGTCTTCATGGTCTATGTCGTCCTGCTGACCTTCCTGGTGCTCGAGAATGGCTTTATCCCCACCGCCTTCCTGCCAGGGGATACCCTGCTGATCCTGACCGGCGTGCTGATCTATCAGGGGGTGTTGCCGATGGCGGTGGTCCCGCTGCTGATCATGGCGACCTTCGTCGGTACCTGGCTTGGCTACATGCAGGGGCGTTTCCTCGGCCACACCCGGATGTATCACAGGCTGATGTCCCATCTCGATGACAAGCACAAGGAAAAGGTGCACTACCTGCTCAACAAGTACGGCATCATCACCCTGATCACCGCCCGCTACATCGCCTTCGTGCGTACCGCCTACCCCTATATCGTCGGCGCCAACGAGATCCCCCAGGGGCGCTTCCTGGTGGTCAACCTGATCAGCTCCATCATGTGGATCTGCCCCCTGGTCGGGCTGGGTTACTACCTGAGCCACACCAAGCTGGCCGCGCAGTATGAGTCCCAGTTTCTCAGCGTCATTCTCTACCTGCCGGTCGTGCTGCTGGTGGGCGGCCTCATCGCTCTGGTCTGGCGCTGGTGGAGCAGACGCAAGCCCGGCGTCTCCAGAGAGTGAGACAAACCACAGGGTCGCCCACAGGCGGCCCTTTTTTATGGAAAATAGTGGCGAATTCCCCCAGCTCGCTCTTGTAAAGCAGGGGCAAAAATGAGTGAATCTAGCGCCTTTTTTCGCTGTGGATGGAGTTGGTTGTATGGGGTGTTGGATTCGCGCAATCGCGCTGGTAGGTGGATTGATGGGACTGCTGGGTTCGCAGACAGCCCTGGCGACCCCCGACCCGGCCAAGCTGCAGCTCAAGTCGGGTAGTGCCCTGGTGATGGACGTCAACACCGGCAAGACCCTGTATCAGAAAAACCCCACCTGGGTGCGCCCCATCGCCTCCCTCACCAAGCTGATGACGGCGCTGGTGGTGCTGGATGCCCGCCAGAACCTCAATCAGACCCTGACCATCGATCAGAACGACAGGGACAACATCAAGCACACCTATTCACGGGTGCGCATGGGCACCCAGGTCAGCCGCCGCGACGCCCTGCATCTGGCGCTGATGTCCTCCGAGAACCGCATGGCATCGGCGCTTGCCCGCCACTACCCGGGGGGTCGCCAGGCCTTCATCCGCGCCATGAACAACAAGGCCAGACAGCTCGGCATGCGCAACACCCGCTACTATGACTCCACCGGTCTCTCCACCCGCAACGTCTCCACCGCCCAGGATCTGGCCAAGCTCCTCTCTGCGGCCTATCGACAGCCGCTGATCCGTGAATTCACCCAGGACACCAGCAGGGAGATGCGCTTTCGCAAGCCGGCCTACAGCCTGATGTTCAACAATACCAACCCCCTGGTGAAGAACCCGGACTGGGATGTTCGCCTCTCCAAGACAGGCTATACCGACGAAGCGGGCCGCTGCCTGCTGATGCGTGCCAAACCGGATCGTCAGGAGCTCGCCATCGTACTGCTCAACTCGGTGGGCAAACGCACCCCTGTCGGGGATGCCAACCGCATCCGCAAGTGGCTGAAAAGCTGATTCTCTCAACGAAGACATAAAAGGATGCCGCGGCATCCTTTTTTATTGCCCGCCAAACGCCACAGCAGACCGCCAGAGGCCGCCAGCCCCGCACAGCATAGATGCGCATGGTTTGGGCACCCAGGTCGCCACAGGCACGGCCACGGGATGCGTCAGCAGCCTGCCAGGCAAGATACGTGGAGAGTGGTGACCCGGGGGCACGTGCAGCCAGGGGAAACCGTCCCCCGTGGGGGCGTCAGGGAGAAGGACACGAGAGAGACAACCCCATGATGGGGAGGAGGATATCGCCCATAAAAAAACAGCCCCGACTGACGTCGAGGCTGTCTGTATGGTGCGCCCGAGAGGATTCGAACCTCTGACCACCTGGTTCGTAGCCAGGTACTCTATCCAGCTGAGCTACGGGCGCAAAATGGCGGAGAAGGGGGGATTCGAACCCCCGATGCGGGTATAAGCCGCATACTCCCTTAGCAGGGGAGCGCCTTCAGCCTCTCGGCCACCTCTCCGTTTGCGGGGCTGATAATACTTCACAGGGATTTTTAGTCAAACACTTTTTTGGAGAAAACAGAGCGTTCGCTCAGCATTTGGCCAAAGAGTGGAATATTCAAGCAATATCGACACTTACCCAGTAGTTACGCGCTCTGCAGGCCGATTTGCAGGCCCCTGAAAAACAAAAGGCGACATCCGGGATGTCGCCTTCAGGCAGCCATGAAATGGCTTAGAAATTCGGTTGGCCCGGGACTTTCTCGGCCTGTATCCGCATGTAGATCTCTTCGCGGTGTACGGAAACCTCTTTCGGTGCATTCACACCGATACGAACCTGGTTCCCTTTTACGCCCAGTACGGTAACGGTTACTTCGTCACCAATCATCAGGGTTTCCCCTACACGACGAGTCAAAATAAGCATTCGCTTGCTCCTGTATCCTGTTTTGTATTTATATCGATATGCGCCATTATCTTACAAAGATACCGATATGGTAAATGGTTGAAACTAAATCAATCAGGGATTGTTTCCCAAGGGCTGCTCATGAGGCTCTTGATCCAACCCGAACGCCGAGTGCAACGAACGCACGGCCAGCTCCAGGTACTTCTCGTCAATCACCACGGATATCTTGATTTCAGAGGTGGAGATCAGCTGCATGTTGATCCCTTCCTCACCCAATACCTTGAACATGGTGCGCGCTACACCAGGATGATTCCACATGCCGACCCCGACGATGGAGACCTTGGCGATCTCTCCGTTGCCCTGCACGCAGGCGGCCCCCAGCTCGCTGGCGGTCTCCTCCAGCAAGGCGCGGGCCCGGCGATAATCATCGCGATTCACCGTGAAGGTGAAGTCGGCGGTACCATCCCCCATGGTGTTCTGCACTATCATGTCGACATCTATGTTGGCGTCGCTGATCGGATTCAGGATCTGCGCGGCCACGGTCGGCCTGTCCGGCACACCCAGAATGGTCAGGCTGGCCTCGTTGCGATTGAACGCAATGCCGGATACCAGGGGTGCTTCCATCCTCTCACCTCCATATGTGATTAAGGTTCCCTCTCCGTCGACGAAACTCGACAGCACCCTTAGCGGCACGCGGTACTTGCCCGCGAACTCGACCGAACGGATCTGCAGCACCTTGGCTCCGAGACTCGCCATCTCGAGCATCTCCTCGAAGGTGATGGTATCGAGGCGACGCGCCTTGGGCTCGATGCGCGGATCCGTGGTATACACCCCGTCCACATCGGTAAAGATCTGGCACTCATCTGCCTTGATGGCCGCAGCCACGGCCACCGCGGTGGTATCCGAACCCCCTCGGCCCAGGGTAGTGATGGCATTATGCTCATCGCGCCCCTGGAAACCGGCAATCACCACCACCTTGCCGGCACCGAGTGCGGCTCCCACCTGCTCGGTGTCGATACGGGTGATGCGCGCCTTGCCATAGGCGGAGTCGGTGTGGATGCGGACCTGATCACCGGTCATCGAGACTGCGGGGCAACCGCGCTTGTTGAGCGCAATCGCCAGCAGTGCAATGGTGACCTGCTCACCGGTGGAGATCAGCACATCCATCTCGCGCCGGTTGGCATCCTGGTCCAGCTGCTGGGCCATGCCCAGCAACCGGTTGGTTTCGCCCGACATGGCGGAGACCACCACCACCACGTCATGTCCCTGGGCACGGGTCAGTTGAACCCGCTCAGCAACTGCCTCGATCCGCTCCAGCGTGCCGACCGAGGTGCCACCGTACTTCTGTACATAGAGTGCCACAGATCACCTCGCCCGCTTACAGGCGCTCTTCCAGCCAGGAGTGAACGGATTGCAGCGCCGCCGGCACCGCCTCAGGCTGGGTACCACCCGCCTGTGCCATGTCGGGACGACCACCGCCCTTGCCACCCACCTGCTGGGCCACCAGATTGACCAGCTCACCAGCTTTGACCTTACCGGTCAGGTCATTGGTCACGCCCGCGATCAGGTTGACCTTGCCATCACTGCTGGTTGCCAGCAGCACGACACCGGATTTCATCTGGTTCTTCAGCTCGTCCAGCATGCCGCGCAGGGATTTGGGGTCGACCCCTTCCAGGGCGGCAACCAGCACCTTCTGGCCATTGATGTCGATGACCTGACTCAGCAGGTCGTTACCCGCCTGCGCCGCCAGCTTGGCTTTGAGCTGTTCCAGCTCGCGCTCCATCATCTTGGCCTTGTCCAGTACCTGGCGCACCTTGTCGGCGATGGAAAACTGATCGCCCTTCACCAGCGCGGCGGCCTCTTCGATCTGTTCACCCAGCTGGTGCATCAGATCGATGGCGCTCTTGCCGGTGACCGCTTCGATACGACGCACGCCAGCCGCGATGCCGCTCTCGGCAATGATCTTGAAGAAGCCGATGTCACCGGTGCGCTTGGCGTGAGTACCGCCGCACAGCTCGGTGGAGTAGTCGCCCATGCGTACCACACGCACATCGTCTTCATATTTCTCGCCAAACAGCGCCATGGCACCGGCTGACTTGGCCTCTTCCAGCCCCATCAGCTGGGTGGCCACCTCGTGGTTGGCACGGATCTGGGCGTTGACGAGCTCCTCGATCCGGCGAATGGTCGCCATGGTCAGCCCTTCGAAGTGGGAGAAGTCGAAGCGCATGCGCTCGGCGCCCACCAGGGATCCTTTCTGGGTCACGTGCTCACCCAGCGCCTGGCGCAAGGCCGCGTGCAGCAGGTGAGTCACGGAGTGGTTAAGGGCGATGGCCTGACGACGGTCGCCATCGACCACGGCCTCGACCTCGGCTCCCTTCTCCAGGGTACCCAGTTCCAGATAGCCCTTGTGGATGATCGCCTTGCCCGCTTTCTGGGTGTCGGTGACGGCGAAGATGCCGTCATCCACCTTGAGGATTCCGCTGTCACCCACCTGACCGCCGGACTCCGCATAGAAGGGGGTCTCCGCCAGCACGATCACTGCCTCTTCACCGGCGATAAGGCCATTGACCTCGACACCATCCTTGTAGATACCGACCACCTGGGTGTTCTGGCTCAGCTGTTTGTAACCGGTAAAGGGGGTCTCGAAATCGAGCTTCAGCACGTCGTTGTAGTTCACGCCGAAACTGGAAGCCTCTTTCGCACGGGCGCGCTGCTTCTCCATCTCGGCCTTGAAGCCCTCTTCGTCGATGCCGATCTCGCGCTCGCGCACCACGTCGGCGGTCAGGTCGGCCGGGAAGCCGTATGTGTCATAGAGCTTGAACACCACTTCACCCGGGATCACCTTGGCATCACCGAGGTTGGCCAGGGCGTCTTCCAGCAGCAGCAGACCTCTGTCCAGCGTGCGGACGAACTGCTCTTCCTCGATGCGCAACACTCGCTCGACCAGCGGCAGCTGGGCGATCAGTTCCGCCGCCACATCCTTCATCTGCACGGCCAGCTCGGCAGCCAGCTTGTAGAAGAAGACGTCGGTAGCACCCAGCTTGCGGCCGTGACGCACGGCGCGGCGGATGATGCGGCGCAGCACGTAGCCGCGACCTTCATTGGAGGGCATGACACCGTCAGCCACCAGGAAGGCGCAGGAACGGATGTGGTCCGCGATGACGCGCAGGGACTGGTTGCTCAGATCCGTGGTGCCGACAATCTCGGCCGCCTTCTTGATCAACGCCTGGAAGATGTCGATCTCATAGTTGGAGTGCACCCCCTGCATGATGGCGGAGATACGCTCCAGACCCATGCCGGTATCCACGGACGGACGGGGCAGCGGCTCCATGGTGCCGTCAGCCTGACGGTTGAACTGCATGAAGACCACGTTCCAGATCTCGATGAAGCGGTCGCCATCCTCTTCCGGTGAACCGGGAGGGCCACCCCAGATGTGATCGCCGTGGTCGTAGAAGATCTCGGTGCAGGGACCGCATGGGCCGGTATCGCCCATGGCCCAGAAGTTGTCGGATGCATAAGGAGCACCCTTGTTGTCACCGATGCGCACGATGCGATCGGCCGGCACGCCGACCTCTTTTTCCCAGATGTCGAAGGCTTCGTCATCAGTCGCGTAGACGGTCACCAGCAGGCGCTCTTTGGGCAGCTTGAGGGTACCGGTCAGGAATTCCCATGCAAACCGGATGGCGTCCTGTTTGAAGTAGTCACCGAAGCTGAAGTTGCCCAGCATCTCGAAGAAGGTATGGTGACGGGCGGTATAGCCGACGTTTTCCAGGTCATTGTGCTTGCCGCCAGCCCGCACGCAACGCTGGGCCGTGGTGGCACGGTGATAGGCACGCTTGTCGGCGCCAAGGAACACGTCCTTGAACTGGTTCATCCCTGCGTTGGTGAACAGCAGGGTCGGATCGTTGTGCGGTACCAGCGAGCTGGAAGAGACAACCTGGTGTCCCTGGGTGCGGAAATACTCGAGAAACGCAGCGCGAATCTCTGACGTGGACATGTACATGGAAAATCCTGCTTGATTCGAATACGGACTTTTAACCGCATTAATGTAAGTTTTCTGCAGGGTAAAGTAAAACGTGGGGACCCTTGGCGGGTGAAATAGCCCCCAAGGGGCCAGCGTTTGGCAGCAGCACCCGCAAGCACGTCGCAACAGGGGGGCTTCGGGATGCCTCGCTTGACCACAGGGCCACCATTGACAGACCCGGCGAAGGGCTGATATTCCCCACCAGCCGCACCGCACACCAAGGGAAATCCTGCCCATAGGTCCAACCTCGGCGCGCCACTATTGCTCACCTTGCATGGCTGAGAGGGCGTAACGGGCTTGCTCCTGGGTAAAACCACGCCCCATCAGATATTTGAGCCACTTCATGCGCAGTTTGAAGTCGGCAAAGTCGGTCGCCTTTGCCCGACGCGACAACAACGCAAGCGCCAGTTCGAACCAGTCGAGCTCGGGTTGATCCAGGGCCGCCTCGATCTGGGTGTCATCCAGCCCCTTGCGACGCAGGTCGAAGCGGATCCTGAGCGGACCATGGCCTTTGGCCGCACCGGCCCGCACCGCCATGGCACCGTAACGATCGTTATTGACCCAGCCATAGCCACGGCAATGGTCGAGTACAACGGCGACCACCTCCTCCTCGAATCCCTTCTGACGCAGGCGTCTGGCCAGCTCGGACTCCGCACTTTCGCGGCGGGCAAGACTACGCATGGCAAAGGCGCGGGCGGCGGCGACCTGCTCTTCAAAGGTCAATTCGACGGGCTCGCCCGGCTCGTTCACTGATTCATCCACCATAAACAACAAGGCCGGGTATCAACCCGGCCTTTCCTCATTCCTTATTCGAACTCTTGTTCGTTTTCGGCTTCAAACTCGGCGTATTCGGCAGCCGTGGCCTTCTCCTCCACCGGCGCGGCGCCGGAGAGCAGCAGCTCGCGCAGCTTCACTTCCACCTCGGCAGCCAGTGCCTTGTTTTCGGAGAAGAGCTTCATCACGTTGGCTTTACCCTGGCCGATCTTCTCGCCGTTGTAGCTGTACCAGGCACCCGCCTTGTCGATCAGCTTGTGCTTGACGCCCAGGTCCACCAGCTCGCCCTCCTTGGAGATGCCGGCACCATAGAAGATCTGGAATTCAGCCTGCTTGAAGGGTGGCGCCACCTTGTTCTTCACTACCTTGACGCGGGTCTCGTTACCGACCACTTCGTCACCCTCCTTGATGGCGCCGGTACGACGGATGTCCAGGCGCACGGAGGCGTAAAACTTCAGAGCGTTACCACCGGTGGTGGTCTCCGGGCTGCCGAACATGACACCGATCTTCATCCGGATCTGGTTGATGAAGATGCACAGGCAGTTGGCGTTCTTGATGTTGGCGGTCAATTTACGCAGCGCCTGGGACATCAGACGAGCCTGCAGGCCGACGTGGGAGTCACCCATCTCCCCTTCGATTTCCGCTTTCGGGGTCAAGGCCGCCACGGAGTCGACGATGATGACGTCGACGGCATTGGAGCGCACCAGCATGTCGCAAATCTCCAGTGCCTGTTCACCGGTATCCGGCTGGGAGATGAGCAGGTCGTCGACGTTGACGCCCAGCTTGGCGGCATAGATAGGATCCAGTGCGTGCTCCGCATCGACGAAGGCACAGGTCTTGCCCTTCTTCTGGGCTTCGGCGATCACCTGCAGGGTCAGCGTAGTTTTACCGGACGATTCCGGACCGTAGATCTCGACGATACGACCGCACGGCAGACCACCGATCCCCAGCGCCACGTCCAGAGAGAGAGAGCCGGTGGAGATGGCTTCGATATCCATGGTCTTGCTGTCGCCCAGACGCATGATGGAGCCTTTGCCAAACTGCTTTTCGATCTGGCCCAGCGCAGCCGCCAGTGCCTTCTGTTTGTTCTGATCCATGCCAATCTCCGCTGGGAATCGTGAGTAAGAAGTGAAGTTGGGCTAAGTATACTGTTTATGCATACAGTATCAAGCCCAATTTATTTGAGCAGTGCCAGGAGTCCGGACAAGGCCTGTCTGACCGCCTGCTGGCGCACCTGATGGCGATCCCCATCGAAACGGGCGAGCAGGGAGTGGTGACGACCGGTACGATCTGCCCAGGCAAACCAGACAGTGCCGACCGGTTTCTCCTCGCTGCCACCACCAGGCCCGGCGATACCGCTGATGGCCACGCAGATACCCGCATCGGAGCGAGCCAGGCAGCCCCGGGTCATCTCCAGCACCACGGGTTCGCTGACGGCACCGTGGCGCAACAGGCTATCGATGCTGACGCCGAGCATCTGCTGTTTGGCTTCGTTGGTGTAGGTCACGAAACCGCGATCGAACCAGGCCGAGCTGCCGGCAGTATCCGTGATGGCAGTGGCAACCCCGCCGCCGGTGCAGGATTCCGCCGTGGCGGCAAGCCAGCCTCTGGCCAGCAGTGCTTCGCCCAGTTCCCGGGATAAGCGGGAGATCTCTGCTTCAAGTCCCATCATCGCGTCCTCTTCCGGCCTCTTCCAGGCGAAATATGGCGCTCATTATGCAGTTGCCCCGCTCCTCGGGCAACCGACCCCGGGGCCACTGCGTCAGCATGTTGTCGTCGCTTAAGCTCCAGTACATGGCTGCTCATTATCATGTTCCAACACCGCCATGCATGCGGTTTCCATCCCATCAGACCAAGGAGAAAGCCGGATGATGCATCCGTTCAACGTCGCCATGACAGCCCTCGCAATGTGTATCGCCACCCATGCCTTTGCCACCGAGGGCACCGCCGAGCTGCAGAGCGAGACCACCCTGGCCCAGGAGCTGAACCTCTCCAGCGCCCAGGTGGAGCAGATCAAGGGGCTGCGCGAGCAGGCCACCAGGGAGCTGAGATCAATCAAGCTCGACGCAATCGGCCAGGATGTCATCGTCAACATGATCAAGTCCGGCAAATGGGATGAAGTGGCGGCGAGAAAGCAGTTGCAGACCATCAGCGACGTACAGGCCGAGGCCCGCTACCATCGCGCCCACTACCTCTTCGAGGTGAGCCGGGTGCTGACACCCGAGCAGAAAGCCAAACTGCACGAGATGCTGAGTGGCGACGAAGCCATGTACTGAGGGCGACACTCTCCCCGTCTCTCCCATCCCCGCATCCGTGCGGGGATGCTATTTCTCCTCCCCCATGCCTCTTCTCGGCCAGGCTCCCCCCAGGCCACTCTGGTCAGCATCATCCGGATGCACAGATCCGCGACGGGATGCCGGCTTTGCCCCCAAGACGGAGATTCCTCCTCACCATCTTGCCTCGAGCATGTAGAATGGCCCCCAGATTCAGAACCATGACGGCAGACGTTTGCCCGCAAGAGCACCTTCTGGAATAGCACATGACAGCACAATACCAAGCGCCAGGCGCCAACTTGAGCGCCCACACCCCCATGATGCAGCAGTATCTGACTCTCAAGGCCGAGAACCCGGAGATCCTGCTGTTCTATCGCATGGGTGACTTCTACGAGCTCTTCTACGACGACGCCCGCAAGGCCTCCCAGCTGCTCGATATCTCCCTGACCAAGCGCGGCCAGTCGGCCGGCAGTCCCATCCCGATGGCGGGCGTTCCCTATCATGCCATCGAGGGGTATCTCGCCAAGCTGGTACAGCTCGGCGAATCGGCCGCCATCTGCGAGCAGGTGGGGGACCCCGCCACCAGCAAGGGGCCGGTGGAGCGCAAGGTCATTCGCATCATCACCCCGGGTACCGTCTCCGACGAGGCGCTGCTCAGCGAGCGGCAGGACAACCTGATCGCCGCCGTCTACCACGATGGCCGCCGCTTCGGTTACGGCACCATGGACATCGGCTCCGGACGCTTCTTCATCAACCAGTTCGAGAAAGAAGAGACCCTGCTGGCGGAGCTGCAACGCACCAATCCGGCGGAGCTGCTCTACCCCGAATCGTTCGCCTTCCTGCACCATGTCGAGGGTCGCCGCGGTCTGCGCCGCCGCCCGGAGTGGGAGTTCGAGCTGGGCACCGCCCGCAAGCTCTTGTGCCAGCAGTTCGGCACCCAGGATCTGGTGGGCTTTGGGGTCGAGCAGAGCGAGACCGCCCTGTGCGCCGCCGGCTGCCTGATGCAGTACGTGAAAGACACCCAGCGCACCGCCCTGCCCCACATTCGCAGCGTGCGCCTGGAGCAGCCCGATCATGCGGTCATCATGGATGCTGCCACCCGCCGCAATCTGGAGCTGACCCAGAATCTGGCCGGCGGTCACGACAATACCCTCTCCGCCGTGCTCGATTGCACCGCCACGCCTATGGGCAGCCGGCTGCTCAAGCGCTGGATCCACCAGCCGATCCGCGATCGGGTGATCCTCAAAGGTCGCCAGAGCACCATCAAGGAGCTCATCGAGCAGAACCTCTATGACGAGCTGGGGAGCCTGCTGCGCCAAGTCGGCGATGTGGAGCGGGTGCTGGCGCGCCTCGCCCTGCGCAGTGCCCGCCCGCGCGATCTGACCCGGCTGCGGCAGGCTTTTGCTCAGCTGCCCGAGTTGCAGCGTCTGCTGGCGGAGAGCGAGCACGAGGCGGTGCAGCAGCTGCGCGAGCGGGCAAGTACCTTCCCCGAGCTGTTCGACCTGCTGGAGCGTGCCGTGATGGAGGTGCCGCCGGTGCTCATCCGCGATGGCGGCGTCATCCGTGAAGGGTTCAACACTGATCTGGACGAGCTGCGGGATCTGGCCAATGGCGCCACCGCCAGCCTGGCCCGCATCGAGGAGCGGGAGAAGGCGCTCACCGGCATCAACACCCTCAAGGTGGGCTACAACAAGGTGCACGGCTTCTACATCGAGGTGAGCCGCGCCAACAGCCACCTGGTGCCGGCCCACTACATCCGCCGCCAGACGCTGAAAAACAACGAGCGCTACATCATCGATGAGCTGAAGAAGTACGAGGACAAAGTGCTCACCGCCCAGGCCCAGGCCCTGGCGCTGGAAAAGCGTCTCTACGAAGAGCTGCTCGACGCCCTGCTGCCGCACCTCGGCGATCTGCAGGAGTCTGCTGCCGCACTGGCGGAGCTGGACGTGCTGGCCAACCTGGCCGAGCGGGCAGAGACCCTCGACTACCGCTGCCCGACGCTTATCGATGAGGATCAGATCCTGATCGAAGCGGGCCGCCATCCGGTGGTGGAGCAGGTGATGACCGACCCCTTTATCGCCAACCCCATCCGGCTGGAGCGGGAGCGGCGGATGCTGATCATCACCGGCCCCAACATGGGCGGTAAATCGACCTACATGCGCCAGACAGCGCTGATCGTGCTGCTGGCCCATATCGGCGCATTCGTGCCCGCCGACAGCGCCCGCATCGGCCCCATCGACCGCATCTTCACCCGCATCGGGGCGTCGGATGATCTCGCCTCCGGCCGCTCCACCTTTATGGTGGAGATGACCGAAACCGCCAATATCCTCAACAACGCCACCGCCCGCAGTCTGGTGCTGATGGACGAGATTGGCCGCGGCACCAGCACCTACGACGGCCTCTCGCTGGCCTGGGCCTGCGCCGAGCAGCTGGCAAGCAAGATTGGCGCCTACACCCTGTTCGCCACCCACTACTTCGAGCTGACCCGCCTGCCCGAGCTGATGAGCGGGCTGGCCAACGTCCACCTGGATGCGGTGGAGCACGGCGACACCATCGCCTTCATGCACGCTGTGCAGGAAGGTGCGGCCAGCCGCTCCTACGGCCTGCAGGTAGCGGCGCTGGCCGGGGTGCCGAAATCGGTGATCCACCAGGCCCGCCACAAGCTGCACGAGCTGGAGAGTGCCACTCCGGTGGCCGCCGGCGAAAGCCGTCCGGCTCCGGTCACTCTCGCCCCGCAACCCCATCCTGTGGTGGAGGAGCTGGCAGCAGTACGCCCGGACGAGCTGACCCCGCGACAGGCCCTTGACCTGCTCTATCGACTCAAGCAGATGCTGTAGCTAACGACCGCCGAACAGGCATGAAAAAGGGGAACCGCGAGGTTCCCCTTTCGTTTGACCGAACCTGTCATCAGCCCGGACCGATGCGATCCATCAGGCTCAGATTGACCGACCCCGGATGGCGCTTGAGCTTCTGCCTGTATTCGAACTGGTGCTGGCTCTCCTGTTTGAGCCCCTGCATCAGGGAGTAGCACATGGCCAGCATGATGACCGAGAAGGGCAGCGCGGCGATGATGCTGGCGGCCTGCAGGGCGGCAAGCCCGCCGGAGACCAGCAGAATGGCCGCGACCAGCCCCTGCCCCAGTCCCCAGATGGCACGGTGCAGCACGGGGGGATCCTGGTCGCCGATGGAGAGCAGCGTCGTAATCACGAGCGTGCCCGAGTCGCTGGAGGTGATGAAGTAGGTGCAGATAAGCAGGGTCAGCACCCCCTTGGCAATCCAGCCGAAGGTCTCCCAGTGCAGCAGTTCCACCGTCTTGTAGAGCGCCATGGTGACATCCTGATTGACCGCTTCCACCACGCCGCCGCCACCGAACAGCTCCAGGTTCATGGCAGTCCCGCCGAACACGGTGAGCCAGAACATGCCGAGCAGGGAGGGCACCAGCAGAACACCGAGCACGAATTCACGAATCGTGCGGCCCTTGGAGATGCGGGCGATGAACATGCCGACAAAGGGTGCCCACGCGATCCACCAGCCCCAGTAAAATGCGGTCCAGCTAGACTGCCAGGCCGAGGTACCGTTGGCTTCGGTATTGGTCCAGAAGCTCAGCTTGACGATGTTCTGCAGGTAATCACCGATGTTCTGCACATAGGCGTTGAGTATGTAGGTGGTCGGCCCCAGCACCAGGAAGAGGCCCAGCACGAACACGCTCAACCAGATATTGAGTTCGGAGAGGATCTTCACCCCGCGCCCGACGCCGGAGATGGCCGACAGGGTGGCAATCAGGCTGATGCCACCGATGAGCCAGAGCTGGTTCGCTTGTGACACGCCCATGCCGAACATCTGATTGAGGCCGGTGTTCATCTGGGAGACACCCAGCCCAAGGGAGGTCGCCACCCCGAACACGGTACCGAACACCGCCAGCACATCGGCGGCATGGCCCCAGAAGCCGTAGATGCGATCGCCAAGAATGGGATAGAGCACGGAGCGGATGGCCAGCGGCAACTTGCGCCGGTAGCTGAAGAAGGCCAGCGACAGGCCGACGATCACATAGATGGCCCAGGGGTGCAGACCCCAGTGGAAGAAGGTGAGGCGCATGGCGATCTGGGCCGCTTCCGGCGTCATGCCCTCGGTGATGAAGGGGTTGCCCTGCAGGTGATACATGGGCTCGGCGATGCTCCAGAACACCAGGCCTATGCCCATGCCTGCGCTGAACAGCATGGAGAACCAGGCAAAGTAGCCAAACTCCGGTACCTGGTCGTCGTCGCCCAGCCGGATGCTGCCAAAGCGGCTGAACATCAGGTAGACGGCGAAGAACAGGAACAGGGCGACCACCAAGATGTAATACCACTTGAAGCCAGCAATGATGGTGTCCTTGGCCCCGGTAAACCAGGTGCCTGCGGTATCCGGATCAAAGACGCCGAACAGCAGGAAGAGGGTCACGACGGTGAGGGCCGTCATGGCCATGGTGGGATTGAGGCCTTTCAAAAGCCCTTTGGTTGCTCGCATCGGGCCTCCTTAGTCGTTGTTGAAAAAGTCTTCACCCACGTGATCGCCGGCACCGCCGATGGCGCGATAGGCCAGACGACCTGCCACCTGCTCACGGTGATCCACCAGGGTCACCGACGGCTGGCCGTTCACTGCGTGGCGTTTGCCGAGGAAGATAGCCATGGGCACCCCCAGATTGGAGACACCGCTGGTGATCCAGAGGCGGTTGAAGTCATAGGAGCCACCGATGAACTCCAGCTGTGCCAGCCCATTGTCCAGACCCGCCAGATAAAAGTTCATGGCACTCTCGTCGGGGAAGAGGTGAACCAGCACATAGGCATAGCGCAGCTCATTGACCAACTCCTTTAGACTGAAAGAACCTGTGTTGCTGCAAGAGAGCGGCAGCTCGCCATCGTAGTGGTGTACCTTGAGGTTGTTGGGGTCCTCGTCATAAGCAGGTTGATAACGCACAAATGCCGCGGTATCCGGCAGTTCATAGCGAACTCTGACCACGCGCAGATCGGCAACCAGGGACTTGATATCCAGGTCGTCATGCATGATTTCACTCCTCAAATATCGGGTTGGAATGGGGCAATTGTCCGATAACCTAACACAATATTCATTAGAGCTGAAATCATTACATCAAAAACCATATTGACCTTGTTATGGATTAGGCGGAGAATTTGGCGCCTCTCCACAGCCCTGCGATGACCCAGACCCCATGGAAAAACATGATGAAGTGCTGATCGCCCTGCGCCAGATCATCCGTGCCATCGACATGCACTCCAAGCGCTTGATCAAGGAAGCCGGCCTGACCTCGCCCCAGCTCCTGCTGCTCAAGGGTATCGACGAGCTTGGCCAGATCTCCATGCGCCAGTTGGCGGATCACACCAACATGAGCCAGGCCACCGCCACCACCATCATGGACCGGCTGGAGAGCCGCCAGCTGGTGCAGCGCATTCGCAGCGAAACCGACAAACGCAAGGTGCATGCGACGCTCACTGACGCGGGACGCGCCCTGCTTGCCCAGGCTCCGACCCCCTTGCAGGAGAGTTTCATTCAACGCTTTCAGGCGCTGGAGAACTGGGAACAGGGGTTGTTGCTCTCTTCCCTGCAACGCATCTCCGCCATGATGAATGCCGACGGTATCGATGCCGCCCCCGTGCTGAGTGTCAGCCCCCTGACCGAAGAGCGGGCCTGAAATCCTGAAGTCCGTTTACATGTTTTCAGTTAACTTCTGGCACTCAGAACCCGATGTACCGCATCGGGGATTCTGCATTGCGAGGCCTAATGCGATCATTCTAGGTTATAACTACCCACCACCTTATGCACCATCTTCCTCGTCTACACCAGGTCCTACGGGCTTTGCTACAGCAACTCTCCTTTCAGTATCCCGTTCACCCGCTCTGCCAGCGCATTCTGATAACAGTCATACCCATCAGTCATCGAGTACTGTACTCCGTACCGTTCATACAGCGTCTGATTCAAGCCTGAGCAATACTGCACCCTGCCGTCCGAGTGATGGATAAACTCCCCGCTGCCACGCCGTTGCTTCAGTGCTCTGCGCCATCACAACCAACTCAGCATGCATCCCTTCGTGCACGTGATGCCCCGCTATCTTACGCGAGAAGGCATCCGTCACCAGGCTCAGGTAGAGTGGCCCGCTCTTTGCCGGCAGGTAAGTGATGTCGGCAACCAAGACCTGCCCTGGCGCCACCGCAGTGATTTTCACCGGGCCGGGTTTGAGCAAGTTGGGATGGCGATAGAAACGCTGAAAACTGTGGAGCGTCTTGTGATAGGCCCGTTTGGGCTGCACCAACAGACGGTGCTCGGCCAATATCCTAAACAGTCTGTCCCACCAGACCGTCAGCCCAGCATCGTCTTGGCCCTGCAGCAGATAATGCTACTTGTGGATGCCCACCCGTAGTGAACTTTGCGCACAAAGCTCACTACCTGCTGCCCTTGTGCATGACGCAGGTCGGCGACCCGATTGCGATTGTAGTCAGCCTAACGGTTTATTCCGAGGAACCAGCAAGCACTGAAGATGGTCAGCTTTTCGACATACCGCTGCGAGAGAGCTTACCAGGTCGTTTTTTACGATTGAGGCGCCTTCAAAGAACTGAGCCTCCAGGCTCATCAGCGCCAGCTACTCGAGCTCCTTGATACGCTGTTCAGACATTTGGTTGCCGGGATCAGGCATGATGTGATCCTGCCAGCTCTAATCGATGCTCCCTGGCTCCAACCCTGCAGACCATGCTTATGCAACCATACCAGAATGGTCGAATTGCCCTGAATGCCATATTGGAATTGTGTCTACTGGTAGGTGAGTTCACCTTTTTCAATCTGCTCGACCAGGGACAATTTAAACCTCAGTGAGTAATCGCGCTGTGTGCGTTTCACACCTTGTCCCATCGAGATCTCCATCTATTCGGGGAAGAAGGTATAAGCCATATTCAGGACGGGGACAATGGGAAAAGAAAAAGCCCAGCATTGCTGCTGGGCTTTTTAATTGGCTCCTCCTGCTGGGCTCGAACCAGCGACCTGCGGATTAACAGTCCGTCGCTCTACCGACTGAGCTAAGGAGGAATTATTCGTGGTGCCCAGAGACGGAATCGAACCGCCGACACGGGGATTTTCAATCCCCTGCTCTACCGACTGAGCTATCTGGGCAAATGGTGCCGGCTACCGGAATCGAACTGGTGACCTACTGATTACAAGTCAGTTGCTCTACCT